>Ga0214543_1000132_pt1 | contig 102506 bp, 88 predicted proteins | sample CNSS2metaG_FD_160094 | JGI IMG/M metagenome (GOLD analysis project Ga0214543, IMG submission 160094) | Root nodule microbial communities from cowpea collected in UCLA plant growth center, Los Angeles, California, USA - CNSS2 | ecosystem: Host-associated > Plants > Roots > Nodule | place: USA...
CGGCCAGATGACATGGCCTTTTCCCACCCGGGATCGCATCCTGGGTGTGCGGGCGTGGACCCGGCGAGGAAGGAGGAGAATGCTATGCAAGAGATTTGTGCTTTCGTTGGTCTCGACGTGCACAAGGAGACAATTTCTGTCGCGGTGGCGGACGCTGGGCGAGCGGGTGAGGTTCGACATGTCGGCACGATCAAGAACGATCCGACAGCAATCGGCAAGCTCGCTCGGAGTCTGGCGCGTCGACATCGTGGCATCGAGTTCGTCTACGAGGCTGGGTCATGCGGCTACAACGTTCAGCGTCAACTCTCGGCAATGGGGATGATCTGCAGAGTGTGCGCCCCTTCGTTGACGCCCCGAAAGCTGGGCGAGCGGATCAAGAATGACTGGCGCGACGCTATCGCTCTAGCACGTCTGCATCGGGCCGGTGAGCTCACCTATGTCTGGGTGCCGGACGCGCTTCATGAAGCACTGCGCGACCTGGTACGGGCCCGACACGCAGCCTGCCAAGATGTCCGCCGGGACCGCATCCGCATCCAGGCGTTCATGCTTCGTTGCGACTTGCGCTTCGAAGGTAAGGCTTGGAGTCGCCGACACCGGATGTGGCTCTGCAACAGAATGTTCGCCCATCCGGCGCAACAGATCGCGTTCCAGACCTACCTTAACGCGCTCGAGCATAATGAGGCCCGCAAGGCAGGAATCGAGCAGCAAATCCGAGAAGTGATCACCGACTCCCCGTGGGCTAAGCAGATGCAGGCTCTGCAAGCATTGAAGGGCGTCGGTCCAATCGTCGCCGCCACTGTGCTCGCGGAGGTCGGAGACTTCTCCCGTTTTGCTCATCCGCGGCAGCTCGTTGCCTACTTCGGCCTCGCTCCCGGCGAGCACAGCAGCGGCGGTACCGTAAGGCGGCGCGGCATTACCAAGGCCGGCAGCTCGATTGCACGGGCGGTATTATGTGAAGCCGCCTGGAGTTATCGGACGACACCGAAGGTCGGGCAGTGGATGAAAGAGCGTTGCCCGCCAGTTTCACAAGATATCGCTGCTCTGGCTTGGAAGGCCCAGCTACGCCTTCATAAGACGTACAGGAAGCTAACCGCGCGCGGTAAACGCTCGGTTGTCGCGACCGCTGCAGTTGCGCGGGAGCTGCTCGGGTTCATCTGGTCCATCGGCCAGCGCGTCCCGCTCGGCGCGTGATCGACCACGCATCCTACGATCCGCATCAGCGAGGACGCCGAGCGCGGTAGAGGGAATCCTCGAATTTATCTTGGACAGCCGTGTCGCCTACGTCCGTGGCCAGAGCGAGGCAGCCCTCCGACGCACCGTCATCATGGGGTAACTAATCCCCGCATAGGAGTCTGAGCGACCGTCGAGAACACTCGGCGTCCTCACCCATTCGGATCGTATGCATCAAAATATCCCCGCCCCCCAAAGGAGCGGTCGGGAAGCTGTGCTCAAGATAGTTGACAAAGGCCATAGGAGATAAACCGGCCCTTCTCCAGCCGCCGGGTAAAAAGGCAGGCGCCCAGACCATCATGCCAGATGATCTTCAAAATATCCGATCTGCGCCCCCTGAAGACGAAGAGATGCCCTGACAACGGATCATGCTGCAGAACCTCCTGCACCCGAAGCGCCAGGGAGGGAAAGCCACAGCGCATGTCCGTATAGCCCGTCGAAAGCCAGGCCTTGACCCCTGTTCCCATCGGAAACGGATTCATCGCAGCGCCTCCAGTCCACGCAAGACCCGAAGCAGCGCTTCAACCTCGACATCACCGTCCACGATCACACGGCGACCATTGGCGCTGACAACCTCCATACGGCCGGCGGTCGGCAACGACCCTGCTGCCGGCTCTACCTCTGGAGCAAGCAGCGCCGGGACAAAGCCGCCAACAGGCGACGCAGCATCCAGTTGCCACGCTCGCGCGAGTCGGCGCCATTCATATAACTGCGAACGCGATATTCCATGTCGCCGCGCCGTCGTCGCACACAAGCCAGGTTCCGAATAGCTCTCCGCGACAATCTGGAGCTTCATCTCTTTGCTAAAACGACGACGCCGACCCGTGTCGACAATCTCAACTCGATCCATAGCCGCACTGTCCTTTTTGACGTCAATAAGGACAGTCAGTGCCAAATCCGACAATTCCTACGATCCAGCCGCTGCGGCCATAAATTGAAATGCCTGGAGCCCTTCCTCCGAGGCGAGGTGCCGGTGCGGCAGCGTCATTGGACAGCTCTGCAGAGTTTTGCAATCGTCCGTCACTCGTTGTTCGGCGAAGGCGCTCGCAACATCGCAGCTGTTCCGATAGCGCTATCATACAGGCGGGTCCGACCACGCTCGGTGTCTTTGGTGCGATATCCGACGATTCTGTCGGCTTTGCCGATTTGAATACGGCGCCTTGGCCGGCATCGCGAGATGCTAGGAGCCCCAGAACCACAGTTTCGCGCAGGCCTATCCCGCGTTTATGTCCATTCACTCCAACCGGCGCGACGGCGAAGGCTGCAGCGGCCCAAAAATCGTGTTTCGTTCACGGTCGAGAAGCTCGCCGCCAACTTCGGCGTCGTCGAACAGGTTCCCTGAACGCGGAGTGCGTCAGGTCAATGTCGCGTTGAGGCTCGTCCGATGTGCGACAATGCTCGACATGCGACACCGCCCGTTTGAGCCATTTCGTTGTATTAGAAAGAGTTCTTCCTTTGGCACGCATATTGCTTCTAGGCGTTTGCAGGACACGCCACGGACCGACTTATCGCTGCGGAGATATCGACATGCTAGCACAATGGTTTCTGCCGAGCCCTACTTCCGATCATCAAGGAGTGGATCGTTTCAGATGCAGAAGTCGCTGGCTGTTCGTGCCTGATTGAGCCGAGGCAGCACAGGCGCATAATCCCGCTGTCGTGCCCCTGCTACCGGCACGAGGGCGCCGAGAAAACCCCCGCCGTCACGACCTTCGATTCGCCTCATAAGCGGTTTCGGGCGCTGCAATCTTGCCGCGGGCGTGGGGGAAGTGATCGATGCCGACGCGCACAAGCGCGATTTGGATCAGAGATTCGGCAACTCGCTTGCCGGATCTTTCTTAATGCCGATTGCGGAAACCACGCCAAAGCCGAGGCATGAAACTTGCATTGAAGTGCAGCGTCTGGCGGGTGGATCCGGATATACATGCAACAGTAGGAACCTAAATCATGGCTCACTCTGCTGACCTCGACCTGTTTCGCCAACGCATCGCCGAGGCGCTCCCTTCGGCCAATATTCCAACCCTACTACTCCTTCTGTACCAGTTCACAGGAAAGGAGTACTGGCTCAATTCGCCGTTTGTTCCCGTGAAGAGTGGCTGGGGCGACAACGATTCAGGGGGCCTCGCGGACAAATTGCAGACGGAGATTCGCAATGCAGCGCTGGCCGCCATCATCTCTTGGCGCCGCGGCGCACAAGTCGCCAAGCAGGACCTGTCGGCAGAAGAGTTGATCCGCATGCTGACTGTGTCGGAGGCTGAGCCTATCCCGCCAGAATACGCTGACATGATGCTTCATAAGCTGCGGAGATATTCAGGCGCCATTCCGCAGCCGGTGTCCTTGCCAGAGGGGTTTCGTGTGCTCATCATCGGGGCGGGCATGTCCGGGGTCGCAGCCGCGATTCGGTTAAGACAATTGGGCATCTCCTACATCCAGATCGAAAAGCAAGACAGCACCGGCGGGGTCTGGCACTCACATCACTATCCTGGCTGCGGAGTGGACACGCCCGGGCATCTCTACTCCTACACTTTTGCCAGTGGTGACTGGAGCAAGTTCTTCCCGTTGCAAAAGGAAATCGACGACTACTTCAATCGTGTTGCCCGCGACTTTGGGATCGAGAGCTCCATCCGCTACGGCACCGAGTGCCTGGTCACCCGCTATGACGAAGAGAGCCTAACTTGGCACTCGCGGTTACGCCTGCCCAACGGTTCGGAAGAAACCCTCGTGACCAACGTGGTCCTCTCGGCCGTGGGGGGCTTCACCACGCCGAAATGGCCGAACGTTTCGGGCCTGCGCGACTTCGACGGCCCGGTGATGCACACCTCGGAGTGGGATTCAGAAGTCGCGCTCGACGGTAAACGCGTGGCCGTGATTGGTAATGGGGCCTCGGCGATGCAGGTTGTTCCCGCCATCGCAGATCGGGTGGGTGCCTTGACAATCTTCCAGCGCTCACGCCAATGGGCCGCGCCCTTCCCGAAATTTCAAAAGCCGATTCCGGAACCGGTGCAGTTCTTGTTCCGCGAGGTGCCACACTACGAATGGCTGTATAGGCTCCGGCTGAGTTGGATTTTCGACAGTGAAGTGCACGAGGCCCTGCAGAAGGATCCGGCCTGGCCGCATCCGGACCGTTCCGTGAATGCGGTTAACGACGGCGACCGCGAGACTTACACACAATATATCGAGGGACAGCTGGAGGGGCGCCCTGACCTTGTCGCCAAGGTCATCCCGTCGTACCCGCCATTCGGCAAGCGGATGCTCCTAGACAACGGCTGGTACAGAACCCTACTGAAGCCGCATGTTACGCTGGTAGACGAAGCTGCTGCGCGTGTTGAGGGCAGGTCGATCCATGCGATTAATGGTGAAATGCATGAGGCAGACATTGTCATCGTCGCCTCGGGCTACGATACCACACGTTATCTACTTCCGGTTCAGGTGATCGGACGCAAGGGTCGGACGGTACGTGAGGTCTGGAACGATGATGACTGTCAAGCTTACCTTGGCACCGTTGTAGCGGGATTCCCGAATTTCTTCATGCTCTACGGCCCCAATACGGCGCTCGGCCATCGCGGAAGCTTCATCTTCACGATCGAGAGCCAAATCGATTACGTACTGAGTGTTCTGCGCCAGATGGGCGAGAAGAAGCTTGTCGAAGTAGAATGCCGGCTAGATGTATATCAACGTTACAACCGGAAAATCCAACGAATGCACCAGCAGATGATCTGGAGCCATGCCGGCATGTCCACCTTTTTCCGCAACGACCGAGGGCGAATCGTAACAAACAGCCCTTGGCGTCTGGTCGATTATTGGAAGTTGTTGAAGGAGGCGGATCTCGGCGACTACCGTACCGTGCCGCAGGTTGGTTCCCGATTAGAGGCTTCTGTTGAAGCGGTTTGAGAGGCGGTCAACGACCCCGCTCGCGATTACGGCCTCGACCTTCTTGCACCCGCGGCATCTACGACAACATGGAGACGGTCTCCGTCGGCAAGGATCGGCAATATGCCGCTTCCTGCAGATGTGCGGCCACTATCTGGTGCAGTCGGTTGCCTGCACGCCAGCGTCGGGCGGGGAGAAGGTCGAGATCCAGGTGGGTCTGGCGCGCGAGCGCTTCTTCACGCCGCGTCTGCGCGCTAAGGGCCTAGAGGAGTTGAATGTCTTGCTGCTCAACAAGTGCATCGTAACTAAAATGGGAGTAGATCAGGCCTCGGCCCGATCCTGGCGCCATCTGGCTGTTTTGAGGTGCTCTGAAGATGCGGATATTTGGTGTCCGCGCCGTTCACGGGTCGGCTTCTCCTCCGCACCGATGGCAGCCGAGCGGGCATGTGAGGAAATGGTGCGTGTTGACGTGCTTTTTTCTGACGGGTCAGCTTCTCGAAAGCTATCTTACCTAGGATAAACCCGGGATGTGGACGGTGGTCGCCGCCGCCTGGGTGTAGCGACGGAGTGCCAGGCACTCCGCAGCATACATTTTTGAGATCGAGAGCGGTATGGATAGTTCGCAGTTCAATCCTCGGCATTTGAATCCGTTTGCGCCAAGCGTCACACAGCAGAATACCGACGTGCCGGTAGGGCAACAGGCGGACGACGCGAGCCTGCAAGCCAGCTTTGAAGAGCACGTGAGCGGACTGCAACATGGTACCGGCTCGGGCAGGCGCCGGCGCGGCTACAGCCAGGCCTTTGGGGAGGACGTGGCGCTTATTCGCGAAGCCAAGCGAGCAACCCTCGACAAGGGCGTACCCGCGCGTTCCGTCGCGAACGCGGGAACTGATGTACAGAATCTGAGCATCTGGCTTCGCCAGGACAATCGGGGCCAAATTGCGGGCCGGCTTGGCCAAGATTCCCTTGTGGCCGATGTGCGGGACTACATCAACAATGGTGGTGGCCCGCGGAGTGTCGTGTCGTCGGTGAACAAGCTCATGCCTGGGACGCTCCCAACGCTAGACGAGGTACTCGGTCGAGCTCCTCGCGCCCTAGAACCTTATCCCGCGGACGCCCGCCTGATCAACGGCGCGGTGTGGCACGCCGCGGGCGACGTTGGAGCCTCGACTGGTGAGCAGAGGAGGCCTATTCATATGCGGGCTACCCGTCTTCGCGCGCTCAGTGACTGGCTGAAAAAGGAGAATAGGGGAAGCATCGTTGGCCGGCTCAATGGCAATCAGCCGCAGCAGGACGCGTTCCAGGAAGACGTTACGGTGTTCAGGGGATCGGGTCGAAATCGAACACTAATGGACGCGGATTTGGCGATCCTTCGGAACTACCTACAAGCAGTCGAGGCGGACCAGGTGCTGGGATTGCAAGGCCGCGAGCAACCGGGTTTCCCTTCAATGGAGGGGGTCAGGACCTTCGTCGGCGCTCCGTCGCCAGACATCTACTCTTGAGCCCTTAGTTGATTTGAATGCGCCCACACCGTATGGCTTGGGTGACGATGCGCAGTCTGCGCCGGCGCTGGACCTCGCCGGACCGTCGTCTGTTAGGGCTGCGTCGCCAGACATCTACGGCGGCCTTGATCCAACTGGGGTTTATGTAGATGGCAGCACGTGCCCTCGTTATTCCGAAGACCCGGTCGCGAGGCGCGTCGGGGACGCCGCTGCGCAGCCCAGCGCGCCGCAGCGAGCTGTGAATTCGCCAATGATCCTGCCTAGCGCAAGGTTACGATCAGGAGCTACTTTGGTGGATGATGGACGAAGCCGCCCCCTCGTCGCCTCTCGCGCCAACCGCGCGCCGTCACCAAGCACCGGATCCCGAAGTCCTTTCGTCCCCTGAGCCGGCAGCACGACGAGGGGTACCCACCGACGGTGAGCATGACACGGCGGAGTTGAGACCGGCGAAGAGGCAGACGACCGTAGGCCCATTCGCACGGGGCGATCTGGACGAGGCGCTCGGGGCTTGCCATTGGTCTTGGGCGTATAGGGCTTGGTGCGGATGTGCTGGATGCTGAGCCGCAGCGCTTGGATAGCGGAAGCCGGTGCCGTTGTCGGTCATGACGCGATGTATCCTTTCACGCCGTGAGCCTTGAAGAAACAGAGTTGTTGAAGTGAAAACGCAAACACGAGTGCCAACGTCTCGTCGGGAGGACTTCCAATGGGCGAGGCGTGAGCGGTCGTCGTTGGCCAGATGCCGTATTCCACTGATGCCGCGGCCGTTGCTTTGCCCGGTGCGATCGCGACGCGGTGGCCGGTTCGGTTGAATTTGCCGATTCACCTGTTGTCGATATGTACGAGCTCTCCCGGCCTATCGCGCTCGCAGCGGGGCACCGGCTCACCCTGCGCCAGGGTCGTGACTTTGTTCGGGCCAAGACGCTTGCGGACGCGGTTGAGCGTGGCGGGCGAGACATCGGTCTCCTGGGCGATTTGACCGGTCCGTCATATGCAGGCGGCATCATGTGGCGTGGGCCCGCGAAGGCGGTAGGGCCGGGGAGCAGCGGTCACTGAGGCCGGCTCGCCCAACCTATCTGTACTTCAACGTGGCCAAATCGCAGCTGGAGCCGAAAGGCCTTCATGCGACACATTGCCATCTCCGCCTGATAAAGCGGTTCTTCTTAACCACGGTTGATCTCGATCAACATGCCGCCGCCACGCGCAGCCTACCGGTCTTTATTGCAACGGTTATTGCTGATTCAATTATTGCTGTTCAAGGAGACGTCAAATGAACATGAATGGCGCACGGCATCTGAGATGGATCACGGGCGTGAGTGCGGCTTTGTTTGCATTCGGGGCCGCCGCCGCGGACCCGACATCACAGCCTGTTACTCCGGTGGCAGAGGACGCAGCGGCTGGCCTAAGCCCTTGGCAGATCCGCGTGCGCGGTTTGGGCGTCCTCACTGAGGACAGTGGTTCAATCGACGGCGTGCCCGGCTCCGACCTTTCCTATTCGGACTCGCTGATCCCGGAACTCGACATCAGCTACTTTTTCACCGACAACATCGCCGCTGAACTCGTTCTTGGCACGACCTACGCCAACATCAAGGAAGATGGCGCCGTCGGCGTGCCCGTCGGGAAGGCATGGCTGCTGCCGCCCACGCTTACGCTGCAGTACCATTTCACCGATTTCGGCGCCTTCAAGCCCTATGTCGGCGCGGGCATTAACTACTCGCTGTTCTACAACCAGAGCGAAAAGCCCGGTTTCCATAATCTCGACGTCGACAATCATGTGGGCGCTGCGCTGCAGGTCGGTTTCGACTACATGGTCGACGACCATTGGGGCGTCAACTTCGATGTAAAGAAAATCTTCCTCGAAACCGACTGGAAGGCTGATCATGACGTTCTCGGCCCGCTGAGCGGCAAGGCAAAAATCGATCCGTGGTTGATCGGCGCAGGCGTGACCTACCGTTTCTAAGTGCACGACTATGGCCGGAGAGGGAGACGCAGAGCCATCCCCGTCATAGTGCGTCACCTAATTGTAAACGGTCTCTATGCAGACTCCGAAGGGGGGGCCATGTCGGCCTCTCCCTCGACAACGACGGGTGCGCGATTACGGCTCTATTGTGCGGCGTGAGTCGGGCAATCTTATGGATGTTCATTCGGACCCTAGACCCAGTGAAGCTTCGCCGATCTTAGCTTTACCGGATGGGGCAAGTGGACAGTCTGTTGAAAGCTCACACCTGGTAATTTCCGCCTAACATAAGAGCCCGGCTTGGTGATGCCCTTCGCACGAGCGTTTGCGAGTGCGGCGCATGCGCACAGGAATATCCTTCACTGTGCCCCGAACCGAACGCCAGCGCCTGGCCGCCAGAGATCACCACAGGAGCACGTCTGGCCACACTGTGGTGACGGTTGCGCGGGCACTCTGCGTCCGGAATCAATCGGAATCGATGTCCCGTTAATCCGAAATCCGCATACTTGCATCCGCGACAACGCTCATCAGCTAGTGGTCAGCCTAGTGGTCTATCTAGGCCTGCCGCGCCAACTCCTGAACACATCGCAAAAGATAGGCGCGAATCATCATGTATGGTCGTATTGCTGGCTCGTCCGATACCCACTACACGCGTAGTAGGAGTGGGCAAACGGATGCAGGAAGCCAAGAGTTCACGGACGCGTTTGTCCACTACCGCTGAACGAAATCAGCCTGCAACACGATAGGCAACGCATTCTCGCGGCTTCGGAGATGGGATATGACAGGCATTGGCCGACTGGGGAACTCGCGCATTTTGAATGCTGGGGCCGTCGATACGTCGGGATCAAGCAGTTCGCGCTCTCAATCAAGCCCTGCCCTAGCGGAAGGTAGCCAATCGTTCGATTCCGTCCTGGAGCGGGTGCACTCTGGGCCTCCAGGCACAATGACGTCCTGCGCACGCACTGCGACCTGTGCCGACGACGGGCTTCGAGAGAGGTCGTCCGGCCCTTCCGTGGGCGCACGGCGAGTGCTGGAGTCTGTTATACGTGCAGCCGCATTGACACGAGTAGGCACTGCGCGGCGGCGTCTTCATCCCTCAGTCCCGGAGGGTGATGCCACGGCCACAGTCGCTGACCAGCCACCAACTTCGGGTGTGGCCCCGCTTTATTTGACAGGCGGACAAACCAAGGCAGCAGATCAACATATGAAAGGCCTGCTTGCAGAATTTGAAACTTGCCGCCTTGAAGCTATCCTAGCGGCCACGCGAGGCCCTTCCCTGGAGGAGAAGCAAGAGGCGCTCGATCGCATCCTCGATGCAGGCTCAAGAGTTCTGGAATACCACGCGAGCCTGGCCCCCGGGGCGGGTAGCATTCTGTCCAATGATCAGGCGCGCCTAACCCGCGATCTGGTGCTCAATGCGGCGTCCGAATGCATGGAACTGGCCACGGATGGCATGCCATTGCTAAAGATGCGTGAAAAGGCGCGCGGCGTGCTCGACCTGATCCTCCGATCGAACCCTAGCCCCGCCCAGCTGAGCCAAGCGGTTTCCAGTGTGGCAAGGCACGATGGGGCCTGCGTGGAGTTTTGGGAAAAGAAGACATGGCGCGGGGAACGCATCCAGTTAGTCCATGCCGTCACTGCCAACCTACCAAATACAAAGGCCGAGATACAGCAGGCCGAAGAGGCCAATTTGCGGCTGCAGACTGGCTCGGTACTGATTTCAAAGTTCATGGTTCTGCAATCGCGGATCAATCAGGCGCAGTTGATAATCGAGTCGCGGGCGAGCAGTTTCCAGGCAGCCCTGAGGGAAATGCTTATCGGTGAGAACGGGCGGGTGCGCCACCTGGATGCCTTCAGCGCCGCTGTATTGCCGGCATTCCACCGGACGCGTAACGCTCTTCAGACTAAGGCAGGGCGCCCACTCGACCCCGGGGACTGCTCCGTTCTAGAAGGAGTCAGGGAGAGGCTTCTGGAATTTGCGTCGGCGTTGCCCGACTTTCTTGCCAGGCTAAGCGACGACCGAACAGGTGCCGACCTCCCATTGGAATTGTTGGGCCAAATAGCGGAAGGCGCGTGGATTACTGCGGACGAGGTCTTCCGTCTATTGGACCTGCAGCCGAAGGGGCCATCAATCAGCGAACGGCCGGCTGCCGCCGCGTTTGCGACCGACATTGCAGACCAGGCTGTGACCAAAAGGGCTGCACTGGTCGAAGGCACTGCGACGCGCAGGAAGGGGAAAGGCAGGCGCAAGCCCGCCGCTGGCGCCGGGAGTTCGGCCACTGGGCGGTTGGAACCGCAAGTCGTTTTGGGCGACAGCGACACGGCGACAGCAGCCAAGGTCCTCTCCCTTGGCAACAGGTCTTTTGAGGGCGAACCCCGGCCCGGCGATCAGGGAGCCAGAACATCGCAATCAAACGCGCTCTCGTCTAGCAGAGAAACTGCGAGTATTGGGGATGCTGGATCGAGCAGTTCGCTCCCGCAACCAAGTCATGCCTCTGGGCAAGGCAGCCAATCGATCCATTCCGGAGTGACGCGGATGCACTTTGGGCCTCAAGATAGAAGGATGTCCTCCGCTCGCATTGGGCCAAGTGCCGACGAAGCCCTTGGCGACATATCAGCCGGTTCCTCCAAGGGTCCCCGCCGAGCCCTCATGGCTTCGCGACGTACATCCAGTGGGCCGCGGCATCGTTCTCTCCAAGGTCCGCAGGGCGAGGCGATGGCTCAAGAAGAAAGCTCTTTGCGTTTTGATGAGAGGTCCTGGTTCGGCGATCAAGAAGCGAGTAGTTCGCAGCCGGACACGCTCCCACCTCAGGAGCAAAGCGAATCCAGGCTGGGTGCAGGACCGGGACGGCTGCCTTTCGACCATGTAGCCGCACAGAGCTTTAACGATGCACCACTTAATAACGCTTTACATGACATGTCCATCGCTCGCGACATCACTAAATTTTCATGCGCTGTGGTGGAGCACGACAAGAGGCTGCAGGGCCATGCCCATCACGCAACATTCCTACAGAAGGCCGCTTCCGAGTTCACCCGTCAATTTGTTCCAAAATGGGAGCAAGATGTCCGCACCCGCACTACCTGGGGGTATGCCACCTCATGCAACGCGATGAGCCGGGAGCCTGGAGGTCACGCAGGTATGGAAGCTTGTAGGGCCATGGCAGCTCAGGTGTCGAGGCTCGGCAATGCGCTGAACGATGTCGAAAGCAAAACGCTTTCGCTGTTCGTATTGTCGTTCAGTCGATATCCCCGGGTGGCGGAATGTCGCGATGGAATGATCAGAATCGCCAAAGTTTTTCATGAGCAACGCGGAGCCGTTTCGGAACTCAACAGTCAAAGTCTCGCCCTGCTGGTCAACGGCTTCAGCAAGTGGCCGGAACAGGAAGACGCGCGTGAGGCCACGGTAGCAGTTGCGGCCGAGATTCGCCGCCGCCGCGCCGGGCTCTGTGATTTTGGTCCGCAGAACCTGGCTAACGTTGTGAACGGTTTGAGCAAGTGGCCGCAAGAGGCGGAGTGTTGCGGCGCTATCGATGCAATCGCCGACGAGGTCTGTGACCGCGCCGAGAAAAAAGCCGGCCTGTCCGGGTTTAATTCGCAGGCATTGGCAAACCTGGTTAACGGGTTCAGCAAGGCGCCCGAACTGGAGAACTCACGTCAAGCAACCGTTGTCATTGCCAATGAGGTCTGTCACCTCGCGGAAAAAAAAGCTGGCCTTTCTGGGTTTCATCCGCGGGCATTGGCGATCCTGGTGAACGGCTTCAGCAAATGGCCTGAGGACTGCCGCGGCGCTACCGTTGCGGTCGCGCGTCAGGTCGCTGGCAGGGCCCACCAGCTGCCTCTGTTTGATCCGCAGGCATTGGCGAACCTAGTGAACGGGTTCAGCAAGTGGCCTGAGGGCTGCCGCGGCGCGACCGTTGCAATCGCTGGTGAGGTCTGTCAGCGCGCCGACCGCCTTAACGCCGGGCTTTCTCGTTTTGATCCGCAGCACTTGGCAAACCTGGTGAACGGCTTCAGTAAATTGCAGGCGCCGGAGTGCTTCCGCGCTACCGTTGCAATCGCCGATGAAGTCTATCACCGCGCCGACCGCCGCAAGGTCGGCCTTTCTGATTTTGAAGCGCAGCACCTGGCGAACCTGGTGAACGGCTTTAGCAAATGGCCGCAAGAGGAGAATTTGGGTCACGCCACAAACGTGGTCGCCGGCGAGGTACTTCGCAGCGACGACCAACTGCCTATGTTTGATCCGCAGGCATTGGCGAGCCTGGTGAACGGCTTTAGCAGGTGGCCGCAATGGGAAAACTCACGTCAAGCCACGGTTGCAATCGCCGGTGAGGTGGTTAGACGCGCCGGGCGGCTCCATGGCTTTGATCCGCAGGCATTGGCGAACCTGGTGAACGGGTTCAGCAAGTGGCCCGAGGACTGCCGCGGCGCTATCGTTGCGATCGCCCGGGCGGTGCCTCGCCCTGCCGGCCGGCTGTCGGGATTCAATGGGCAGGATCTGGCAAACCTGGTGAATGGTTTCAGCAAGTGTCCTGAGGATTGCCGCGACGCCATCGTTGCAATCGCCCATGAGGTTCCTCACCGCGCAGGCCGGTTTTCTGAATTCAATGGGCAGAATTTGGCGAACCTGGTCAACGGTTTCAGCAAGTGTCCTGACGAGGCGGGTTGCGGCGAGGCCATCGTTGCCATCGCTGGGGAGGTGCTCGGTCGCGCCAGCCCTGGCGAGCCGCTCCCTGGGTTCACTCCGGAGGCACTGGCGAACCTGGTGAACGGCTTTAGCAAGTGGCCGCACGAGGAGAAATCACGCCAGGCCGCCGCGGTGATCGCTGGTGAGGTGATTCGCAGCGCTAACCGGCTCCCTCATTTTACATCGCAGCACTTGGCGAACCTAGTGAACGGCCTGAGCAAGTGGCCGCAAGAGGAGAAATCCCGTCAGGCCGCCGCGGTAATCGCCCGCGAGGTGCTTGGCGGCGCCGAGCGACTCTCGGGGTTTAATCCACAGGAGCTGGCAAATCTGCTCAACGGGTTCAACAGGTATCCGGAAGAAGCGGCGTGCAGCCAAGCGATTTTGGAGATCGCGCGCAGACTTGGCCCGGCGGGTCAACCATTTCGTCATTTTACCACGCCCGGGCTCTCCAGTATCGCCAGCAGTTTGGCGCGCGGGGTCATGGGGAGAGCGGACGCCGGAGAGATTGCAGAGGCCGCTCTGCTGAACGATCGGCTACACAAACTGGCTCATTATCTTCATTATGCCAGTCATCGCCTGGAGGAGGCCGACGCGGTGGGCGTCACGAGCATCTTGAAGGCGTTGGCCAAGGCTCAATTACATGACGATCTCAGTTTGCTCGCCCGCGCTGGAATAAATCGGCTGGCGCAATTGCATCGTGACCCTGATTTTGCGCTTGAGAATAACCTCGAAACCATGGGGAATCTGTGCGCCGCTTTGGTGCCGCTGGCCCGCAGCCCGCGCAAGCAGCTGCTTTGGCACCGGAGGCAGGCTCTGAACTTGCTGAACGATATCCAACCGATCGTGGAGCAGAAGATCGAGGCCCATCTCAAGGCAAGCGATGCCGAGCGGAGCCGTGGTCCGAGCTCGACTCGCCGTCCCGCCCTGTCGATTTATCAAGTGGTTAAGGCCCGTGCGACCCTGGCAGGTTTGCTGCGGCGGCCGTATGTCGAGGGCAACAAGTCGGATTTGCGTGTGAGGCGGGACGAGCTGCAGTCCAAGACCAAGGAAATCCTGGACAGCACGCGCGATCTCATCGAAAGCGACCTATCCAACATGAGCTGGAACCTGATCGCCCAGCTCGAGGCGGAGGGTCCGATCGATGCGCTGGACACGTTCGTGGCGCAGAATGCCGCGACGGTCCAGGACCAACATCCAGCGTCCGTCTTCGACGCCCATCAGGTTTTGCGAGCCATGGACCACGAGCCCAGACCGCCGCAGGGTGAGGCGGGACTGATGCGATTGCCGGTGGTGGACATGCAGGGCCGGAAACTGGCCATGGAGCCCGAGACGCGCTATTCCATCTTTCATCGCCTGACCTCGGGGGCAGTCAAGGTGGTCGCGGTGCAACTGCCAGGAAAGCCGAGCCCGTTTATGCTGGCCCGCACGTTGACCATCGAGGGCGTGCCATACCGCATGGATCTTTTCGGCGGAAGCAAGTTAAAGCCGCGGCAAAAGACCCTTTCCCAGCTTGCCGCCCGCGTTCCAGGTTCGGTTGAGGCAGAGCCTTCCGGCGGGAAGCTGCTGGCGATTCCGTATGCGGAAACCGCACCCGGTACCGCCTTTGAAAAGCTATCGCGCGCCTGGGCACCCTTCAAAGAGGCATATTATTACACTCAGCGCAGGGGTTTTGCCGCGCCGCCCGCTGTCAATGGCCTAGGTCCTCACGACTACGCGCTGGAAGGCGCCTTCAAACTGTCGCTACTGCCGGACCGCCCTGTTAGCGAGAAACATCCCTTCGAGCTGACTGGGCCAGGAGGCCCGATTGCCTTGCGACCGCATGACGGCTGCGGTTTCATTAAGGCTTCGCTGGCCAAGCGTATGACAGCCGTTCGTCGGGCCGAGGGGCAGGAAGGTCCTGATCGGGTGCCTGCTTTTGGCGAGGGAACGAGATCCTCTCTGCCTGCCACGGCGCTGCAACATTATCCGCGCAGCGAGCCGGTGGCGCACGAGGTGCGAGAGAAAGCCAGGACTTGGCTCGAGAAGCGACAGGGACAGAGACTGACGGCCGAGGAGCTATTTCGAACCGTGACTGGCGGACACATCGACGGTCCTGGCGCAGTTGCGGTACCGTCCGGTGATCACCGTCTCCATGTGCCGACGCTCAAGAGCGAGACGTTGACGGGGACGAGCGGCGTGCTGATCGGGCGGTCGCCGTACGACAAGCCCAACCTGCGCCCGTTCACAGCCGACCTGGTCAGGTCAGCCGTTGGTGGGGACCCGACGGCAGCGTTCCTGGACACGTGTGTGGCCATGCAATATAGCTTAAATGTCGCCCAGAAGACGGGGGAGGAACTCGCGGCCGACGATCCGACTTTCTTTGCCAAGGGCATTCTGATCGTCGTGCCGGACGAGATATGGCCGGCCAACTACGCCGACCGTGGGCTGGTGATGTCTGCCGAGGACGTCAAGTCCCATTCGCACTGGACGACAGGCAAGGACCGCGTCAAGGAGGACACGCCGCTCGACTGCCTCGGCATCCTGCAGGCCACCGAGGTGTTTGCCCCGGGCTCGTTGGTTGCCGTCCCGACCGATCAACAGAAAAAGCTTGACGGCGACTTCGACGGCGACACCATCATCATCATCGGCGACCGGCCGCAGCTTTATGAGCATGTGCGCGGGTTTGATGAAAGGGAGCAAGCTCTCGGACTTCCGTCGCTAAAGCCGCCAAAGTCGCATACCCCGGCGCTTGACGGCGACAACTACCAGTTTGGTCGTGCCAGCCAAATTCTCGCTGCCACCCAGGATGTCCTGGAAACCTATAGCGGCCTACAGCGAAACTTTCTGGCTCAATCCCATGAAGCACGACGCTGGTTTGCCGAGCGTGCCGTCTTTGGCACCTACGAGGGCGTTCACCACGAACTCCGGCGAGACATCGGTCGATTGTTGGGCCAGGAAGAGGTGAGTCGCCAGGATATCCAGAACACGTTTGCGAGAGCGAGGCGCGAGATCGAAGTCGCCCGACATCCGGTTGCTCGCGAAATGGCCGAGTTGCTCGTCGCCGACCTTGAGGCATGGGCAGAGAGGCCTGATCTGGAATGCCTGCCCGAAACAGTCGAAAACGCGAACGACGCAAAATGCGCGACGCTCAGCGCAGCAGTCTCAGAGCTATTGCCGGATCTGGCGGATGCCTACCCGGCAACTTCTCGACCACGAGACCGCATCCGGGCTCTAATCGACAACTATCCTGCGCGCATTGATCCTCGCCCGGACGGTTACAATCCGGACGACCTCGTACAAAGCGCAAACAACCTCCTTAGCCTCGGCATTAAGGTCGGCACCGACGCCTACAAATCCAACACTGGCGCTAGGCTCTATTCCAAGAAGAGCGAGCTCCTTCAGCGGCTGCTGCATACGACGCCGGGCTTGAGGTCCGTGCCCTACGTCAAAGGCCTGGCAGCGTCTCTCAACCATGGAAGGTTTGACGCCGATGCAGCCTTGAAGGACCTGGAGGGCAACCCCACGCTGACGGCTTCAGTCATGGAAACCTCGATCAATCTCGTTGCGGAGCTCGGCATTTTGCGCAAAGCCTCCGACCTCCGGCCGGCCGCAGTGGATTCCGACGATACGATCACGCTGGGTCCCGTGGAGGCGTCAGAGCGCGCCCGAATTGAGGTTGCCCGTGCCGCAAAAGAGGAGGGGAAAATCACTGCAGCGGCACTCAGCGTCGCCGCAAGCCTGAGGAAAATGGGCCTCCAGGTGAAAATGCCTCATCTGGAGCGCCGCTTGAGATCGGAACGCTCCATTAGAGAGCAGCTCACCGGCACGAGCGTCTCATCCGGCAGCAACCCACAGCTGATCAGCAGCGCCGTACGCCACGTCTTCGAAGTCCCCGACAAGGATTTTACACGTGCCTTTAAGGCAGCCATTCTGCTTTTCGAGGAGCAAGGCTACACGGAAATCGAGGTAACCAACTGGTTCAAATTCGACCGACCTGTTTATCTCGGCATCCACGCTGTGCTCGCCACAGCAGCAGGCTACCGCTTCCAGATGGAATTCCATACGCCAGGCAGCTACAGCGCCAAAGTTGACAACCACGACACTTATAAAGAGCTGCAGGAGTTGAAGCGACGGGATGCTCTGGAGAAGGCAGAGAAACTCGAGCAGAGGCTAAGAGAAAGCTGCAAGGCCGTTGACAGACCCGAGGATGTGCTGAGCATAGCACACTGGAGGGATTGCATGGGTAGCGCCGCCGCAGTACCTGGATTGCGAGCTGTCGGACAGTCAAGAAAGTCCGAGATTGCCAAGTCACCGGAAGCAAAGGAGATTGTCGCTGCCCTCGGCGAGCGGCCGATCGTGCTCGTCGGCATGCCAGGCGCCGGTAAATCCAGCATTGGCCCAGCTCTCGCGCGTCGGCTGGGGCTGCGCTTCGTCGATACCGACAAGAGAATCGAGCAGAACGTCGGCAAATCGATATCGGAGATTTTCAAAGATCACGGCGAGGATTATTTCAGGAAGCTGGAGGCACGTGAGATCGCTCAATGCCTCGACACCGGGCCCAAGGTGATCGCGACCGGCGGCGGCTCGGTCGTGGACGAGCAGACTCGCCACCTCATCGGCAACAAAGGGGTCTCGATCTGGTTCGATACCGGCCTGGACGTGATCCAGACTCGAACAAGGAAAGACGCCAAACGCCCGTTGCTGCAAGGCCCCGATTCGGATCGGAAAATCGCCCAAATGATGAGTGAGCGCCGGCCGCTCTATCAACAAGCTAACCTCAGGTTTGTCCCACCCCACAGAAACGATAAAAAGAACGCAGATCCATGTGTGAAGGCGCTGCACGCGTATCTGTGCCCCGGAGCGGCCGCGGAGCGCAGCCCGGTGTTTCCGAACACATCCTCCGATGCTCAGATCGGGGCGTTGGGTCCGAGAGCCTCGTCGCACGAGCGCGGGCGGGTGCTCGGCGGGATGGAATGGCTGGGCGACGAGCATATCCTCAGGGATTACGCGCTCCTGAGGCAGGAGTTGCAGCGGGACAATCCGGATCTCGCCGCCCGGACGCAGTTCGTGGATCCCCTGATAGCCCTTTATCAACTGCGCTTCGGCGAGGAGAGCGACATGCTCGTCGCATGGCAGCGCATCGTCTACGATCGTCATGATAACGATACCGCCGACTTCCTGTTCCTGCCGGTGAACGATGCTCCGGCTCCCAATCGCCGCGGCAGCCATTGGTCGCTGCTGTTTGTTGACCGCCGCGAACGGGCAAGGCCGATTGCCTATCATTACGACTCCATCCTCGGACACAACGACCAGCCGGCAGCACAGCTCGCACAACGGTTGGGCGCCCCCTTGGAGTCAGCCCGCATGGCCCAGCAGCAGAACAGTTATGATTGCGGCGTGTTCGTGGTGGACGGCACGCGGGCGCTGGTTAGCATATTGGCGCAAGAAGGGCGACCAGCGCACGAGCCGCTAAACCTCGACAACCTCGTCGCCGATCGGCAGGGACTTCTGGACCGACTGAGGACTTATGCCGGCTTGGGCTGATAGAGCTGGGGAGCCGGCTTGAGCGGCTCTCCTCCGACCATGGCACCCAACGCATGCGGCGGAACGCGACAGCCCGAGCGTGGCGAGGACGATCCTTTCCATTCCCGGCAAGGAGGCGAGGATCTCTACGTCATGCTGCTTGCTCTGCCCCGGGTCCAACTGCGGGGTTTCGACGAAGCTGGCGTCAGGCAATCGAGCCGATGATGCGCTTGTTTGAGCCGCCGGTTGACAGGCGGACGCGGGCAATGAGCGTGGTGACATGGGCGCTGGCGGATTCGGTCGTTGCGGCGACTTTAAGCGGCGGCTGGCGCAATACATCGCGCACACGGGCGGCGTTGAACCGGCGGATGCGATGGCGCTTGAGAAGCGTGGCGATCATCGCCTCGCGGATGCGAGCCGCCCTGTCCGGTGTCGGTGCGGTCTCCTAAAGATCGAGCACCACTCTGCCGCAAGGTCGCTCTCGAGCTCCGGCAGTGCGGGAAGTAGCGCCAGAGCTACTCGCCATACGGGTAATCAACGGTTGCTCTCCTCACCGAGTTCTTCGGCGATGCTCGACCACTCGCGCAGTTCGAGAACGACCTGAGGACGAGCAGTGACTTGAGTTTCACATTACTCGCCGTGAGAGCAGCCAACGCCGGACGCGCTCCGGCGGCAATCAGCATCTCGGCGACGCGAATAGAGGAACTCGAAGGCCGGATTCCTCATGAATGTCCGGGTGGTTGAGGCGATGATCGTAAGAGTCCTGGGAAAGGCCGGCATGCTGCGTCAGGAAACCAAAGAAGTAGAACCCGTTGGCGTAAAAGCGCGGTCCCCAGATGAACAGCAGCGGGACGATCGTCCAAGCCGTCACGCGCCAGGTTAGAACACTGACGATGCAGGCGAGATAAGGGCGGCTCGACCAGAACATCTTGCGCCCCTCGCTGCGCGGCATGGCATCGGCCGTGACGACGCCGAAGGCGTGCTGGATGATGCCCTTGAGCTCACCTTTGGCCTGAACCAGGAAGAAGAAGTCCGCCGCGATCCGCAGCAGATCTGCGGGCCGCGTCACCAGAATCTCCGAATCAGGCCCGAAGTGAATCGTGTCCGTATGATGCCGCGTGTCCCGCCAACGCCAGTCGATCGTCTCCAGGGTCATGAACAGACAAAGGTTGCAGAAGATCGAACTCAGCCAACGCGATCGGAAGGTTGCCTCAACCGGCAAGCCCGGGACGAGCTTGGCCGATTTGTCGACAACGACATCCAGCATGAACGGCCGGCTGCTAAGGCTACTTGGCACGAGTTTTGCTATTCCCGTCCCGAGTGGAGTACCTGTTTTCCCGTTTCAACAAGCATCTAATCAAGGCTGGCTATCTGGCGATGAAGAGGAAAGTATGGGCAGACGGCTTCATCAGCGGGGTGCGCGGCAAGAAGCCGGGAGGCAATCGGATACTGGGGCGGAGTGCATGAGCCGAAACGGGAAGACAAAAGGAAATACAGAACCGCCAAGGGCGGGCCAACAGCCGCGGAGCGGCGAAAATCACCCGCAAGTGACGAAATTCACCCCCATGGGGCACAGAGAGACGCGAAAGTCACATCAATGCAGCGCAAAAAGCTCGCTTTTCGATGTATCCGGATGGAGGGCAGAAGGGCCGAAAGCCGTTGGTGCTAGCGAAGAGCCTGGCTTCCGACGGATCGTCTCCAGTGAGACTGATTCCCAGTCACCAGACACGGATGTCCTCTGATGAATAGCGCGCAGCTTCGTAGCCGCATTTCCTCTGGCCATCGACTGATCCGTTTGGTCCGTGAGAGATGTAACCTTTACAGCCATAGAGAATTCATGGCGAAAGCCATCCGGGTGCCCGCAGACTACTGGCTTGCGCATTTCACGTCGTCGTTAAACATGCGCATGAATGACGCCATAGCCCGCCGCATCAACGCCGCAGTTGCTCGTGCCCGCAGCCGAGCTAATCTGTATGACGTGAAAAAGGTCGGTGTAGCGGAATGCGCGACTGAGACCCTGTTTGACAACTGGTGGTTCAAGCCGCGGGAGGCGAATTTATCTCGAATAGAACTGCGCAACCTTATCAAGCGGCGGCTGGACAAAGGCGCTCCGTTGCGCCTGCACTTCCCCATATTCTCGCGCAAGCCACTTTGCCCCCTGAAGAATCGAGGTCCCAACCCCGACCTGGCTGAGTTGCATACCTTGGTCCGGTGTGCTGAGGCCGCCCAAGTAATCAACGCGATCAGCCCGACCGGTTGCCGCCTTATCATCTTGGCGGACGGCTTCAAATACAACCGCGCCTGCCGAACGCCAGATCCACTCATCGCCGCCTACCAAGACGGCCTGCGCTTCTGGGTAAACCAGTTGAATAGTGGCGACATCGTCGAAGTGGTCAATTACGAGCGCTTGGTATCCGACCGCCTATCGTCTGAAATGTTGCAATCGCGACAAACAATTTACGAACATCACTGCGCCTCTTTGGCTATGCTATATGATCCGCTATTCGATCCGGACGAACTGCAAGCTAGCTTAGACACGGTGCAGCAAGTGGATGATATAGGCGCTCAAATTCATTTCACCTTCTGGTCCATCGTTTCATCCACCTATTACAAGGATATGCACACTCTGATCGGCGGGGAAGCTTTCATGGAACGGCATTATGGAGACGATGTCCAGAAGCTTTACATCCGTTATGCGTCCTGCTTACACCGGCCGCTAAGCCAAGTAGGCCTTCAAGGAGAGCATCTGTCGCGGCTGGGCTACCTGCCGCCAGCGGAGTGCGCAATCCTGTTCCGGAATATGCGCCGGCAGGCTTGGGAAGCAGCGCTATACTACGTGGCAATCTCGCTGACTGACCGGGGCCTAAATCTCCTGCGGCGCGTAGACCGCGATGCTATCAAGCTGACTGTTCACGCCAAGAAAGGAGAGCTGCAATTCTTATCCGCCACCCGGCAGGACGCAAGCATCACTGCCCAGCACTGCACGGGGGGACTGTCAATCGCAAAAATGGCCGCCAAAGTAAACTTCCGTTACCGCTTGGAGCGCGAGTCCCAAGGCGAATACCCGATCCTACTTGAACAACTGCCTGACACACCCTTTCACCGGGAGCACTACGGGCCGTTGCACGCCATGCAGATGATCGACCAACCCATTGGCTATACGACCGATCCACGCCTGATTGGCGACGGTCGCGTGCACTCCATCCTGACGAGAAGGGGCTGACAATGAACGACGCGCTCTCGGAACGAGAGATTGTCAGCGAATCAAATCTGCACAAGGCGCTGATAAGCAATCTCGGTAGTTTTTGCACTCTAGAGGCTCGGCCGGCGATTAACATGGGCCCTCAGGAAGTCGAGCAGGTAGTGGGGGCGTGGCGAGCAGGTATGGACCGTCAGGCCTCCCGTCTCGCACGCTCGGCCATTAACACACTGGCGGCTCTGCCGGTGGGCTGCCTCTACGAATGCTTGGGCGATAAGAGCTGGCAGGCGGCAGCACAAATCTGCGAGGTATTCCGTAACCCTCAAGTATCTAAGAATGCTGGCCGTCTCGACACCCGCGCATTACAGCGCAAAGTGCATGAAGCCCTGGCCCGCGATGAACACATAAACCTCGTTCTGGGCTGGGGCCAACCCAAACGTAGTGCCGGTGGCCTCAAGACGTTGGGGTCTTTTGCCGATCTGGCGGAAATGTATGCCATCCGTCGGCTGCTAATCATCGTGCGCGCGGTATCCCAGTTGGTGCGCAGACCCGTCGGCATGATCGTCCTCACAGGTAGCAGCCGGTTCTTCGAGGCGTTGTTCACGCGGCCGAACGTGGGTCAAGCGTATGACGCCCAGCGCCAGATGATCGCCGATACCCTTGGCAGGAAGGGCACGCTGTCCTTCCGCCCCTATTCGGACCTATCCGGCGATGGCAGCCGTTCTGTTGTCATCGACGCGCGGGAACAGCGGTTCCGGGACTCCCTCGCAGTCGTTACCGACGAGATGATCCTGTCCAAGTTCGGAACCGTTCTGCTCAACATCGACTGGGAACATCTGTTCGCACTTGACCCGATGCAGCGCCATCACGCCCCTCACGGCATTCAATTGCCACCGAGCATTGAGGCGTGGCTTCGCGGACGCGATGAGACGGCATGCTCGCGGCTGATCCGTGCCGCCATCGTCAGTTTAATCTCGCCAGAGCGCCAATCAGACTGGATCGCCTCGTTTGAAGGCGAGGATGTGTTCGAGGTTGCCTTGTCCTTCGTCCAGAGTGTGGCCTGGGAATCGACGCGCAAGTACATTGCGCTCCACCTGATAGATTCCAGCGACGAAGCCACTTCTATTCTAAATGCTGCACAAGGCGCTAACGTCTTGCGCCTAACGGTTCACCAAAAACGGGACCGGCGCGACGTACCCGCCATCTTCACCTTAGGTCCAGGCGGCGGCAACCTCCTCGCCCAGCATGTGTTGGCCTGTGTGTTGAAGCGCGATGCAATCGTCTTCGAAAGCTATGCCGAACTGCAACAGCGCGATGCGGCGGCGGTCTACCTGCGGCCGGTAAACAATCAATTCGTCTATCCCCTCTTCGGCTGGCTCGCTCCAGCGCAACAGCCACTCTGCTTCGTGGAAGCCGGCTGCGACACTCTAAAGCTTCTCTGCGAAGCCGGAGGGGTCCAATGAGCGAGGCTGACCTGTGCGTTGCCCACAGATCCCGCGTTGATCTGTGCCCTACGCGTGCGAGGGGAGCCGACTTGAGCAGACCAGGCCCACCGTGGCCTTCGGCTCGATCTGACGAGAGGAAGCCCTCACCGGATGAATTGCAGCTTGTTCCGACCGTGCTGGAGTGGTCAGCGGCACATCGCCGCATTGCCGCTAGTGGCACGGACTGCCGCACTTGCGGTGGAGTCTCTTGGCCCAGGTAGAGACGGCCGGTGGTTCCCGCGCCACACCCTCACCCCTTACGATTCAGAGACATCGAAATGCCGACGCCTCACGATGTAATAGTCCTAGCGATTGGGCAAGCGCTCACCAGTACCGTGGTGTCTTTGCTGACATCGGTGTCAAGTCTGTCCGGCAATTTCCTTGCCCCCTATCCAACGCTTAGCACTCTTCCAGTGACCGCCACGGTCATAGGCACGCTAATCATGATCTATCCTGCGTCCACACTGATGGGACGGCTCGGCCGGCGATGCGGATTCATGTTCAAAGCCGGTGTAGGCATCGTTGGCGGCGCCACTGCAATGATGGCAATGGTAGTGCACAACTTTCCGCTGCTGGTGCTGGGCACATTCTTGCTCGGTATCTTTAGCGCCTTCGGTCAATATTACCGCTTCGCGGCCATCGACGCCGCTAAAGATCCGGCGGAGAGAGCCATCGCCGTAGCCATAGTCACCGGTGCTGGTGTCGCGGGCGGCATCGCCGGACCGTACCTCGGCGGCCGGTTCGCCGAGGCCGTGCCGGAGGCTCCTTACGCCGGCGCTTTTATGGTATTGTCTCTGGTGTGTGTCGCCCTGGCCTTGTCCCAACTCTTACTGTCCGCCGATCTGGGCCGCGACAAAAAGCCCGGAGCACCAGACAAACACCCGGCCGACACACTGATACTGGGCGGACCCTTTCTGAGGGTCAGTCTGATCTGTGCCATCGGCTTCGCAGTCATGACTTTGACGATGAATGCCGCGCCGCTGTCCATCCATCACTCCGGCCTCAGCGTCCATGACTCAGCAACGGTACTCCAAGCGCACTTCGCCTTGATGTACCTACCGTCTTTTTTCAATCCCATTCTGATAAAGTACATCGGCTTGCGGGGATTGGTGCTGCTGGGGGTGTTCGCCAGTGCCGTCGGATGCATACTGAGCGCCGTCACAGAACAAACTCTGACAATGTATATCCTTGAGTTGGGTCTGTCGGGTATCGGCTGGAACTTCATGTTCAACGGCGGCACTTTGTTGCTCGCCAGCACTTACTCGCCTGCCCTTAAAACAAAGGCGCAGGGGTTTAACGCCATGCTGGTCTACTCGGCTAACGTAGCGGCCTCCTTTGCGGCGGGTGCATTGATGGCAAATGCAGGTTGGGTTACATTAAATCTGGTTGGCCTTCCCCTGCTGCTAATTGCGGTCTGGTCCCTGCGCACCACCATTGAAGAACTGGAATGAGAGCAGGTCAAAACCCCCTGCTAAGAGTCCTCTCTGATTGGATATAGCCTATCGGCAGACGCCCGCCACGACGTGTCGCGCAACCTTATCCTTATCTGGGTTCAGAAGTACGAGCAAGGCGCATTTGACGAAGATGCGCAGGCGGGCGACCTCATCCCGGAATACTTGGCCCGGATCCCAGCGCTGGAGCGGCTGGTCGGCAAGCAGGCGCTGGAGTTGGAGTTCCTAAAGGGGCTCGGCCACAACGCCCGCGGCAGGGTGTGATTGTCGACACCGAAACGACCGACCTCGACTACCTCTGCGACGAAATCATCGAAATCGGCGATGTCACGGCCGGCTATGGTGGGCTTCAGCCGGGAGGAGCTGGGCCGGGACACAGCCGAGCGGTGTCGCGCTGGTTCCTCCACGGCCGGCAATTGGCGCCTGATCTTCGCGGCACCTTCCTATCGCTACCTTTTGGCCCAGGCCAAGGAAGAGCTGATCTCCACGTCCCGCCCCTCCGCCCGGTCGCAGAGACCGCGCCCCTGGTTGCCGCGGCCGGGAAATTGCTGGATCTCCTGCCGACCGTGTTGCTGTGGTTATTCGCTTTCCCTCAGGTCCACCTGCGACGCGTTGATGTGCTTTCGCCAGGCGCGAGCGTGCTTGTCCGCGAAAACAAAGAAGAGCTTTTTGACCTGAACCTTCCGGCAGCCTTTAGCAAAGCGGTCAGGCGATGCGGTCTCAGATATCTAAGGCTCTCGAATGTCGTTATCGGGGGCAATTCATCAAGCGCTTCGAGGATCGCGCGTTCATCGCTGGCGGCTTTTAGAGGCCATACCGTGGGCTGAACGCCAGGTTGCTGTCCACGCTGAGGTTGACGTCGGTATCGTTGACCCCCAGACTTGCTTTATCGAAGAGCCGCGTGCTGCCGTATGAAGAGCCGCGCCGTCAGCGGCAATGGGTCAAACAGCTTGGTGCTTTTTCCGAATAGAGATAGACGGTTTTCTCTGCTGCCCGCGGGCAGGTAGCGAGCATGGCCACTGAGCGACAAGGCGGCCAGCCCTCCGACATGCAGGTCATAGCCATAATCTGTGAGCCGGTTTACCACCGACACTCAGAAATTTGGAACCGCTACATCCTAAAAATGCCATAACGTGGCGTCTCGATGGGAGCATTGAGCGAAGCACTTACGGCGATTGCGAGCGCGTTTCTAGTGTCGACAGGATCAAGAATCCCGTCATCCCAAATCTCGGACGTTGCGTAATATGCGCTTGACCGCTCCCGATACTCTTCCAAGATCGACTGTCTGGTGGTCTCGTACTCCTGCGCCGACAACTGCTTACCGTCGACCGCCAGTTGCTTCGCCTTGACATCCGTAAGCACTCGCGTCGCTTGATCGGCACCCATGGCTGAAATCTGAGCCTGCGGCCAACTGAACAAAACACGCGGATCGAAAGCGCGCCCTGCCATAGCGAAGTTTCCCGCACCGTGAGAATGGCTACATATGACCGTAAATTTGGGCACCGCCGCTCCGGACACAGCCATGAGTAGCTTGGCGCCATTTTTGGTGATGCCACGCCGCTCATATTCACTGCCGACCATGAAGCCGGTGATGTTCTGCGAGAATAACAGGGGCGTCCCATTCGTATCGCACAATTGGATGAAGTGAGCGCCCTTGAGCGCACTGTCGTCGAACAGCACGCCATTATTCGCCAGAACACCGATTTGGTATCCATGAAGGCGCGCAAACCCGCACACCAGAGATCGGCCGTAGCGGGGCTGGTATTCATGGAACCTGCTGCCATCGACCAAGCGCGCGAGAATCTCCCGCATATCAAAGTGCATTCGAGCATCTCTTGGAATGATGCCGTATAGTTCCGACGCATCATAGGCAGGCGGCTCCGGAGCGACTCTATCGAGCGAGATTTTTTCTGGACGACTGAACCGGGCGACTATGTCGCGGGCGATCGCGATCGCGTGCATCTCTGAGTCCGCGAGATAGTCGGCCGTTCCCGATACACTGGTTTGCATGTCAGCGCCGCCGAGGTCGTCGACGGACACGTGCTGGCCAGTCGCGACTTTAACAATCGATGGGCCGCCGAGAAATATCGCTCCGCTTTCCTGGACGATTATGTTGTAATCGCTAAGCGCAGGGACGTAGGCCCCTCCCGCTATGCAATGTCCCATCACGATGGCGACCTGCGGTACGCCCATCTTCGAGAGAATGGATTGGTTGCGGAAGATTCTGCCCGCGTGGTGGCGATCCGCGAAGAACTCCGCCTGCATAGGCAGAAATCCACCGCCACAGTCGCAAAGATGAACGACTGGCAGGCGATTTTCGATTGCTATATCCAAGGATCGGACGATCTTCTTGACCGACAGCGGATACCATGCTCCACCCTTCACGCTCGAGTCATCTGCGTGAACTATCACCTCGCGTCCCGCGACGATGCCGATGCCGACGACTTGCGCTGCGCTTGGCACCCCTCCGTCGTAAGCCTCGTTCGCAGCCAGTGTCGAAAGTTCGAGGAAAGGAGTTTCTGGATCGAGCAAAGCCTCGACCCGGTCACGAACAAAAAGCTTGTTTTGCCGCCGCAGGCGCTCGAGGTCGCGCTCGGGACGATCGAAACGGACCGCACGCTGGCGCTCCTTAAATTCGGTCACAAGTCGTCTGTTGTGGTGCTCGTTGAGGCGAAATTCTTGCGAGTTCACATCAATAAGAGACGCGAGCCGCTGCATCTCAATGCCCTTCCTGTGTGATCGTAACCAGCACCGCGTCGCGCTCGAAGCACTCGCCTTCATTGAAGTGAATTCGGTCGACCACGCCCTCCTGGGGCGAGCGTATGACGCTTTCCAGTTTCATGCTCTCGATAACCATCAGGGCGGTGCCTGTGGTAACCGCTTCGCCGGGCATAACCGACGTTTTAACCACGACACCTGGCATTGGTGCGCGCGCCATGAGGTGACCTGCATCCTTTTTCACGAGAGCATGCGCTGACAACGGGTCTCGGTAGCGCAGAATGCGCGTGCGCCCGCGAATATGCAGATGAATTATGTCACCATCGATAGCGAACCTGACCGGCTCGCTTGCGCCGGTAATGGTAAGAAGACCTCCGCTGTCGCCCTGGTGGGAGAAGTCGACTGCGAGTACTTCGTTGCCCAAATGCAGGCGGTATCCCCGCTGACAGCGCGAAAGCCACAACTGATAATCTGCACCTTCATGCTCGAAAAGGTGGTTCACGCGTTTCTCCAACCGCCCAGGGAGGCGTGAAGCTCGGGTACGGCACCTCGCGAACTGGTCTCGTCAGGAGAGCCGCGGCTGCCAAGAACGTCGACAGGTCGCATGCAGATTCGCCAGCGGCCAGCTGCGGATTTCCGTCGAGATATCCAGTATGGACCTGTCCGCTTAGAAATTGCTCTTCGGCAAGGACTCGCTCGAGAAAGCTCGCGTTAGTTTCGCAGCCGAGGAGCACCAACCCCCGCATCGCACGTTCGATCTTTAGCGCAGCCCCATCACGCGTGCGCGAATGTACGATCACCTTTGCCAACAGGGAATCGAAGGCTGTCGTTATCTGCTGACCTTGAGAGATGCCAATGTCGATCCGTAGGCCTGGACCGCCGGGATAGTCGAGCACCAGTATCTTCCCCGTCGTGGGAGCAAAGTCGCGTGCAGGAGCTTCAGCATACACCCTGGCTTCGATTGCGTGTCCTGTCGACACGATGTCTTGCTGCGAAAATCTAAGCTCTTGACCTGCGGCGACATAGAGTTGTTCGGCAACAATATCGATGCCAGTGATCATTTCGGTAACGGGATGCTCTACCTGCAGGCGCGTATTCATCTCGAGGAAATAGAACTCTTCTCCATCAACGATGAATTCCACCGTGCCTGCGTTTCGATAGTTAGCGGCTCGACAGATGTCCACGGCAGTTTCACAGATTCTCTCGCGCAACCCCGGGGGAAGCGTTGACGCGGGCGCCTCCTCTATGACCTTCTGAAATCTGCGCTGCACCGAGCATTCCCGCTCGAACAAATGAACAACGTTTCCGAAGCAATCGCCGAGCACCTGCACTTCGATATGCCGCGGCTTTTCGATGTATCGTTCGATGTAGAGCCGACCATCCCTGAAGTAGCGCTGCGCCTCACTGCGTGCCTGCGCGATGGCTTGCTCCAAGGTATCGAGGTCGCGGACGATCCGCATGCCCTTGCCGCCGCCGCCGGCCGATGCTTTTACCAGCAAAGGCGCTCCAATGGATCGCGCCCTGAGGATGAACGTTGCAGGGTCATCTTCTTCGATCGCCGAAGGCACGACTGGAAATCCGTTCCGCTGAACGAAGTTGCGGGCCCGGATCTTGTCGCCCATTAGTTGGATGCTCTCAGGAGTGGGCCCGACGAAGGCGAACCCAGACTCGACCACCGTCCTCGCGAACTCCGCATTCTCTGACAGGAATCCATAGCCTGGGTGAATCGCCCGACATTCGCCTCGCGCGCGGCAGCGATGATTTGTGCGGTATCAAGATAGGCCGAAACTGGCGTGCGACCGCTTACGGCAATGGCCATGTCGGCCATCGAAACCGCCGGCGCTCCCGCATCGAGGTCGTGGCAAACGATTGCGGAGCGCAGTTCCAGCTCGCGCAGGGTCTTGATGATGCGTACGGCAATCTCGCCTCTATTTGCGATCAGAACAGTATTAAGGGGTAGTTTTTGCACTCGATTATTTCTCTAACCGGACTGGGATTCGGCTTCCCCATTTTTTGCGGGCGCTTTGTACCGGCCCAATTTCCCGTCTTGCCGCCTGCAATCTCCTACGGAACGCATTCAAAATTGACAGGCTTCTTGTGGTCGATGCCCTGATGGGCGAAGTGGCGTCTCCGCAGCAAACCGGAGCCGGCCGTGATCCCTGAGGAGCGCCGGTGACTCGTTTAGCGTTTGCATAGAAGGCCCACTTGGCGTGACACAATGCGGTTGGTCGTAATGCTCCATGGGTGGCGGGCGGACCGTAGAGACGCAGCGCGCCTGTTCCATGGGTGCGTCTCGGATGCGTTTTGCATGGCTTGAATCTTCTTCGAGCGGGGTAGCCCCAGACATCGAAAGCGGGTCGATTTCACTTTCACGCCCAATGTCACACCACCATCGCCACTTCAGGTCATTTATTTATTTATTTAGGATTAGTTCAGCGAATTAAGAAATTCGCGTAGTGAATACGGTCTTGAGCATTGTCAATTCATGCTTGACGTGGCGTCGTTTCTCCGCCCACACTGCACGAGATACTGTATGGTTCACTTATGATCTACCTCCTACTCTCCGTTACTTGGCAAGAAAGTGCGGAATCTACACCGGAAGACACTATGGACGCCACACTTATTGTGTTGCGTGACACTTTTTTGGATATCTGCATGCTGATGAAATCACCTTGGCAGCCTTGGATCGCACCCGGCGATGAGCCAGCGTACCAACGGCTGGCGGCCGCAATCGCGGAGGACCTCGTAAACGGCAAAATCGCTCCCGGATCCCGCCTGCCGGCGCAGCGGGACCTGAGCTACCGACTGGGAGTGGGGTTGGGCACGGTGACAAAGGCCTATGGGCTCTTGGCGCGCCAAGGCCTTGCCTCACCTTTCCATGGACGTGGAATGTTCGCGACGAACAAAATCCTGACCACCAGAAAAATGGTCGATCTGAGCTTAAACGTGCCTCCGAATGTCATTTCGGAACAATTGCTGAGCGGGACGTTGGCCTCGCTTGCGACGACCATTGATGCAGACTCCTTCGGAGCAAGTAATTTTCCGAAGGGAACCCTAGATCATCGTATGGCGATTGCTGGATGGCTTCAGCACTATTGCACCTCGGCCGACGCCGAACGCATGATCTTTTGCAATGGCGGTCAACATGCGCTCTCGACGGTGCTGACCGCATTGGTCGCACCGAATATTTGCTTAGGTACTGATGAGTTGCCGTTCCCGGGGCTCGTGAAGATTGCACATTTGCTCGGCATTGAATTGGTCGGAATTGAGGCTGATCGAGAAGGCCTCCTACCAGACGCCCTCGGGCGGATCGCATGCGAGGTCGCTTCGAGAAAGAAGCGCCTCGTGTTGTTCACCAATCCGACTGCGCAGAATCCAACCGGCAAGACGATGTCTCGGTCACGGATCAAGGACCTTGCCGCTATTTGCAAGCGCGAAGATATATTGATAATCGAAGACGACGTGTACGCAGCCTTCGCTGCACGTGATCGCATTTGCTTTCTCGATCTGGCGCCTGAACGAACCTATTACATAAACAGCTTTGCCAAGCTGCTCACACCGGGGCTGCGCCTTGGTGTTCTGATTGCTCCGTCTCATCAGCTGGATAATCTGGTGCGCGTGCTCCGTGCACACGGTGCGACTGACTCTCCAATATCCAGGCTTGTCATCCACAAATGGATAGCGGATGGGGTGGCATCACATATCTCGAAAACCGCGAGCGCGGAAGCCATTGTTCGAAACAAGCTAGCAGCTTCGATCTTCGCCTCGATGGGCGATGCGTGGATCGGCAGCGGGTTCCACATGTTTCTGTCGATGGGCAACTCTGCGGCGGTCGCGCTTGCCAACGCAGCCCGCCAACGCGGAATAATCGTCACCGATCCTGCTGTCTCTCTGTCCGCCGGAAATGATCAAAGCGGCATTCGTCTTTGCTTGGGTGGGCCCACCCGCGACGAACTCAGCGGGGCATTAAAGGAGATCGCCGCCCTGCATGTTCAACTGGGGCAGGCGACGAAGGCCTCGGCAGAAGACCTCGAGGGGAACATAAATGCGTAGCGCCGGCCCAGACAAATGGGCGTCTGCATGCTTGAGCTTCGTTTCATTTCGCTCCCGTGCCTGGCTGACCACAAACGTCTCGTGCACAAAACTGCGTCTCAATTGAGACACTAACGGCCCACATTGAGGAGTTGCAGCCCAGCCAAAGCTGAAATCACCCGTACCTCAATCGCTCAAAAGGTCGCATGGCGTTTGCCCGGGTCGGCAAAAGTCTCATGCGGCTTCAGACAGAAGGGATAAGTGACAATGGATCTTTGCACACTCATTGACCGCAATGCGGCGTTTACTCCGAACAAACCCGCAATTCATTTCAAGGGCGAGACCTTGAGCTACGCCGCTTTGAGCCGACGCATCGCCCAAGCCGCGCGCGTCCTGAAGAACGAGCTCGGAGTGACTAAAGGCGACCGCGTCGCCATCCTCAGCCTGAACCGGCCTGATTATCTGATTCTTCTCTATGCCTGTGCGCGCCTTGGCGCGATTTTCGTGCCTTTGAATTGGCGGCTCGCGGTGCCTGAGCAGCTCTTCATCTTGTCCAATGCGGGAGCAAAGGTCCTGGTGCTCGAGCGAGAGTTCAACGCGCTACTGCCGCATCTGGCACACACACTGCCCGACACCTCAGTCGTCGGCCTGGACTTCGCGCCCCGTCGCGGGAACACATGGGGTAACCTGTTGGACAAAGGCAGCGGCGATAGCCGGAACCCACATGCAGACTTGAGGTGCCCGCTAATGATCGTCTACACTTCTGGCACTACCGGGCGACCGAAAGGCGCGGTCCTCCGACAGGAAGCATTGCTCTGGAATGGGGTGATGAGTCAGCACATGCATGCTCTGACATCGGCAGATCATGTGTTGTCGGTATTGCCATTCTTTCACGTGGGTGGGCTCAACATTCAGACCACTCCGGCTTTGCACCATGGTGCGACAGTCACTATTCATTCCCGATTTGCGGCGGGTGAGACACTTTCTGCTTTCGAGCACCGCCGGCCAACGCTTACGGCATTGGTGCCGACAACCATCCAAGCATTGACCGACCACGCCGAATGGTGGACCGCCGACCTGTCCTCCTTGAAGGCTGTTTCGACTGGCTCGACGATCGTGTCTCAGGCTCTGATCGAACGCGTTACCGTGCGTGGGGTGCCGGTCCTGCAGATCTACGGCTCCACAGAAACTTGTCCCATCGCCATCTATACGAGGCTTGGGAGTGAACACTCGCGCTGCGAGTCCACTGGCTTAACGGGCCTATGCTGCGAGGCGATGATCATCGATGACGCCGGTAAGGAGTTGCCCGCGGGTGCTCTAGGCGAAATCGCAGTGCGCGGCCCGAATGTTTTCTGTGAATATTGGGGCGACCAGCAAGCCACCCGCGAGGCACTGCGTGACGGCTGGTATCGCACTGGCGATATCGGGCACTGCGATACCGACGGTCATTTCTGGGTCCGCGATCGCAAAAAGAACCTCATCATTTCCGGCGGAGAAAACATCTATCCGGCCGAAGTCGAGCGTGTACTCGGGGAGCACCCCGATGTCGAGGAATGCGCTGTCGTGGGTCGACCGGATTCGCGCTGGGGCGAAGTGCCGGTCGCCTATGTGATCAGGCGGGCGGAGGCACGGATCGAAGCGGAAGCATTGGCGGCGTATGCACAGTCGCAGGTCGCCCGGTTCAAGGTCCCGCGGGAGTTCATTTTCACCAGAGAATTGCCGCGAACAGCGTCGGGCAAAATTCAACATTCGATTTTGAAAGAGCTTGAAGCGCGATCAAGCGAGCAAGAAGGCGGCACCTGAAGATCGGGGCGACGAGCGAACTGCGGGTCCTTTCCCATAGCCAGTGAGCTACCAGTTCAGCGATACTGTCGACGGCTGGGGGCCAGCGCCGTCATCCGGCGTGGTGCTGACCTGTCGCGCCTGTGGCGTCGAGCCGTTGGCGATTGCGCCATGCCCTCACAGAACTGCCTCAGCGCATCGAAGATGCCGATATCCAATGACCTGCTGTCCTTCAACTTCGCAAAACCGCCACTGCCTAATCAGACCAGATGCCATTCCCAATCGCTGGCGATTTTTCGAAATCACGGGCGTCTACTTGCGGGCAAATAGCGCTTGCGGATCTTCGCCTTCACCTCGATCCGAAGTTGCTCGCTAATACGGATTCCCATTGATCAGAACCCATATGCCCAATCTCTGCGCCCGATGGACATGATGCGCCAAGGCTGGCTTTCGAGCTTGCGCCATGCGTCGCAGCAATGAGCGACGATGTCTTCATAGGATTTGAAGACGCGGTTCGATAGCCAGTTCTCGCGCATGAAGAGCCAGAGGTTTTCGACCGGTTGAGTTCGGGCGATTTTGGCGGCAGCGGCAGGATCGTGATGTTTTCTGGTACGAGGAGAGTGTTGGACATATGCTAACCAGCCTGATCCACGATGAGGACGGCATGCGCATCGCAGGCGACATGACGGGCAAATTTCGGCCAAATGCTGCGTCATGGCGTAGGTGTCGCACCATGGCATGACCAGCGCTGCCGCTTTTCCAAGCTTCGGGCAGATGGCGCCGAAGATGTAGGCTGATCGGGTTCGCTGGTCGTGCGGTGCTGAGGGTCGCGTTCCACGCTTGGCCCAGCGCCTCGTGATCTTGTTCTTCTGGCCGATGCGCGCCTCGTCCTATTCGTTTGCCTTTGGCGGCTCCGTCGGCAATTTCCGCCACTGCGGCGGGAAAGTTTTTTTAAATTCCTCAATCGCTTGAGGGTCCTGTGCGAGCTGGCCAGAGATGTTGAGCAGTATGAGGATCAAACCGCAGACACCAGATGCAAGACTCCGCATCGTCCTCGTTCAGGCCACAGCTTGGCCCGCAGCCGGGCACGCTGCAGGATCTTCCGGCTACCCCAGCCACCCCGAGCACGGGCGCTTGGGCCTGGTTTGGGGAGCAGATGCAAGAACCTGCGTCACCATCATCTGCAAGGCGTCCGTCCTCAGATATTTACGGCGGTCTTGAGCCGATAATTAATTTGAATCCGCCCACGCCGTATGAATTGCGTGACAATGCTCATTCTGCGCCGGAGCCTGACTTTGCCAGACCGCCGTCGCCATCGGGGACCCCTCAGGAGATTCCGGATACCGGACCTATCATTGGCGAGATTTGGCGCCACGGCTCCCAACCGGGCTCGGATGTCGTGATCGACGTACTGGAAAACATCAATCTGCTGCCAAACCGATTCGGTCTAAGGCAGGTCGAGATCAACCGTGAGCGTTACTCGATCACCTTGGGACCGGGGGGCCGCAGGGACATTCGTCTCATCCATCATCCGCGCGCGAGGCCGATGAATGAAGCAGGGCCATCCCGTCAGCCTATAGCGGACCTTGGGTTTCTTATCCGCGGGGGATGGCAGCACCGCGAACGCTGGCTTCCACGTTACCTTGTCCGTACACTAGAGGGGGAGCACCTCATGCCGGAAGCCGGGCGCCCGACGTATATCAACATCCGCGGCGTGCCGTATCGGGCCGAACTGCTGGAAGCGGGCGGTGGCTTACGGGTTCGTATTTATCCTGAAGCTGATTGAAGATCACGCTTGGGCTGAAGCCTCGGTGGTCAGCGGGGCGCGCACCGCGGCAAGCATTTTACCGCGCAGCCACCGGCATAGACCTGCTCGCACCAGGGGGCGCTTACAGGACCTGCCTGCTCAATGATACACGAGCGTTTGGATAAAACGAAAATGGGGAACTCGAAATTCAAATTGTGCGTACATAGAGTTGCTGCTCCCCGGTGGAAGAGTGACCCTTTCGCCGGGAGCAGCAACTCCGCATACGGAATGCATTAGACATACGCTCATCTTGCGCGAAGACCGCGTCGATCGGACTTACGCGGTAGCGTGCGTTTTCCTGTATAGTAGGCCGTCGCACCATATGTGTTCAACGCGTCCCCACTCGCAGGCTGCAGCCGCACTCGGGAAGAAGCCACGGCCATGGTAATTAGCACTTGTGTTGCAAAGCAACGGAATGCCCGTGAGCCTTTCATATTCGACGAGTACCTCGGCGACCTTATGCTGAGAGGTCCTGGAAATAGTTTGCAGCCGCGCAGACCCGTCGAGGTGTACAACAGCAGGAACTTTTTCCTGCCACGCCATCTTCGTCTGATGATCGAACAACATGTATGGATCGGGCGTTCCGGGGCTAAATATATCCGGCGCACGGTCTTCCAGGCATATCGGCGCCACTGGGCGGAAGTGTTCGCGGAATTTGATTTCGTTGAGGTAATCCTTCATTTCCGGCGAGGTCGCGGCAGCCAGAATACTTCTTGCTCCCAATGCCCGTGGTCCAAGCTCACTGCGTCCAGAAAGGAAAACCACGGGTTTGTTGCTGGCGAGGATTGCCGCAAGCTCCGAGATACTGCAGGGGCTAGGGTCCCATCCGGCCGGTACATCGCCCGCTTGCAGACTCGGGCCGCTGTAGACTGACCAGTCCAACGGCACGAACCAATGCTGTGCCACTATGTCAGAGCAAGCTGCACCAATCGCAGAGCCGCTGTCATTAGGAAAGGGCGGTACCCAGACCGAATCGAACAGGCCCGTCTCGCGCAGTGCACTGTTCCATTTGATATTGAGTCCGCAGCCGCCAGCTATGCACAGATTGCGTGCTCCTGGAAGGGCAAGGTGCTGCAAGGCATTCGCCATTTCATTGACGAGGAGACGTTCGAGGAAACAATGATACGATGCAAGCACATCTTCGGGCGCTTCTGCGCCCAATTGGAGCGCGCTGGCAGCGAAAAAATCATGCACGGCCGCAAGTGAGGATTCCGCGTTGTTGATGTTTGCGCGGAAGGTATAGGCAGCGGCCGTATCGCCGGCAAAGTGTTCGTCGTAGAGCTTCTGAAACACAGCAACGATGCGTTCATCAACTGACCCTAGTGCGATAAAGGCCATCAGCTTACCGGCCACGCCGAGATCCCAACTCCCGCGGCTCGCCTGCTTATACGGGCCGAAGTAATGGCCCGCGACAGCGTAGGCCTGGCCTGTCACCGGGAACAAAGATTTGACGAAGCGAGCTCGGCTGCCGTCTACATAGTATAGACGCGGAAATATGCAGCCGTCCCACACCAAGCAAAGCGCAGGCTCTCCGGACTTGGCAAAGGGGCTGGTGCAGTATGCAGACGTCACATGGTTCGTCACATGGGGATAGCTTCTGTAGCTAAAAACCCGATCACCAAGCGTGAGGCCGGAGCCGCCAACCCAATCGAGAAGTCCCTCGGCATGGCGCTCAACGTAGGGCGCGCCTTTGAGGACAAGGGGAGTCACCCCACTGAGGACCTGAAACTGCGACTCGACCTCACCGTCCCAGCCGTCAATAACAAACTGATCAACATCTCGCGCATTGAGCCCGTTTTCCGCCAGAGCGGCCACAACAGCATCGAGATTATCGATTGCTTGATATCGGGGATTGTTATCACGCTTCTCCTGCTCAATGCAGAAGACGAGCCGTCCATCCTCGACAAGGGCAATAGCCCCGTCATGGGTCAACTTGATGCCACAGACGAGCATACTGTCTCCATCTAAGTTAGATTCACTAGAAACTCGATTTCCGAAAACGGGAAAGCAAGCAGTCTTCGTTGGCCGACGCGCCGCGGCAATCAAACTGCTCCACCTCGATCAACGTTTCGTTCAGCATGGCGATGATGGTCTCGGCACCCGCCACATGGCCCCAGCGCCGGCAATTTGCGTCGAGCGCGGATCCAAAAACCAGGTGCCCATTAGGCGCTAGCATGCTCACCAGGTTGTGAACGGCGGTGCGCATTGCGGCTAAATCCTCCAGGTAATAAAGAACTTCGGCTACGACGATCAGATCGAATAGCTGCTGAGTCGAGAACTGTTGGACGTCAGCGACTATCCAGTTGATGTGAGATGATTCCTTTATCCGTTGCCTCGTTCGAGCAATCGCTTGCGGCACAACATCGATCACAGTGAGCCGCTTGCAATGAGGCGCCAGTTTTTCCGTGAATGCGCCGGCCGCGCACCCGACTTCGAGTGCGTTGGTGATAGGACGTTGGGAAAGCGACAACCGAAGCATCTGCCTATGTCGCTCCTGCTCGAACACATTGCCGTCGAGCCGCCACGGGTCCTCCGCCGCCAGCTCACGGTGCAGTAGGTGGTAGTTGTTGACCTGCGTCAAAATTCGCCTCCGAGACACGGTGCACGATCCTGCGATGACTCTCCGGGCCAGTTGCGGCTGTTCTGCCGCGTATGCCCCGAAACGAAGAAGTCTCCGGGACACGGTGTCCCCTCAGCATTTACAGGATCTCCGGTGTGAAGTGCACTTGCTGCGCACCTTAAGTAAGTTGTCGACGTGCCATTCCATTCAATTTGTCGTCGCAGCCAATCAAACCTGGCTGCCCGCTCGGCAAAACGACGAGTACATCTTCTATGCGCGTGGGTGGGTAGAGCGGGGCGCGAATCCGGGGGGCGTGGAATGCACGCGACCCCCCGTGAGAGGCGTCGCCGGCAAGTGTCGGCCGGTTCCCTCGGCATGCACCTGCAACACGGGTGGAACCGCGCGGAAGCCGAAATGGCACTCGAACTCCTTGCAGTATGGATATATGACGCGCAGCGAGTGGCTAATTCGGAGTCCATCAAGATCCCGAGTCCTCCATAAAGCTCTAGTTCGACGACTAGCATCAACCTCACCAACTTTGATGGAGCGACGCAGCAAACAGATCTGACCGTCTGCCTGCGAGTGGTCTTCCGTTGAATGCACCGGTCGGTCCTACGCGGTCGAAAAAAGTCGGCGAGTTCGAGACGGTCTTCGATTTCCCGGTCATTTTCCCAACGCACCGTCCATAGCACCTGAGAGCGCACACAAAGACCACGCGCGTGTTTTCTTGAGACATGCGATGCGATCCGGTCGGACGCAGCAGACGGGCGTCAGGCATTGTGACGCAGCTAATGACCTTTGTAGCGCTTTTCAGAGTGATAGCTCCGTCAATGCTGCTACCGGTGGGCCAACTTGAATCAAAAGTCATACTTACCTAATGCAGCATCCAGCGAAACTCGTAAAATCGATTATTTGGATGCCAAGCATCCAGGTTATGGAAGGTCCGCGGTGCCCACCGGTTGCTCCAAGGGCGAGCGCGTCGCGAGTTGCTAGCCTCGATCATGGCTGCCTTTGAGGGGGCAGCGGAGCCGTTACGGATCGAAGTCTGATCTAAGGTGTTCCGCTCGCAGCGGACGCACCGCAGCAGTGCCACCAGCGTGGCCACGGCTGACTACACATCCATTCGACAAGAGTTTACCCGCGCACATGTCTACTGAAGCGGCAATCCGATTGGATTGAATTTGCACGGCGCAACATGAAATGGCGTGCGGCAATGGCGCCGCGCGGGATCTCGCACTTGCACTCCATACAAGTTGGACGGCTGCGGTGTCTATCATTCTATCAACCTGGATAATGCGTTGAGGGATAGAATGGGGCGGACCAGAGTTCGCCGCCACTGCGCGGCAACAGGGCATCTTCTGTAGCTCGCAAAGGCTTCCGGACTGCTGTATCGCATTCAGGATGGGGCGAGGTGTCCGGGACTAGCCGCTGGTTGGGTGCGCTGCTTTCGAGAACCGGAGGTCTGGGGATCAGACCTGCGGCTTGATATCTCCTTGCGGGATCGAGCCGCCGTTGAAGAAGTTCTTTGCCTTCGTTAACTGGTGGGTGGAGTTTTCATTTACGAGTCCGCGGAAGTTTTCGTGGTCGGGGCCGCCTTTGCGAATGCGTCGAGTCTGAACAAGATTGGTGACCTCGGTATAGTCGATGTCGACGTTGACATACTGTGTCGACGAGCGACAGGATTTCAGCTCAAGGAAGTGTTCTTTGAACTCGATCTGCCGCAGAACGATTGCTCCGTAGTCGTAATATCCGCCTGCCCCATTGTCGAGAAGGTAACTCTGGTAGGTGCACGTCAGCGCCTTGTATTGCTGCGCGTTGCCATTGGCCCTGAAGGTGAGGTTGCCCATCGCTGTAAGGAAGGTCTGAAAATCCATCAGCAGCGATGCGCCGTCTGTGATGATTGCCTGGGCAAGCAAGGAGAGAAATGTGGCTGGCACAGAAATGCCGACAAACCTGTTTGAATAACTCTTGTGTTTTTGCCCGCCGATCGAAACGTCGGGGATGTTGGCAACAACGTTTGTCCAGGTGTTGATGTCCAGTTTTTGTGAATCGATGATGGGATAATGGGTCTGCATATAGTCGTGAATGAGTCCTCCCATCGCAAGAAGGTTGTCCTGGTTCTCATTCATGATGCCGCTGTAGGTCGGATCGTTCGCTTTCTGGCCGATGAGATGAAACTGTACTGTCCCTTGATCGTTCGCGATCGTGTCTTCGCTGGGGGGCGCGGCCAAATTCAGGGGATGGCGGTAGAAAAACGCGCGCGCGGCCTCGTAGTCCTTGTCCGAAAAACTCTGTTCATGCTCGTGAATATCCACTGCAGATGCGTTCGACATGTTTTCCTCCTAGGGAGTTCTGAGCGTTGACGTAAGAGCCGTGAGGTGCCCGAATTGCACACCCGCCCGAGTGCGAGAACACTTTCGGGCATCCGTTGCTGTATACTGGTTCGTTTCGAGATCCACCTTTGCGTTAGCCAGGCTTTCTCTGCCCGCTACCATTTTTGCGATAGCGTAGCGGCGAGAGGCTATGAAACGCCTTGAACGCTGTTGAGAAATTGTGGCAATACCCCAAGGTCTCTGTGACCTGTGCGACGCTTTCGTGCCCGCTTCCATGCGCTCTGCCGCCAAGGACATCCGGTAGCGCCTTAGCCAAGTCATAGGCCCACAGTTAAAGGATGCTTCGAAGCGATTCACGAGCGTTGTCTGATTGGTCCCGAGCGTCAGCGCCAATTTGATAACCGTGATCTGCTGATCGAGCCGCTGCGCCAGCAGATCGCATAAGCCCTGCACCAGTGGATCGGCTGAGAAGAATGGCGGGGCCGCACGCCGCGCGATCCCGGCGACGCAGGCGGCAAGTCTGCTCAGAACTTCCGGCTCCATCGGTGGCCACAGCAGGTAGTCGGAGTACCCATTGGAGAAAACTGTCCGTCGATCCAGGCTGCTTTCCGCAACCAAGCCCAGTTGCACAAGTTCGGAGGCGGGTTTCGCACGACCGTGCGTGTCTTGCGTTGGGTCGCGACAATCGACGATCACGATTTGCGCGGAGCCTCCCGGCCGCAACAAACGGTGATCAACGATTTCGACCTGCGGCAAAGTGCTCGCGATTTGGGCTAACGACGTACCTGTGACCGGGTCCGACCCAACATAGGCGGCCAGAATGGATGCGTGCACCTCGGGGCCGCCCTGAGGATGTGGCCCACCAAGAGATTGGCGCGCCGCACGGGGGTCGACGAAGGGAAACGTAGATTGTGTCGATGGTTGAGTGCGTGAATACGCGGTCGTTTGGCAAGTTGCCGAAGATTCCCGTTTCAAATTCTCGCTCGAAAGAGGCTCGCGTCGAGTTCGTCGTGTTGCCGCAGCGTGGCAAGCTTCGGCTGGCGGCGGACGAGGGGCGGGTAACGAACTGTCTACGTATATCCTGAAAACAGCCAGACTTCGGATCGCATGACACTCATTGCCTTGGCGACGCGTCATTCGACTGCCCTCGCGCTTGTTGCCGGCTCCGCCCCGCAGCCGCGGCGGCGATCTCGTGGCGCAGCCAGCGATGGTCGGGGTCGCGATGGCAACGCTCGTGCCAGATGAGCGCGGCCTCGTAGGGCGTCAGATCCATAGGCGGATCGACGATCGCTAGCGGCAGCAAGGCGGCGATCTTGGTAGCGACGCGGCGTGGTACAACCAGCACCAGATCGGTGACCATGATCGCCAGCGCGGCCGTCAGGACGTTGGAAACCAGCACCGGATCGCGAGCCTGAAGACCTAATTTGGCCAGTTCGTCATTCACCCGGCCGAAACCGTCTTTGGTATCCGATGCAATGGTGGCGTGGCGCAGGGCCGCGAAGGTGTCGATTGTCCATTTCTGCGACAGGGCTGGGTGGTCGTTGCGAAGCAGGCAAGCAAAGCGGTCGATGTAGAGCCTGCGCCGAAAATAGCCCTGTGGAGCCGTACCGATTTGCCCAACGGCCAAATCGATCTCGCCTTGTTCGAGCCGTCGGAGCGCTCCGGCCAGGATCGAATTGGTCACTATGCCGAGATTGGGCGGGCGCTCGCGCAGCAGCGGTAGGAGAGGCGGTAGCAGCACGAGCGCTTGATGATCAGGCATTGCCATTCTTACCGTTGATCGCCATTCTCCCTGGGCAAAGCGGCGGTTCACCATCCCGCGGATCGAATCCAGCACCGCCGGCAGCAGCTGGGCCAGGCGTTCTGCGTGCGGCGTCGGAACCATGCCGCGCGAGCCGCGGACCAAGAGATCGTCATTGAAAATGCCGCGCAGCCTGGTCAACGCTCGGCTGATCGATGGTTGGCTCAGGCCCAAGTGCCGCGCCGCATGCGTCACGTTGCGGTGCTCCAGCAACGCCTCGAGAGCCAACAGCATGTTCAGGTCAATCGATGCCAGCATTTGCCGTCGGTGTGCGGCAGGAGGGCCAGCGACGATTAGTTGCGGCCGCTCCCGCCGTTTTGAAGTGTTGCCATTGCAAGCGAGCTCATCCATGGGGCCTCTCAACCTGTCTTCCTATGCAAGTGTGCTCATGCTAACGTCTTGGAGAATTGGCGTGGCGGAATAGGCCGAACCTCCTGAGCACATCAGCGATTTCACAGCCGGATCGACATCGTCCAATCCGCGACGTCGATGAGCGAAGCTATGATTAGTCGAATGCTTGGCCCCTTCAGTGCCGGCGACGAGCGCCTCCTTGCGGATTCGGTGGGACGTCAGCGCGCTCGACGGTGTTGGAGGCGATCTCCTTGAGCCAGCCGAGCCGGCGCATTTGCGGATCGCCTCAACGATCTTGATGATCTGGCGCAACCGTGAGTTCTCCGCTCCGCGGCCTGTGGCAGTTAGGAACCTGGTATGTCTTCTAACACAACACATTTCGCCACGCTTCGAGGAATGGTGCCTGACTTACCTGGTCGCGGTCAGCCTGCTACTGGCGAGGCCGGGTCCAACGATGCCGTCAAACCCTGGGGCGCAGCATTCAGCTTCGAGAGAAAGTCTTCGCACCAGCGATAGACATCGTGCTGGCGAAGCCTCTCCATCATCGCGCTCCATCGCCTAATCCGCTCATCTCGCGTCATGTCGAGGGCCGTTTCTATGGCGCTCGCCATGCCCTCCGGGTCATAGGGATTGACGAGAATCGCCTCGCCCAACTCACCGGCGGCACCGGCAAAGCGCGAGAGCACGAGAACGCCCGGGTCACGCGGGTCTTGCGCAGCGACATATTCCTTCGCCACCAGGTTCATGCCGTCGCGAAGTGGCGTCACAAGGCCGACGCGTGCCCTGCGGTAGAGGCGGGCCAGTTCCGGTTGGCCGAGTGACTGATTGATGTAGTGCACAGGCACCCAGCCGACGCTTCCGAGTTCCCCATCGACGCGCCCCACCAACTCGGCGACGTCCTTTTCAACCGCCTGATATGCCGGTATTTTGTCGCGGGATTTTGGGGTGATCTGCAGCAGCAAGGTCTTGCGTCTGCGATGCTTGTTGCTCCGTAGGAAACGATTGAAGGCGTCGATGCGGTTGTCGATGCCCTTCGAATAATCGAGACGGTCGACGCCAATCGCGATGTCATAACCGGCAAACCTGCAATAGCTGTCCGGCAGATCGTCGTCGCGCTCGGCAAGCCTTGCGACCTCGGCCGTATCGATGCTGATCGGAAAAACGCCGCAGCGAAACTCGTTTCCATAGGCTCGGCAGTCGTCTCCGTTGAGTTCCCCCCACTCCTGGCGGCGCAGGCATTCGGCGAAGTTGTTGCGATCGTTCTCGGTGTGAAAACCGACGAGGTCATAACACGAAAGCCCGCGCAACAGACGATTATAGTTAGGCAGGGTGGAGAGGATGTCCGCTGGCGGCCACGGCGTGTGCAGGAAAAAGCCGATCCTGTTTTTGTGGCCACGCTGCTGCAGTTTTTCAGCGAGCGGGATCAGGTGATAGTCGTGCACCCATATGACATCGTCCTGTCTGAGGACCTGCTCCAACTGATCTGCAAACATTTCGTTGACGCGGTAATATGCGGTCTCTCGCGCCTCGGAGTATTTAGCAAGGTCGGCACGGTTGTGGAAGATCGGCCAAAGAATCTGGTTGGCGAAGCCGTAGTAGTAATCTTCCAGATCCTTCTGCGAGAGATCGATAAGTGCGTAGGTAATGCCGCCGACTTCCTTTTCCGTCAACGTTGACGGTTCTTCCTCGGCTTTTACCTTCTCCGACCATCCCATCCAGAGACCGTTGTTTCGCTGAAGCGCGGCGCTCAGCGCAACGGCCATCCCTCCTGCCGACTGCGAGCCGGGCAGCGTAACCCTGTTGGAGACAACGACCAGTCTACTCATTTCCACCTCCTATCTTCGGACACGCCCCGCATCGTCACGCGAGCCCGGCTCTGCAGTTGTTTGAAGGTTGCTGGCAAGGAGATCCGTGCAGCAACGTCCGCAACACGTTGGAGTATAGATCCCGAATTGGCGCGTTTTGTTAGAAATATTTTTGGATTTGGTGGCGAATGTGCCATCAAGAGTACCTTTCATTCATGATTGAGTTTGTGATAACTAAACCGTGTTGACCGATTTAATCATAGGAGAGTCTCTATGAATACACGAAGATGTCAACGTTTAGGGAGTTTCAATTGAAATAAACGGAAACGAAACTAAAGCCGACGGGAAGGCAATCCGTGAGACGCACACACGCCAAAGACGGTGCTGAAAGACTGGAGGCAAACCGAGGCACCAGGAAGAGGAGCGGTCTCCCACAACGTAGCTGTACCGCGCCGGCAACTCTCGGGATTAATCAGCAAAACGCGACCATCAAAGACCAGCGGCCTTGGAGAGCTCAGTTCGTGGTCCACTGCAGCACCCTGCCGCTATTTGTCTGCGCTATTCTGCTATGCACCTGATAATGATTGTCCCACCTGCTGACTGTCCCCATATTGGCTGGCATGGCCCAGCAAGCCTTAGCGAGTCAGCAGGTGTGAAGATGAAAAACATTCTCGTTATCAGTCAGGACGCTTCGCTCAGAGAACTGCTGGTCGAATTCTTGTCTGAGCACGAGTTTAGGGCCGGAGCGGTCGAAAACGGTCAGAAGGCGGCCGGCAAAGTAGCTTCCGAACCGATTGATCTAGCAATTATTGATTTGAGCCTCGGCCGAGAAGATGGTCTTCGGCTCGTTCGGGATTTCGGCACCAAGACAGATCTTCCGATCATCATGATCAGCGGTGACGATCTTAACAGGGCTGACAAAATGACCGGACTCGAAACGGGCGTGCGCGACTACATCACCAAGCCGTTCGGTTTGCCAGAACTCCTGTCCCGCGTGCGTGCCGCTTTACGCGAGCCGGAGCGTGGCCGGAACAGGATCTTCCATTTCGATGACTGGCGAGTGAGCACAAAGCGCCGCCGTTTGCGCCGAGGGACGGATCGTGAAGTCAAGCTCACTGCGGGCGAGTTCAACCTGCTGATGGCCTTTCTCAAAAATCCGGGCCGCGTCCTTTCGCGCGAGCAGCTTCTGGTGGCGACGCGTGTGTATGATCAAGAGGTCTATGACCGCAGCATCGATGTTCAGATCCTGCGCCTTCGCCGCAAGCTGGGGCAGGGCACGGGCCGGAGCGCGCAGTATATTCGCACCGAGCGGGGCGCCGGCTATGTTTTCGACAGCGACGTAAAGGTTGAAGACCTGAGGACGCGCAGTCATTGACAACGCACTTTCTCCGGTATCTGAGCCGCATCTCCGCGGTGGGCCGAACGGGTCCGGTGAGTTTCCATCGCATCCTCTCGTCATACGGACGGACATTTCAATCAAATGGTGCTTGCTGTGCGCTCCCCTTCACAAGGAGGGATCAGAATCCCCGCTCTCAAGCGCTTGCGGCGGCGGTCCGGCGCCGAGCTCCGGAGGCCATGCAAAGCCGGTTGTGGATACCGGCACGCGATCGTCAGCAAAAGACGCTTGTAGAGACAATGACCCTCAGTCCATGTTGAGCAGGGGAGATATTCGCCGGTCGCACGTCACGGTGCCTGGCCGGACGGCGTTTGAAGGTACATGGCTGCAGCGGGATCGCAGTTCAGATTTATCGAGGTAGGAACACGATGAAAGCACCGTGGAAATTTCTTGCTCAATTTGCCTCGCGGCGACGACCGGCGAACGTGCAAGAGAACTTGATTGTGCCTGACACTGAGCCCGAGGCGATCGAAAGCGAAACGGAAAACAAGTCGCCACTTCCGTTCGACACAACGGGAGCTTCTGGCACACCTGATCACGATGCGGTGGTCCCGGTTGAGCAGGTGTCGATGTTATCGGACAAGCCGAAAAGCGACCCCAATTTCTCGCAGGCAATGAACCTGCCAATTGATATTCAAGAGCCTGAACCCCCTCCGCCGAGTGAAACCAATCACTCGGGTGCGGCGGGGAGTACACTGGGGCCGCAAAACAAGACAAGCGCAAATTCCCAAAGAAAACCGGGGATCAAACGTCGAGAACGTTCAAAGAAGGCCGGCGCCCAAGTGGTTGCGCAGAGCGCTGTCGCCAGAAATGAAGCTGAGACCGTACAAACCTCGTCGTCCGGGGATACTTTCTTCAACGAAGCGGCAATCCTCGACGAGGAAATCAAAGAGCTGAGACGACTGCTGGCTCAAAAACTTCGTCTGCAGAACGTCCAGCTCAAAAAGATGCTGAAGCGTTTCGACGTTCCGTGAACTTGGCGTCAACTGACGCTGGACGGGAGCCGGTTGTGTGCCGAGCAGGTCGGCTAACCACGAACCGTGCAACAGGATCCGGGCACCGAATCCACTTCCCGGTAGATTTCCACGGTTTGGGAAGCCGCGTAATGCGCCTTCATTGAACCATTAACAGTCGCTTCGAGGCGGAATGCCTGAACCGATAGTTGTTCCTCTCCTTGCGGGCCAGCGACAGGTTGGGGGGCGATACAGCAATTGTTTGCGGTGCTTTATGCCAAGACCGGTCCCTCGTGTTGTGTTCAGCGGTGTCCGATTGAAGACGCTTGTGTCCGAAAGCCGACGCTGATGCGCAAGTATTCCGTTGCCACGATGCATATGATTTTCCCGTCCTTTTCAATCGGGCCCGCCCAAAAGTCTTTAGTGGCATGTCTATTGCAAGGCACCCGTGAACGATCCACACAACCAGGCCGGTCTCGCAGTCGTCGCCGGAGGAGTTCAAATGATGAGATGGGCGCTGATAATCTATCCCTTGACCTTATGTACGGGGACGCAACCGCACTCCGTTCAGCAGCGCCGCAAATACGATTCCTGGAACGACAATAATCTTGTTCCATTTGGGGTTGGTGGATTTGGATACATGAGTCAGTGCCAGTTCTACAACGAGGCAGATTTAGATCGCTATCTGTCGAGAGTTGAAGCGGAAGAAAAACCAGTTTGGAGAGGCTCTGCACTTTCAAAAGGCGATCTTATGCGCAGAACAGTCATGTTTGCGCTGCGAAGCAGTGGTGTATTGCTCTCCCGCTTTGAGCAAGAATTTGGCATGTCGATGGAACATACTTTAGTCGTGAACTTGAAACCTTAAGGAGTGCGGGACTCGTCAGCATCTCAAACGATGGAGTGCTTTCGTTAACTGCGGCTGGCATTCTCAATTCTGGCGCTGTGTCACTGCTATTTTTCTCGAGCAATGTACTTGAGCGGGTCGCGTACAACGATAGCAGGATCACAGACAAACGAACTGATTTGCTCGAAAAACATGATTACTCGCCGGCGGGAAGATACGGGTCATGTGCCGAAATGCAAGCTGTCTTTCGGTGAACCAGGGGTAGTCCGAGTTCGAGATCGCTAAGACAGACGTCGAGTATCTCGTCAACTGCGCTTATCAGATCTCTGCGTTTGCCGGCCTTCAGCCCGTCGATGCAGAGTTGACAGTGGGGAGGCGCTTAGCCGTCTTGCACGCTTAAGTCGTCAGCGGCAGCCTAGCGTTGATGTCCTCTCCTACGAAGATATGATCCTTACCAATCCGTTGCAGAGCGATCCACGCGTATATTGCCTCGGCTCGGCCGGGGTCGAGGAGCGAGATTTTTGCTTGGGTCATCAACACGTTATTGTGTTCTGGCGCGCTTTTTCGTACACATGTCGCCCGATCTATTTGGCCAATTTCGCGTTTTCTACGGAAAAACCCCCTACAAGGACAGGCTTGGCCCAAGCGGCCGGTTCTCTGCCCGGATCGTGGCGGTCTCGGTGTTGCTCATCGGCGAAGAACTCTTCCGCCAGAAACCGCAATTTTATAGGGATGTATTTCGGCTGTCAGAATACTATCCGCAAAGATGCATTCACGAGGTATTCCGCTGGTTGTCACCCGACCAGGAGAGCATGAAGCTCCAGCCCAACTGGCTAGATGGGCGAGCGGACTTTCCTAGGTTTGCAACCATCTCGCCCTTCACGGAGCGCCACGGCAGTGAGATCAGAAGGCTGCGCGGGTCCTGTGTTAGTGCACTGGATCGCTTTACCCGATTGCACCGCCGTACGGCTTTAAAATATACAATTGAGCCGGGTCGTCCAATTGTCGGAGTTGAGGCGTCGGAAAGCATTGAGTCTGTGCTTTCACAGAGGCTGTTGAGGGCGGTGCATCAAAGCTAAGGCGCTGTTTGCCTGGGTGTCGGACTCCTAAGAGGTAATGACCGATGTCTCGAAACGACGTCATCTTCCGGCGGTTTGCGCAAAAGGATGCCGATGATGTGTGGCTTCTGCATAGGCGAGCGTCTGAGGCTGTTGGTGTGCGTGCTCCGGAAGGGGGGTGGGAGGATGACTTAAACAATATCGACGAAGTATATATCGCATCAGGCGGCGACTTCGTAGTAGCGCATATCGGCTCCAAACTCACTGCTATGGGTGGATTGCAACCAGTTGACGATGAGGTCGCAGAGTTGAAACGTATGCGGGTCGATCCGGCCTTTCAACGACGAGGACTTGGGAGGAGGATTCTTAGCGAATTGGAATCGCGAGCCGTTGCTCTAGGGTTCAAGTGGATAAAGCTCGATACGACAACGATCCAAGTAGGGGCTCAAAGACTTTATGAGGCGGCTGGCTATATCCCCCGCGGAGAAGGGGTGTTGCACGGATATGCAGTGATCTTCTACGAGAAGTGTTTCGCCGACCAGGGTGACGACGAAACATGATTTATGAGGTTGTGAGCCGCGGGTCAGGCGATACTTCCCGGAAGAGGCGGACGAAGGTCTCGATGACGGGGCCTTCCCGGGTAGAACGGCCGTCACGAGCGCATGCATCTGATCCTGAAGCGGGAGACGACCAGGCCGCCAGGTGTGAACGCCCTGCAGAAGCAGGCGCGATTCGATGCCTTAATCAGCGAATTCAATGAAGAGCGGCCCCATGAGGCGCTCGCCATGAGAATGCCAGCCGAAGTCTACACACCATCTTTAAGAGCCTACGACGGCCTGCCGGAGATCGACCCCGTTCCACGACAGAGATGCGCTCGTCACTGCCTGCGGCCGCATCTGCATGCACCGCAAGAAGATCAACATCTCCACCATCATGGCCAGGCAAAGGCTCGGAATCAAGAAAGTCGATGACGGCATTTGGCTCGTCAGCTTCATGCACTATGATCTCGGATATATCGACCTGGAGCAGAGTGCTTGCAAACCATCGACAACCCGTTCGGCACGATGTTATCACCCATGTCTGAGGTGCAAACTGTTACCTATGTCTCCGGGTCGGACCAGGTACGAGCGCAGCCGTGTATCGGAGCCGACTAGGTGCCCGCTGTTCCACTGAGCTTGTCGAGTTCGCGACATTCGGCGAGGGCGAGGCACAACGCCATCGACATGACCGTGTTGCTTTGGAACGATTTTCTCGCTTGGCACGACCCATGCATAGCTATCCACAAACACGCTGCGGCGCCGCCTGGCTGGCGACCCGAAGCAATAGTGAAGAACTTCCTCGGGCCATCGGGTACATATCACAATCGACTGGAGCCGAACATGAAAAGTTCTTGCAAATCCGTACCTCAAGACGGGTCCGCCAGTCGAAGACTTCGATCAGTGCTCTTGTAATTTGTGTAGGCAGGCATAGTGAAAACAGCACTCGTTACCGGCGGCTCCGGATATTTTGGGGAATTGTTGAGCAAGCAATTGCTTAGACAAGGAACCTACGTTCGCGTGTTCGACCTGAATCCCCCCGGCTTCAGTCATCCTAATCTGGAATTTTTCAGGGGCACAATTCTCGACCGAAACGCGGTCAAGCAAGCACTATCCGGAATAGACAAGGTATTCCACAACATTGCGCAAGTACCGCTGGCCAAGGAAATAGACCTCTTCTGGTCCGTTAACAGCGGCGGGACTCAGATCATTGTTGACGAATCGGTCGCGACGGGAATCGAAAAGTTCGTCTATACGTCCTCAAGCGCTGTTTTCGGTGCGCCGAAATCGAATCCCGTAACAGAAAAGACAGAACCGAACCCGGCGGAAGATTATGGTCGCGCGAAACTCGCGGGAGAAATTATCTGTAAGGAAGCAATGCAGCGTCATGGCTTGGATGTGGCGATTGTGCGCCCCCGCACTGTTCTCGGATATGGCCGCCAGGGCGTCGTCCAAATCCTCTTTGACTGGATTGAACGGGGGCTCGACATTCCGGTGCTGGGTGGGGGCAATAACAAATATCAATTCGTGCACTCGGATGATCTAGCATGGGCGTGCATAGCAGCCTCGAATGTAAAGGGTTTTGCCACATACAACATTGGTGCTGCCAAGTTCGGGACGATGCGCGAACTTCTGCAAGTGGTAATCGATCATGCCGGAACCGGAAGTCGAATCAAGTCGATCCCGATGGGACCGGCTGCCCTTGCCGCGAATCTGGCAAGCGCACTCGGTCTCTCTCCCTTAGGGCCATACCATTCGCTGATGTATGGACGATCAATGTGTTTCGACATCTCAAAGGCGCGAAAGGAGCTTGGGTACGCACCGAGATACTCAAATTCCCAGATGATTATTGAAACCTATGATTGGTACCAGGCTAACAGGGCTTCCTTCAGCAAAGGCGGAGAGTCACCTCACAAGGCCCCCGTCAAACAGCGGTCCCTGGCATTGCTTCCCTATGTGCTGCGGCTGATCCCAGGATGAATGCGGTTCCAGTAATCCTGGTTTTTGCTGCGGGCCTGAATTCCTGTATCGGCAACATATTGCTGAAATGGAGCCGGGCCTCACTGCCTGCCAATGCCGGATTAGCCGATACGTTTCTCTCTCTCGGCTTTGTAGGTGGATTGGTATTTTATGGCATCAACGTCGTATTGTTTGCAAAGGCTCTAGACTCCATGGAGGTGTCAGTCGCTTATCCGATTTTGGCAGGCTCAGGATTCGCGATGCTGATGGTTGCGTCATACTATGTTTTTGGGGAACCGTTCCGGCTGCACAAATGGATCGGCCTCGCCCTTATCATGGCGGGCATTGTTTTTCTAACGCGAGGAGGCTGAGTTGGCGTGCGATCGAGTGATCGTGGCGACGATGATGCCTTTATGGCCATTATTGGATGTTGATGAAAAGGCAACCGTACTGGCAGAAGTCGCACGAAGCGTCACTCGTGCCATTGCAACTGCCCCATTTCATATTCGCTTGGCCGTCGAAAGCGTGTCGATCGTTATAAGCCTCTGCATTGCGTTGATTTCAGCGGGTGCAGGCGGTCCCTTGGGCCGCGCGCTCCGGGCAGAAAGTTTTTATCGTCTCCTGCAAAGATTGCCCGGTCCCGCCGGTTCTGTCATACGCCTTTATCGCTCGATGGCGCTGCTTGCATTTTATGAGCAGCCGCCGGTAGCCGCAAAGCTGTTGGCTGCACGGCCTGTCCAAAACTCAAAGGCTTGAACATGAAAGGCAGATTTCGTCTTAACAGCGAACTGCAACTGGAAGCGGATGCGGTGATAATCGGTTCCGGCGCGGGCGGAGCAAGTGTTGCGGATGTCCTTACAGCTGCCGGTTTATATGTGATCATGCTTGAAGAAGGTGGGCCTGTTCCCTCATCATCGGCTTCTCCTGTCGCCAGTGAAGCATTCGCGGCAGCCTGGCGCGGCGGAGGATTAACCGCTGCGATCGGCCGCCCCCCCATTGCTTATGCGGAAGGCCGCTGCGTTGGGGGAGGGACAGAAATCAACAGCGCAATTGCCCAGCGAGCCGATAGCGACCTCCTTGATCAATGGCGCAAGCTTTACAAGATCGAGAATTTTACGCCGGACGAACTGTCGCAATATTACCATCGCGCAGAGACAACGGTGAATGCAAGCCTAACCCCCGGTCCGCTCGGCCGTCCCACCGACATTCTGCGGCTGGGTGGGGAAGCGCTCGGCTGGAAAGTGTCGGAGTTGAAACGGGGGCAGCGTGGCTGCAAAGGCGCCAATCGGTGTTCTTTCATTTGTCCGAACGGCGCCAAGCAGTCCATGACGGTGACCCTTCTCCCAAAGTCGATGGACCGCGGCATGCGGCTGTTTGCGCGAACGCGTGTGGACGAGATCCGCATTGAGAAAGGACGTGCCACCGCAGTTGTCGCTCAGTCGCGGGACGCCGGCGGACAGGCCGTGCACGTGCGCGTAAAGGCCGGACTTGTGTTTGTCTGCGCAGGAGCAATTCATACACCAGCGCTTTTGCGCCGTTGTGGCCTGCGCAAACGCATAGGCGATACGCTGCGCATTCATCCGACGATAAGAGCGACAGCACTGTTTGATGAACCTGTTGATGCGCACCAATCGCGCCTTCCGCTGACAGCCGTCACCGAATTCATGCCGGAGCAGCGCATCGGAGGGTCGGTGTTCACGCCCGCGGTCTTTGGCCTCTCGCTTGCGGAAGACTGGACCAATCGCGGCGAACTGATGCAGGCTTGGCGTTTTTGCAGCTCATATTACGGCATGATACGACCGCGCGGAGTGGGCTCAGTGAGACCTCTTCCCGGTATTGATGAACCGCTTGTCAGTTTCAAACTCGCCCCTGAGGACTGGATCGCATTGGGCCAGGTTCTCACCCGCCTAGGGCGGGTGATGTTTGCGGCCGGCGCTCGCAAGGTGTTTCCAAGCATTTCCGGCCATGAGGGCTGGACAAGCCCTGATGAGGTTGATGAATTCTGGAACAAGCCTCTGCCGAAAAAGGCGACCAACCTGATGACGATACACCTGTTTTCCACCTGCCCACCCGGCGAGCACCGTAATGCTTGCGCCGTCGACAGTTATGGACGTGTGCGGGGTGTCGAAAACCTCTTTGTCGCCGATGGCAGCCTCATTCCTGAGGCGCCCGGCGTCAATCCCCAGATGACGATCATGGCTCTGGCATTCCGGGTTGCCGAAGCCGCACTCAGTCATTCCGCTCAAGTACGCGCCCGATCGGCCGCAAGAGAGTAAGTATTGGAGCCAGTGGTGAAGACCGAGAATTCCAGTTCGATGCGCATTATCGATAAATGCGCCACTTGCCTTTTTTCTCGGAAATGAGCTTGTAGACTGAATTGTTGTCCAGCACGGGTTTGCCCCACAAGCCGTCTCTTGAAGTGACTACAAGGGTTCTACAAAGATATTTTTCCTTCATAGCTCTGAGCTGGTCTTCTGTGGCTAGGCCAGCGAATGCACGCACGAAGAAATTATAGACATCTGATGCTTCTTTGGGCGTGAGTTGAGCAGCATAGGCGCGCAAAAAAGCCAGCGTGGTTCCGCAATGTCGCCTTTGAGATAAAATTGCCCAGGAAATATTTCCTGGTGCATAAGTCACACTTGCTAGATCAAGCGGGTTGTTGGCCACAGCTTCATCCGGAGGCGTTACGTCGCGGACAGCTTTCCACATCTCAGGAGATGCCTTGAAAGCAGTGCCCTCCTCTGACTCAGGTCCTTCAACTCGAAATTTGGAGGTGTTCGAATATACAGACTTAGCGCCAGTCAAAATTGAGGGAGTCAGTAACATAATTGCGGTTATGGTAGTGATGCGCCCAACTAGCGTGCCTTTGCCGATGTGTGTGGAGAAAAGTCCAGCAGCCAGCGCAGTCATGACAAGCATCGACGGGATGAGTACACGCCATCCTAAATCATTATACATAATTGTGCTATGGAGTAGTTGAGTGCAAAATAGCGGCGCCAGCACCGAGACAAATATAGCGCAGTCAATGTGCGCGTATCGGTTTATGTCGTCAGATGGCCGGGCAAAACTCCAGATGATGAATGATAAATATATTATTCCGAACTCAAGAAAGATCAGGACAAGCCAGAACCCTGGAACGTCCAAAAACCAGTGATCCCCTACAAAAATCGGAAAGACCCAAAAATCCACGACTTTTCTGGTGTGTAATACAGAGGACTGTTCGCTAATAAGCACGGCTGCACAGAGTAGGGTTATAGCAACTGTGATGGAAAGTGAAATGAAAACCTCCGGAAGCCGTTTGGCCCTTAGCACATGTGAAACTGACAGCACGCCCACAATGGGTAATATCAAAAGCAGCGATAGCCCGCCCGCCCACATCGAGCTCCCATAAGCAGAAGCCAAAATCGCGCCCATAAACATTGCCAGAGCCATATTGCGCCCGGCGTTGGAAAACAGAATTCGCAAGTATGCCATGATGGCAATCAAGGCCAGCGTTCCGGAAAATACATGCTGGGGTACCCAGGGGGCCTGGATAATCCACGTTTGGAGGCCATGCTGGGGCGCCATCCATTTGTCGAGCCACTTTCCGCAGACAAATCGCACAACGGGCTTAAGCGAACCGACGAATAAGAGCGGGAGTACCCACCAAGCGGCATTTGCACTCCTGCTTCGCGCCACAGCCAGCCATGTTACGACAGCCGTCGAGAAAAGCGCGGTCATGCCGGTAAGAGCAATGTCGGCCTCCCAGCCGGTTGCGCCTGTTATGACGGATGAACACGCAGCTATGAAGTGCCAGACGTAATAGTAAATTAAAGTGTTGGGAGATCCGGCTTCGGAATGGAATGGATTGGCGGGAGGCAATCCGTTTTGAGCTATTTCATTTACGATCGCTATTTTGGCATGGTCCCAGATCGGGTGACCGACGCCGACGCTACCTCCATAATATTGCGGAATAATCTCGAAGGTTGGCAAAAGGCAGAGGAGAAACGCAACAGTTGACCAGCAAAAGCCGGGACTCGCAGGCGATCGAAGGAGTGGGTCTATGGTGCCTTTCGAGAGCCAGAGAGCGATAGCGGACAAACTAAGGACGACCAGGATCAGATTGATCGCTGTTATTGGTAAAAAATGAAAAATGGAAACGCCTGCGGCGCCGAATATCCCAAGTCCGATGACCGGCGACAAAAGCAGGCGCATTCTGATATTGCTGTCAAAATACTTCGAAACAGGCCAGCCTATGGCATATCCTATGGCACTTGAAACAAGCGCGCTGGAGATAATGGAAGAAGTTTGGACTAGCACTGACTGTCTCCCAGTCCGCCCGGCAAGCTTAACTAAAATGATTGACCGTTCTTGAGGCACCAATCGACCGAACGTCGCATGCCTTCGCGCAAGCCGATTTTCGGCGCGTATCCGAGCACTTTTCTGGCCTTGGCAATATCGCAGGCAATTGTCTTGTTCATTTCCGACAGCACGTGGATCTTCTGGTGATAGATCCCGGCATACTGTAGAGTAGTGTCGAGTATCGTTGCGATACCGCCTACAATGTCCGGCAGATGGAATGTGTTGGGCTTGACCGTCATGCCGAAATCTTCGTGCAGGACCATGCCAACAACTTCGACAATTTCGTTCATGGTGTGGGGCGTCTCGTCTGCAAGCCAGAAAATATCTCCCGCCGCCCGCTCGTGAACTGCGGCAAGAAGGATGCCCTGTGCCAGATTGTCAGTGTAACCCATGGAGCGGCGGTTCCGCCCTGATCCAACAATGGGAAACTTGCCTTCTTTGACCATCTTGAAAAAAAGTGTTTGTCTTGGAGGCTGATTGGGGCCGTAAAACCAAGGCGCGCGGACGATGACAATCTCCATAGGGCTGTCAGCAGCCATTTCCGCACGCAGTGCCCGTTCCATCAGCATCTTGGAGCGGCCGTATCCCGCATAGGGGTTATAGGGACTTTCCTCCGTGAATCTGTGGTCCGAGTGAGGATTGAATCCGACCGGCGAATTCGACGACATGACGACCGCGCGCCGCACACCTGCCTTTTGCGCTGCCGTAACCAGGTTGATCGTGCCCTGTGTGTTGATCGCTTCAAACTGGGCAACATTTTTTGGATGAATGATGCCTGCCAAGTGAATGAGAATGGCGCCTTCGGCGCCGGCGACGAATGCACGGACGGATTGCATCTCCTGAATGTCACCCGCCACAATTTCCAGGCCCTGTTCGCGCAACGGCGATATGTCTTCTCCCGTAGGCACGAGCGCCCTTACCCGGAAGCCGCCGTTTGCGAGAACTCCTGCATCCGGCAGCCCCGTCGTCAACGCGGCCGCCACCCGCCCGCCTAACCAGCCGGCAGCTCCAGTTAGGAGTACGAGGGGTGCGTTCAAGGTTATAGGGGTTAATTCTTGCATATTGGCGTTCGCTGTATTCACATCGCCATCACGAATGCCGATGCGATGAGGGCGCCGACAAACCAGCTGGTCTTGTCGTTGAGCGCGAAGACAATAGGGTCGTCGTGCAATTCCATGCGATGACTGAGGAGCCATATCCTTTGCAGCCAAATGGAAACGCCGAGCGGCGCAACATAAAGCCATGCTGGATTGTGATATAGTTGCGTTACTCTGGGCTCGAGTGCGAGGAAAAGCAGCATGATGACGATCGAAGCCGAGGTTGAAGCAAGACCATAGCCTAATGTGAGCGGCCAATCGTCGGGCAAGTATCCGCGCCCTTCGATGACGTCCTTCCCGACTGAGCACGCGCGCATTGCTTCCACATGACGCTTTGCCAGAGCCAGCGAAATGAAGAACATTGCTGAAAACGACAAAAGCCAAGGGGAGAATGCCAGACCGTTCAGCACCTGGCCCATGACAACCCTCAAGGTGAATAACGCCCCAATAACGGTCACATCGAGTAACGCAACACGCTTCAAGCGCAATGAATAGGCGAGTGTCAGCGCCAGATAGACAGAAACAACTAGCGCGAATTGATGGTCCAAAAGGAGGGCCATCCCAATGCCCGCAGCCAGCATAAACAGACACGCCAGAAAGCCGCTTATGACACTGATTCGGCCTGCAGCGATTGCCCGGAAGCGTTTGGTCGCATGCGCCCGGTCCGCCTCCAGATCAGCCAGATCATTAATAATATAGGTTGCCGAAACAATCAGGCCGAAAGCAAGGAAACCTGCGGTCGTTTTCAGTACGGCATGGAAGTCGTCTACAATGCGGCCGAGAAAAAGAGGCAAGAAGATCAGCAAATTTTTCGACCACTGGTGTATCCTGAGTTCAGAAAGCCAATCCTTCACCGGATATCGTTTTTCAGGACTGAGCGTCCTGACCTTGACGCCAGCCTCACGGACTTGATTTTCGAACTTTACTCCGTTGCCAACCAGAACGGCTCCGGACGCCGCCTCCCAGATCGGCAGGTCGGCGGCACTGTCGCCTGCATAGATGAAGCCCTCGGGAAAGCTCTCCTGAAGCCATTGCAGTTTACGGCGGCTCTTGAGGTTCAACGAGCCATTACTCCCCTTGGCACCGTCGAAACTGCCAAGATAAGAAATGACATCATTTGCTATGCTCTGATCAGCTGCGGTAACGAGATAAGTTTCACGCCCGGCAGATTGCGCGCGGCGTATCAGTTCCAGCATCTGTTCGCGGTAGGGAAGCAACTGCGGCTCTATCGAACGAACATTCGCCAGAGCTTCCTTCAGGGCCGCGCGCCCTTTGAACCAGTTTGGAATGGTGCGAAGCAACTGCCGCGGGGAATGGAAGAGGGCATCAAAGAGATTCTCATGAAGACTGTCTGATTTTATCAGCGTGCCATCCAAGTCACAAACTAAAGGCAACTGGCGATCAAAGCAGTCCAGATCAATGACCTTCATTTCATTTTGCCGCGGTTTCATTAGAAGCACCCTCCAGCCGGACGCCCCGAAACGGGTTCAAAGTACGGCCGGCGTATTTTGGGGAGGTGGTGAGCCTGATACGCGCTTTCTCGTATGTGAGCTGACGAGGACATGTTGTTTTTTGCCTCTCTCCATTCACCGCTAGGTCATCCCCTCCCCACAGGGGTCGGTATCTCCAGACGCATGCGACAGACGAGCATCAAAATTTGTGCCAGCTTGCAAAAATGTATCGGAAGACACTTTCTGCAAATTGTTCAAAGACGTGCATGCGTGATGGCAGGAATTTAAGCTGGCGGGCGCCGTGTCGCGGACACGACAGAATGGACAGCCGGTGTCTGTTGTTTGACGTTCAAAGGAACCGGCGCCATAGAGTGATCAGTGAGCGGAATGAGGGAGCTTGGATAACCGCGGCATTCCGCTGTCCGCCATGCAGCAGTCGCTGCACAAGTAGGTACCCAGGCGGCCAGCTTCTACAACGACGCCGAACGCAAGGCGGGTAGGGCGGCGCGGCTTGTCATCTGAGCGGGAGAACCGAGGATGCTCGTCACTCGGCTGAAATAGGAGCTCGCGGCCATTCAGAAGGCACGGCAAAGTACTGAATTGGCTGACACTCCGCGACGGAACGGCGCAAGAGTCGCGGCCGCAACTGCATCCAACCTCCGAATGTCCAATTCGCATTCCGGCCAGCTGCGATCACCATTATAGGGTGGCGAACTCGTCGCGAAATGCGTCTGAGTGTGGATCGATCTTCGGAACTCATTGCGGCGACCCCAGCCGGATGGGAATGCCAATCCCCAAGATAGTCGAGGTCGCCCGCGGTGTTCCTGAATGCTTCGTCTATCTGCTCGACCTGCCATGAGTGGTCCGGAATGAAAGTATGGCGGCCATGCAGCGCTTTCGGGCCAGCACCTACAACATCAACGACAACCCGATCTTCGCCATCTCTCCAACCGAGGAGAACACCGCCGGTCTCGAGCGGAAAGAATGTGTTGGCCTGTTCGATTATTACTTGAGCTGCGTCGCGCCCCAACCAAATTGTCATCCCTGTGACGCTCCGCAGCTGCAGCTGGAATGTGGTGCGATCGTCTCGGCTTTCCACCGCGGGAGAATGCGGCGGCCATTTTCGGTCAGATCAAGAATGGAAAGCTGCCAGTCACCCGAATCGTACACGTCCGGGGCGAGCAGTCCGATCGTGCTGCGTACAACTTCCATCGACACTTCCTGCAGGTCAAAGGCGCCTCCGGTGAACGTTGGCGCGTTGCAGCCGGTCGGAACTATCGTGCCCGAGCTGTCAATAGTTGGGAGCGGGAGCGTCTTGCCGGACCAATGCTGCTGCAAGCAGACATAACAACCGGGGGCTCCCGGATTGAATCTCGCCACAACGCCTCCGACCGCGCCTTCTGTTGCGTGGCCGAACACGTAGGGCTTTCCTATGCTACGGCACATGTCTGCCAAGGCGCCCTGGCATTCCGTCGAGGCCGATGTGTCGACCACAATGTCGGCTTCCTCGATCAGTCCTCGAAGCTGACCCATGGGATTCCCCTCGAGTTTGCGGACGTCCTCCACGTTCGAGATTGCTGAGCCCACTTTGGCGTGCCCACGTACGACACTTGTCCAAGGGTAGTTGTGATAGAGGAAATCGTGCAGCGCGGCCGTCTTTGGCAGGCCCCACACCGAACGACCCAGCGCCCATCTGACCGTATTGCCCGGCTCGACAAGATCGAAATCGATGATCGTCAGCTGACCGACGCCTGAACGCGCAAGCTCGACTGCAGCGAAACTGCCGATGGCTCCGCACCCTACGAGCAGGACCTTTTTGCTTTTCAAAGCACTCGCGACCGGCAGGCGCGAGAACATATCGCTCGACAAACGGTATCCGCGCACCAAAGAAACCTGTCGACGGCGGCTACCAGGCACACGCCGGCCGACGAGGAAAAACCAACCGTTGCCCTTGTTATCAGGACCGTAGGAAAGCTCCTCCTGAAAAACCACGGCAATAATTGATAAATCGTTGTTGGCGATGGCCGCGAGCTTCTTTAGTTGAGCGGGGAAGAGGGCCGATTGTCGCTCCATCTCCTTCTCGGCCGCGGCCAAAATCGCCTCCGGCGACTCGGGGAATGGTGGCTCTAGGCGTACCCAGCGCCCGATGACTTCTTTCCATGAGCCGGCCCGTTTCGGGAGATCAAAGGGCGTCGCCATCCAAGTGCCGCTCAATGGCTCCACTTTGCTCAGAATGGCTTGAAAGGGTGGAGACCTTCCTCGCTCCAACCGATCCTGGAGCAGGAAAACTGCGGTTCCGAGGGGCGCATTTGGAACGGGCTGCTGCCCATCAAAGAAAACGGCTGAATAGTCCTCTGCAACGTGCATATGATATGGCGTTACAGGGTCGGGCGCTTGTTCTTCGAGGCTGGCAGCCTCACTCCACTGCTCTTTCCGCCGCAGTTTCATGACCTGCAGCACCTGCTGCAACCGCTCTGCTATGAAATCGGCGACCTTTTGATGAGGGTGCCACTGGGCAGAGTCCTGCGTCAGGAGGCACAAATCCCTCGTAAAGGGGTTCTGATGTCGCTCGAGTTGCAGTTCAGGCGCGGATATTGAAGGTCGGCAGAACGGATGCAGCGGCGAGTACCCGACGTTGAGTCGGATGATCTCGCCACTCTCCATCGGCCACAGAACCTCCAGGATTAGGGTGCCGTCCTGTTGGATCAACGGCCGGTAAGATGCGCGATGTTCCTCATAGGCCGCCAGCTCCCGGGCATACAAGCCAGGATAGGCCTGCCACCAATTGTCCTGATCCGAGCCGCGCTTAAGCACGTTCACCTCCGTCAGCCGACCGGCCGGTGGGACGGGGGGTGAGAGGGCACTGGCGGGCCATCGGGGCGACCCGGAGTATGGCTGGGCGGCCCCTTCGGAACGTCGGGGTGTTCAGGATGGCCTTCCCGGCCCGGCTTATTCGTATTCGACATGAGTATCTCCTTACAATACAGGCCTCCGTTCTTGACGGGGCGCAATTCCGGATTAAAATTCTGGATGAGTCCAGATATGGATTATATAAGAATGGACTCATTCGTTGTTCAAGTACACACTTGGACTTAGGAGCAGATTTTTATGACAGAACCAGTTCGAGGGTCATCTCCAAGCAGCGATTCTGCTCGGGTCCCTGCAGAACTCGAAGCGTTCTTCCGCATCGCCGACCGGTGGCGTCTGTCTGTCGACGATCAGATCAAGCTGTTGGGATCTCCAGGTCGGTCGACATTCTTCAAGTGGAAGAAGGAGGGCGGCACGTTGCCCGCCGACACGGTTGAGCGCCTGTCGCACATTCTCAGCATTTGGAAGGCACTGCGAATTCTCTTTACCATAGAAGAGCGCGCCGACGATTGGATTCGCCGACCCAACGATTTCTTCGATGGAGCAAGCGCACTCGACACCATGCTGCAGGGGAGGGTTGTCGATATCTACAGAGTGCGCCAGTACCTCGATGCTCAGCGTGGCGGGTGACAAATGGATGAGGTCGCCATCAAGGACGAGTTTTATCGGCTAATTCCGTCACGGTTCCCGCCAGTCGCGGTGTACGAAGGATTGGTCAGCGAGGACAAGATCGAGGCACTTGTCGAAATAGAGAACAAGACGAATCCGCGTCTCCAGTCGGAGAGCCGGCTGCTATCCGCTCATACCGATCCGAGGGCGCCGAGGCTGCAGAACTGGAACCTGGCTCCCTTCAAGTACCTGAACCCGGAGGGAAGCCGCTTTTTTGAAGGTAGTCGCCCGGCACTGGAATTGGCAGACGATCGTCAGACCGCGCTCGCTATGTCTGTCGAGCGTCGTCAGGCCTTCTTGTCGCGAACCAAGGAAGCGCCAATCGGCCTCGATATGCGATTGCTCAAGACACCGGTGAGCGGGCGGTTCATCGATTTTCGAAAGTATCCGATCGATCTATCGTGCGAGGAACGCTGGAGATTGGGAGGTTCGGTGCCCGAAGGCGCGGACGGCGTGATTTATCATCCGCCGGAGCGGCCCTCAGCCATTTGCATTGCGGTACTCCGAGGCGACGTTCTTGGCCGAACGATTCAGACAGTCCATTACCGCTACGTTTGGAATGGTGCCCGAGTATCCCTTCTTTATGCCTTTGATGATGCAGGCAAAGAAATTCGCCCAGAGGTATTGTGTGGCGCGGATGATGCATTTGCCGTGTGAGTATTAAATCTAGCAGAACACACCTACATTTTCGCCTTCTGCTTATTCACAGTGATATTCTCAGCAGGCAACTCGACCCTTCTCGTCGCTTTAAGACCTCCTCTCGAAACCGCGAACGGAGTACTCTCATCTCGGCCTTCTCTAAACGCCTGCTGATCTTCTCAGCCGTCTGGGCCAGGACCCTGCCGTCGAATTCGGGGGGAACTCCCCTGTTATCCTTCCAGAAGATTTCAATTGCCTGAAGGTCGGCCTCTTGGAGATCTGCGACGAAAGAGCACGCGGCAGCAATGATAAGTCCATTATCATCATCGGCAGTTTCTGCGGCGGGTACCGCCGCTTTGGCGGGCGATGCCGCTATAGCGGTCATTGCAGGCTGGTGAACGGACCGCAGCGACAGAAACTTTTCGACGGTGAGCTTGTCCCATTCAGAGGTGGTGTCGGCTTCCTGCCGGAGGGTCGGCGACTGCGACCCTCGCGCCGGATGAATGCCCAGCAAATGAACCCGAACCCCATAGTTCTGAGCAATCTGCACGCCGACTCGGACATCTTCATCGCCAGACAGCAGCACCACCTCAGAGATAGCCCTTTGCCGTGCCAACTCTATCAAGTCAGTCACGATAAGCGAATCCACGCCCTTTTGCTGCCCCTGCCCATTAATGAAACCGAGGCGCAACTTGATGTCATCCATGTCGGCGATTGCAGTCTGATCAGCGCTCATCGCTGCACCTGGTCTTATTCCATCGTACCAGTAAATGCGCAGCAGTGACCAGTAGGGGCTTTCGTGGAACAGAACGCCTTCAGTTCCTCAATGACTGACCTCGCCGAGAGTGACAACTTCGCCCTAGCGACTTTGTTACCGGTGAGTGCAGTGCTCCCCTGCGCGAACAGATAGCCCGCGTCGACGAAAATAGCAGAGCGCCCCAAAGATCCCCCAACCCTAAAAGTAGCAAGGGCTCCCGCGGGAGCCCTTTGTATGCCGGCGCAACCATAATATCTAATCGGTCACGCCGGAGTAATTTATGTATGCGCCACGCATGCGCACAAGGCAATACGAAACGATAAACGCCGCAGGAAATGGACGCTAATGAGACGCAACGTGCGCCAATCAGACCTAATCGAGCTCAATTAGATATTCTGCACATACGCAGATGCAACAAGTTACAACGGATATAATGCCGCGGGCGCTGCACCGCAAGAAGCCGAAGCAGCCTGCATCGCGCAAAATCAATGGCTATCGACGGACAAGCGTCGCACCGACCAGTCCGCTTAATTTCCGGCGCCGGCCGAACGCATCCCCGTCAGACTGCGGAAAATGTCGACCCAGAATGCGAAATCGTCTGCTCGCCCGTCGGTCCAGGCTTCAAGACCGCAATGCGCCACGGCAGTCGCTGCCTCGTCGCCGAACAGGTCAATCGCGGCTTCCATCATGCTTTCCGGGTCCGAAGGTTCTGGCCAGATCGCCTTCATCATAGTCATCCCCCTAATCGCTGCTTATCGGGCGTGAGGATACTACGCGCATTTGAGCGTTGCGCAAACGATCGTTTATGCACGCGTTGCACAGGCCGCAGAAAAGGCAATGAAATCAGTTGCCTAGAGCCGCGTATCCGGGCAGAATTGCATAATCGACGAATTGCATGCTCCATTACGCAACGGGATATGATGGGCGAGAAGACCGGATACGCAAGGGTTTCCACCCTCGAACAGAACCTTGATATGGACAGCGCGCTCTCAAAGCGGCGGCAATGGTCACGTCCGCTGCGCCCCTGGTCGCCCCTCGACGCGATCAGGTGAACAGCATTGAAATCCGATTTTGCGCGCAGATGCTCGCGATCGATGTCGCTGAGGCCGCCGACGGCCACAGAGACCTTATCGAGCGAACCGTTGTCGCGATACTCCTCGAGCGTGAAGTTATTGACCACCTGCTTGCGGATCGAGATCGAGCCACCTTCGGGTGCCGCTCGGCGGCAAGACGATCTGGATACGCTCGCCGGTCGGAAGCGCGGCGCTGAGGATCGGTTTCGAGCGGCTACTGGTTCGTCGCAGCCGCAACACGCTCGCCGAGGTTCTGGATTTCATCACCCATCAGGGCGACGATTAGATGATGCTCGATTTAATCGGCGCCAAACCGTTCCACATAGACATGACCCGGTTTGTTGACGGTGATTTCCACCACCCTCGGATCGTCGATAAATTCCCTGATAGGTTCGAGAGCGCGGTTGAGGAAATAATCGTGATCGCGTCTGGTCGTAGTGGTGTTACCTGCGGCGACGTTTACATTGCATCTCCTTCATCGCTTCGGTGACCGGGTCGTCAACCCATAAGACCCAAGGACACACCGGCTGTCCGGCTTCAGATTGGAATAGCCGTCCGACGTCACCGGAATACGCAGTCAATAACATGTACAGGAAAAAGAGGCGATATTGACTCCATTGGGGGGTTGCGTGCGATCCGGCTATCCATGGGCCGCAAAAAGATGTTTTCTGAAAATATCAATCTCACCTTGCCGGAGGGCGCGAAGGCTCGAATGGACGCACACCTGCGAGAGGGCGAGGACAAGCTAAGCTTTATCCGTACTGCGATCGACGCAGAGATAGCGCGGCGGGAGGGTTCGCCTCCTGACGAGGATCAGTCGTCTAAAGCATAGGACAAGGCAGCGGTAGAGCCTCAGGCACGCGCAAGAACCGCGTTCGCGGCGTCTTCGAAGGTACTCGCTTCGTGCGTTGTCGGAGCAGACGCGCCGACCTCCCAGATCGGCCGAAACTTCCCTTCAACATGAATTGTGCGAAGGCCGGCTTCGGCGGCCGGTTGAATGTCACGCGTTATTTGATCGCCAATCATATAAACGGGGACATTGGAACCGAAGAGACGTCTTAACCGCACGAACAGTTCTTTGCGCTTCGGCGCATCGATAACGCGGTCGATATACCTGTCAATTTTGTTTGCTTGAAGCAACGTCTCAACGCGGTCGCGCCCGCCTTCCGTGACAAGAACGAGGATTGCGTCGGCATCGTGTAATCGCTCCAGCCCTGTACGCACTCCTGGTAAAAGTTTGGGCGCCACGCTGAGATCCGAAAGATATTGCTTTTCGATCTCTTCGGCGACTTCTTTCGCCAGCGGAATTGTAGAAGGATCCTTCCAGGTTTTTCGGGCGGCAACGTCCGGCTCATCGCCGAGCAGCCTGTGGCAGAGCGCCGCGATCAGCAAACGTGCAGGATATCGAAGACCAAGGTGATGGCGCGATGCTAACTCCTGGTCGATCTCTCGCACATAAGCCAAACGATCCTCTTTCGCCATGTCAATGCCGGTCGCAGTGATGACGTTTGCCAGCAGCCGAAGCTGTGCTGCCGCGAACACTCCGTCTGTGTCCCACAACGTATTATCGGCATCCAGGCATACAACTGGAGTCGTGCGGTCGCGATGAGACCTATCTGCAGTGCTGGCTAGAGATGAGTGGGGCATCTTTTTGACCTGCGGCACAGTCGGTGGCTATGGCCGTTCGAATCACACCATTAGAATCCTTTTGTGGCGGGTTTACAAAGATAAATGTGACGGTCAGCGCCAGAAGCCAAAAGATCAGTGCTTTGATTGCCCAAGACTGCAATTGCTGCGCGGGTTCTAGATAGCGCAGCTTGTCGGCGACCTTGGTCGCGACCAGGTAGGCCTCAGTGATATAGTTCTTAAGATAGTTTAACTGTAGTTCTTCATTTAACTTCCCTGGATTATCAGGAGCAAGAAAAGCCTTGCTCCAATCTTCTGGCGAGACCTCGGCGATCGGCTTGAAAAATACATACGATTTAGGCTTGCCCTTCTCACTTGCAACCCGAGGATATCTAAACCGGGCACGGATCGCATGGAAGGTCACCAACGCGCCGGATGCAGCCAACAGCCCAAACGCCGCGAACAGCACATACGACAAAGGTACGAGCGCCGTCTTATAGGTCGACGTGTTATCGAGGGACAAGCTATTCAGGAAGAATTGCAGCGGGTACGTATCGGAGAAGCGGTTGAAAAGGACGCCTGAAAAGGCGCTGAGGAACGTGACAATCGTTAGCAGTCTGGTCGCCTTACCGTCTTGGTAGTCTGTCAACGCTTTAACCTCGTCGAGAGACTGACGAGCGAGTTTTAGCGGTGCTTCGAGAGCATCGCCGCCAACCGCGGTCTTCAACTGTGACAGTTCGCGGCCTGCCCGTTCAAGCACCAACCCGGTTTCAAGATGTTTGACAACACCGTCCTGCGAAACCTGCGGGTAATGTTCGAACGGATACCCGCGCAGCGCATGCAAGATTGCTTGAAAAGGTCCGACTGGATCCTCAGGGTTGATTTTGGTCATGCAGGATAGAGCCCCCGTTTACGGTCATGTTTGCGAAGCAAGAACAAGAAAGGAAGGCTGACGAAAACCATAATCGCCTTTCCCAGGATCTGGCCCGTCAGGAAGTCGAGCGAACCGAATGCGAGCCAAAGGAACATCGCGCTATCGACGATTAATCCGACAACGCTGCTGCAGAGCGCCGCCACAATCAATCCTTTGCGCTGCAACGGTGTAAACACAAAGAGATCGGCAAGTTCCGAAGCAAGAAATGCCGAAGCAGAGGCGACCGCAAGGCTCGGCGCCGCGAATGTGGTGGACAAAATTGCACCAATCAGGATTGCTCCGACAGACCACATCAAGCCAAGGCGTCTTTGCACCAGGTCGCGAAGAACCAGCGCCAAGCCTACAAGAAGCACGCCGCTTGGAGCGGTTAGTCCAAACCCGACGGGTATCAGGCAGGGCCCATTCGGTACGCAGAATGTGCCAATATTCCCGATCATGAAGTTCGCGGCAGGGATGCAGGCCGTGAATGCAAGCAGAAACACTGCGCCTTCGATGCGGCGTGTGCGACCTGGCTCACCCATTGGGAATCTCCGTTCCGCCCGCGTATTCGGCGATGAATTTGCTGTAGCCGTTCGCGCGCAGTTCACATGCGGGGCACACACCACATCCGAAGCCCCAGTCATGCCGATGGCCGCGTTCACCGAGGTAGCATGTATGAGAATCTTCAATGATCACGTCGACGAGTGGCTGCCCGCCCAGGTGCTTTGCAAGCTGCCAGGTCGCGGCTTTGTCGATCCACATGAGAGGCGTCTCCAGCACGAAGCGGCTCTCCATTCCGAGATTGAGAGCAACCTGAAGCGCCTTGATCGTGTCATCACGGCAATCGGGATAGCCGGAGAAGTCGGTTTCGCACATGCCGCCAACGACGTGCTTCAACCCGCGGCGATAAGCAAGAGCGGCCGCGAATGTCAAAAATATCAGATTACGGCCGGGCACGAACGTGTTTGGCACTCCGGTGCTCGCCATCTCGATTTCGATGTCTTGGGTCAGCGCCGTGTCCGAGATCTCACCGAGCGCCGAAAGCGAAATCGTATGGTCGTCACCGAGGCGGTTTGGCCAGTTGCGATTAATCTTGCCAAGTTCAGTCCGCAGCCTGGCTCTGCAGTCCAACTCCACTCTGTGCCGTTGACCGTAGTCAAAGCCAACGGTCTCTACGCGCTGGAAGCGATCGAGTGCCCACGCCAAGCATGTGGTGGAGTCCTGACCACCGGAGAAAAGGACCAGTGCACCGTCCTGACGTTCAGTCGCCATCATATTCCGCCCAGCAAAAAGGAGTTTCAAAGACCGTGATCGATGACAACTGCGCCAGAAGAGGTTTTGCGCGCTCCCAGATCCAGATGGCGATGTTTTCAGCCGTCGGATTTTCGAGCCCGTCGATGTCATTCAAAGTATGGTGGTCCAACTGCTCCAGAAGCGGCTTGAAAGCGCGTTCGACGTCGAAAAAGTCGATCACGAAACCTGTGTGGGGATCGACGTTCCCTGAGAGTTGGACATCCACGCGATAGGAGTGGCCGTGCATCCGGTGGCATTTGTGAGTGCTCGCAACGTTCGGCAATCGATGTGCCGCTTCGAATGTAAAGGCTTGCGTGATCTTCATGGGATACCAATCATCTTGTGCGTCTGGAGGCTGAGGCGCCAGGGCGGGTTGTCGAGACAATAGGCGGCGATTAATGCCGTATTCTCCTGCCGCCGGGGCCCGTCCATCGGCTGAAGCCAGTGGTGGTCAAAGGCAAGGTCCGTGAACTGGTCCGGGTCGGCACCAACCTGTGGATAGACAAGCTTCAACTCGTTTCCATACCGCTGTTTCAATTCGGAGCCTGCCTTTGGGCTAACGCAGATCCAGTCCAGCCCTGCTGGAGCTTCGATCGTTCCGTTGGTCTCGACGGCAATTTGAAATCCAGCGGCGTGAACGGCCTCGATCAATGCCGCATCGAGTTGCAGCAGTGGTTCACCCCCGGTGAACACCACAAAGCGTCCGCGCGTTTCAGGTCCCCAAGTCTTTTCGATCGCCGCGCAAAGCATTGCTGCGTGCGCAAATTTACCCCCGCCGATGCCATCCGTGCCGATGAAGTCGGTATCGCAAAATTGGCAGATCGACCTCTCTCGATCTTCCTCCCGACCAGACCATAGGTTACATCCCGCGAAACGGCAGAAAACTGCCGCCCGCCCAGCCTGTGCACCCTCTCCCTGGAGGGTTTTGAACAGTTCCTTCACTGCATAGGTCATGGTGCCTCCGGCGAACCGTCCGGCGGTTCAGTGAGGGCTGCTCGACGCGCTTTCGCATCGGCACGCACGATCGTAATCAGATACTGGGCCAAGGTGACAATATCGCGATTGACGTTTTGCACTGATTTCCAATGGCGGTGATCATCCGGACCGAACTCCCATTCTCCGGACGTCCACGCTGTCCTGCCAACGAGGCATGCCAGGCCTTTCGAGAATGCCTGCCACGTTCGTGCGCCATCGAGCAGGGCCAGGACTTCCATCACGTAGCCCAGCGCCATGATGCCGGCACCATGAACAAGGCGGGATGTCTTCGGCGTATGGTTTTTCCAGTCATCTTTGAAGACATACTTTACAGCGGCATAGAACTGCTCGATCACCTGGAAGCAGAGATCCTCGCCATTCGGCTCACGGATCATTTCCCGCATTACTCCGTCGGTCACCGAATTCATGACGACGCGCTGAATGGCGGTATCACGAATGATGCCGGCAGGATTGGTATGCTGGTGGATCATTCCCTTGAGGGACGAACTTCCATCGAAGTTCAGCCGCGCCGCAAGTTCCGCGGCGAAGGCGCGATCGCCAAGACGTCTTGGCAGGCCGCCAACGGTTGGAAGAAGCTCATAGATCAGCGACTTCGGCAAGGGGCGCGTGTTGTTGATCAACACAAACTGCCGGCGAAGCTCGGCGTCGTCTTCGCAGACGACACCGGAAATGAACACCTGGAAATCCTTGTCGGGTAGCTGCGACAGGGCGCTCAGTCGTTGTTGACCGTCGACGACGAAACCCGGAGGACCGTCGTGCGAGGAAATCCTGACCACACAGCGCCCGAACTCGTCCGCTTCCTCGATCTCGATGCCTGATGTGAAAGCGACGACGATCGGGTTGGGCAAGATTGCCTCCGACTTTTCTAAATAGTCACGGATCTCACGGATATGCCCTGCGATCTGCGGGCGCTGAAAACCGCTCAGGCGGCCGCCGCTGTCGCGCGCAACACGCTCGATGAAGGCAAATTGCTGGAGTTCAGAGGCAAGGGCTGCAAACGACACCACCGTGTGCTGATCGCTCTGTCGCGCCTTGATCGCCGGAAACCTGAATATCGTCATCAAATTCACTTCTGCATGGTAGATTGCGGACAAGGGCTTCGTAGACCCCGAGATTATGAATGCCCCGTCGCTTGTTCCGATTGCTTGCCCTGAAGATCACAACCTCGATGGAGAGCGATGTGCAAATAGGGCATCCGCACATCTTCCACGGTTTGTCAGTGAGCGTGCGCCTGTAGCGGCTCCGCAGTTCCTCGACAGCCTTTACCCCCGGAAGATCGCCAATCGGCGCTCCCATCAATGCCGGGGTCGCGTACGCGAGCACAGCGTCAAGAGTTTCCTCCAATTCGACCTCTCCGCGATCATAGGCCCGCAGCGCATTTAGAGCGTGGTGCTCCATGGAAACCAACTGTTCCTGGTTCAACGCGCCTTGCTTCGCCAGGCGCTGCAGCTTCGGATTCTCTAGCGCCTGCGGAACGCGAATAGCCGTGTAGTACGTCAGTGCCCCAATTGGTGTCGGGAGATAGTAGTTCGACTTGGCGTCCTTGAAGGCGCGAATAAGCGGTGAGGTGGTGTCGAAACTTGTGATGTTGAATGGCTGGAAGGTCTCGATCTCGTCGGCCTTCGCAAATCCGAGGATGTGAAGGCGAACATTCGACGGGATCACATCGCGGATGGCGCGAAGACACGCTTTGATTTGCGCTGCCTTCAATGGAACCGTTCCGCCGAGGGCTAGATAATTATATCCCATGGCAACCAGCCTGCGTGCAGCTTCAGCCATGCTTCCCGGAGACCATCCCTGGATGACGCCAAGTGGTGTGAACCGCCCTGACATGTGCGCAGTGGCCTTGAGGAATTCAGCGGCATTTTCCAACGTGATGTCGAACCGACGACGGGTGTCCTCCGTGCCGCCCTCGGAACCGGAAAGGCTTTCGTCAAAGTCGAAGATGATGTGATCGACCGAGCAGCCGTGGGTGAACCGGCCGTCGTCATAGAATTCGGCGGTATCCTCCGGGGTATAAGGTGGGCGGTCCTCTTTATGATAAGTGAAGGCGCCGCAGTCGCCGAAGATGGGCAGATTGGTGAACGCCGGCTTATCAAGCCGCAGAAACTCGCGCGCCCCTACGCGGCGAAAACGCATCGCTTGGGCTTCGGTGTACTTGCCTCCAACAACTGCGCCACCGACGATGCCGCGAGAGACAAGCATGCCGTCATAAGGTGCGTAGCCCATGATCTCGTGCGGGTATACGTCGTCCCAATAAGGGACCCGCGCCTCGGCGTATCGGTCCCGAAGAAAGTCATAGCCGGGATCTACGTGGTCGAGGCTGTCGGCGAATATGAACTTCATCGGCTTGGCCTCGACAGCTTGCGGTCTAGTTGGATCAAATGGTCGGCAAGTTTGGCAATATGCTGGGGCGTGCCTTGTATCTCGTCCCACGCCCAGCCAAGCTCGCCCCAAACACCCTCGGTCCAGCAGCAATGCGGTGCCAAGCGTTTTAGGGACTCGCGAATTTCGGCATCGGGCATTTCCGAACTGTCGGCTCGAAGCATGATTTGATCCATCAGTGCCCCCATGGCCTTTATCCCGGCGGAATGCATGAGACGGCTTTCTGTCGGGCTTTTGCCCCAGGCCTCCGGGAATATGTCTCGAACGGCCGCCCAGTAAAGCACCAGGGTCTCGTACATGGCGTCAGGGTTTGCTGCCTCGGGCGAGTGCTTATACTGACTGAGCGCTCCCAGCGGTGGGCGCAGGTTCTGTTTGATCGCCGATATCAATGCCGTGTCGCTGACCACACTGGCGTCATCGCCGGTATCTGAGGCACGCTTGATCAGTTTGTAGAATGGTGACTTCGGCTGTCTGTTGAGCACGTTGCATAGTTCGCTGGGCAGACGGTTCACCGCCAAATCCTTCGGAAGAAGCGAACCGACCTCAGGCAGCAACTCATTGATCAAACGAACATCTAGCGCTTTCACCTTGTTGACCAGGATGAACTGCTCTCTGTGGATTTGCAGATCCCTCGACACGAACCCCACCACAGGCACCGGAAACCGGCTGTTCTTTGCTTTGGCCAAAGCGAGCGAACGCTGCTGGCCGTCGACGATCCAGGCGGCCCGATCCCCCTCGCTTCGAAATGGAATAGTCAGTGTGCCCGACAAACCGACTTCGAAGAGACCGTTGGGCTTCGGCCCGCGCGAGGGTTCGAAATGAATCTCCGGCGAAAGGGCAAGGGTGATAGCGTTCGGAAACAGCACCGGACCGCTGTCGAGAAACTCGACGATGGAATTGACGTGATTGCGGATCTCCTTGCGCTGAAAGCCCTTTAGTTCCTTTTCATCCCTGTGAATGCGGCTGATGTCGGCAATACGGGTTAGGTCAGAGCCATAGAGAAAGAAGGCGTAGACATCGATGCCGTCGCCCTGCTGTGTCTTCACCGCGCGAACAACGAGGTTATCTTCAATACTCATCTTGACATCTCCTCGTTCCGGACCTCAGAGGCCAGACGGGAGAAGCGCTTTTGCTCACAAGCGACGGCCAGTTCATCTCGAAGAAAGCGGAGAAGCTTCGTCGACAATCCGCCTGTACGTTCCCAGTGCTGGCGCAGAAGAGCTTTGATTTCTGCATCAGAACAACGAGCACCAGGACGGACATTGGGACGGCCCCAAAGTCGTGATAACTCTTCGACGTGCTTTGCCTGTTTCGCAACCGGCGCCGTCGGATGCTGGTCCATAACGGTCTTGGTAAAGTGGTGAAGCGCGCGCGACACGAAATCGATCCTTGTTCCCCGGAGCGGACTGTCCGGGCCATCCAGTCGGTCATCGTAGGGCAGGGTCTGAGCCATAAGACGTGCTGGCAGCATAGAAACGTCCGGTCCGACGAAAATCCGCAGACGATCGATGGTCTCCTGCGGCAGGTCTGAAAGAATGGGCACAAGCATTTTAAGGTACGCTTTCCCGACAGCGATGAGGATCAGCCCATCCGCCGAGCGAAGTGTCCGCCGTATCACATTTTGATCGACAAGCGTTCCCCACCATTCCGCCTCCGAGGCGGAAGGTGTGATGCGATCCAAGATACAGTCCTGCGTTCCCCTTGAAACGGTCAGGTTATATGACGGAACGGGCTGCTGAGGCGTCAAAAATCCGAGCCCCGCAGACGCTATGAAAAGCTGCGCTCCGATTTCGCCGGCTGCCGCGGTCGCCTCGGAAAAAGAACGCCCGCAGTAGAGATCGCCGGCGGAAGCGACTTGCGGGGCCGCCAATACCCTAGCTTTCCATTCCTCACTCACATCTTGGAGGCTGCCGCATGGAAGCGCGCGCGCGGAGAGGGCGGGACTGTGATCGTATCGCTTTCGGTTCGTGCACGTCGTAAGGATCAAATGCATCATCGTACCAATGTGCGTAGCCGCCCCGAATTGCAGGGAACAATTTTGGGTCATGGAATAACTGCGGTGATACAAAAGCGTCAACCCAAAAACTGCAGACTGCCTTAATTCCTGCTGCGAAAACTGCGGAGCGGTCACATCACCGCACGGGAGAACTAATATGGACCGTACTTCGCTTTCCGCAGTTGTCGCCAAGCTGGAACAATGGCGTGCATTTAATCCCGCTATTGGCGGGCTGCTGACGACGGTGGTTCTTGCCGTTCATGCGACGCTTGCGATTGTCCTGAGCGATCCAGGTTTGATCTCGGCAGGCGGAGCGCTCATCATCATTGCTTGGCACCTTGACTATAGCCCGCCCGTTCATCCGGCAGGGTGATCGAAAGGTGCTGGCGAGCAGAATGACAATCCCGCGTCAGGTGAAGGCGGTCGGAGGCCGCGTCGTTCTCCTCAACCCTGAGGGAGATAACCAGCGCTCCCAAGACGCTCGCGCGGAATATCAACACGGTCCGGCCATCGCTATAGTGGGCACGCTGATAAATGGCTACGGCTCGCTCCTCTTGGCTCCGTTGTCGCCACCTAGATGTTGGCTCCTAGGCTGATGCAAGCGCCTATTGGCCGGTTTCCGGCCATGGGCGACTGTTATAGCGCTCGCACGAGACTCTGAAGTCACAGGCAACGCAGGTGGCCTCGTCCTGACTGTCGGCGGGCCAGGTTTGGCGAATATGGTTGCTCGTGCGTTCGTCGACGACCCTGTTTTCAATCGCGCGAACCACCCGGTCAATCGCCGCTGTTGCAGCGTTCATCGATGCTTGTGTGACCGGAATTATCCGGATCGCCCGTCTCATCTTGAAATCGCCGGAAAGATTGACTTGACGGCCGGGTTCCCAGGCATTGATTTGATAGTAGTCCGGCGTGCCGTTGGCGGGAACAACATCGGTTCGACCGCGATGCATTTCGCGTTTCAAGCTTGAGAGTTCGTTTGTGCCCGGCGCCAATTCGCCAATATAGACAAGGATGCCGGCGGCGACAGGCCTTGCCTCCGGCTGTTGCGATCTTAGCCAGGCATAGGTTTGCACCTGCCACTCCCCTAACTGCCAATCGCTTCGCTCGTCCGTGTCGACTGGCGGGCGGCGCGATCCCTTGTAGTCGATAATGATCTCGTATTCTCCGTTGAGGTCCGGCTGCGCCGCGACAATGGCCGCTTTCAGCGGATTGCCTTCCGGCTGATCATCAAGCTGCGTATGGCCGAGCACGTCGATGATCCCTTCCAGGATGTAGCGGGTGGCGCGCTCGACATTTGGATTCTGGCCCGGCAGAAGCGGGCGGGTACCGATCACCTTTCGCTCCGCAACGTCCACCAAGGGAAAAAGGTGCGGGCCGAGCTGATTAATCACTGCCTCGGCGCGCTCATAAGCCGATATCCGCGCGTCGGAACTACGGGCGAACTTGCCCTGATGGGCAAGCGCCTGCTCGATCGGCCAGCCAATCACGCGCAGGTCGAGCGCGGGCAGGCCCACCGGTTCGTCGGGGCGTTCCCCCTCCTCAGGGATTGTACAGTGAAGCGGGAACGGCAGCGATTGGTTTTCCTGCCAAAGCCGATACGTTCGTTCCATCATCCCGTGCAGAAATTCTCCATACCAGAGTTGCACGGGTCGGGAAGGCGGAAGGGAGGAGCCGTTGTAATAGCGGTAGCTGCGTTGACAGCGCGAAAATGACAGGACGTCACCGGTAAGGCTGTAGTCCGGAATGATGCGGTCCGGACGTTTGATCGGCAGTTCCATTCGTTCCTCACACGAAAAGCAGATTCGGCGGGCTGACCATAGCCGGCGGTCGGCGCCCGGTCGGTCGCGGTGATTGATCGAGCCAAGCCCAACGCTCGTCCTGGCGCCAGCCAAGCGCGACATTCTTGATGTTGCTGGTCCACCTGAGGGCCTTGTCGCACCCGACGAGCATCAGCGCGCTCTGCGGCCGGCTGAAGGCGACATAGTACAGACGGATCAAGTCCTCGAAACTTCTGTCCAGGCCATTGCGCTGCGTGCGCAGGGCGCCGAGGTCAGGCGTGAACGGCGCCAGCAGGTCCTCAATCATTGCCGTGGAGGAGGGCTGTTCCGGGAACCGCCGGAAGCGGTTCTTCGGATGATTCGTCGTAAAGTCGGTACCAACGTCGACGATAACGAGTGGAAACTCGAGACCCTTGGCCTGGTGGATCGTCATCACATTCAATCGATCGCGAGGAACACTCGGCATGATCTCCTCGTCGATGTCGATCACGTTTTCGGCGAGCGGCGTCAATACGTCGCGAATGATCGCCTCGATGCTGAGACGGCCGTGATCGTTTGGTGAGCCTGGATTTTGCGGTCGCACGAGCCTGCTGCGGTAGGCGGAGAAGCCGGCAGCCTGTCCGGCGGCGCGCGACAGCGCTTCCAGATAGACTTGGCCCTCCGGGTCGATCTCGAAGTAGTCGAGCCATGGGATCAAGCCATAGATGACGTCGAGGAACGGCCAGTCGCGGCTCGATGCCTTATCGCCGGTTCCGCGCAGGCAATAGTCGCGCCACTCAGACATCTCTTGCGCCAGGGTTCGGCCATAGACTGGCGGAGGATTCGTTTGCAGAAACTGTCGCGCTGCCGCAACCCATCGGTTCATGAAGAACTTGGCGACATTGGTAATCGCCATCGAAGAGTAAAGGCTTCCTCCTGGCCGGTCAGGCGGATCGATAGAGAGGAGCACCAGCCCCAGAAGTTGTTCGACATGCTCGATGTCGCGTAGCGACCGGCCGCGTGGGTTGAACATCTGCATGTCGCGGCTTGCCATGGCGTTGCGCAGATGGTGGGTAAAACGCGCTTTCGGAGGATTGCCGAAATACGGTTTTTGCATTTCCAGCACGCTGGAGGCGAGGAAAACCGCATCGCCCAAATCCCCGGCTTCGCAGTTCCCCCGCAAACCGTTGATCAGCCGGCCTTGAGGGTCGCGATAGCCGCTGCCACGGAAGACAGCTTCGATGAAGTCGGTTAGATCGTTGGCGAGTGTCTGGGAATCGGGCCGGAACATCGCCAGAATCGGTACTTGGCCTTGGCCATTGTTCGATCGGATCACGGGCTTGGGCGGCTGGATGCGGGCCGGGCCGAAGTTCGGGTCGGTGCGAACAAAGGCGTTGAAGAAGGCGACGATCTCGTCCGTCGAACGGTAATTTTCGACGAGATAAAGCGGACCTGCTGGGGCTCTGCCCAGGCGGTTACGACATCGGTCGATAAAAGCACGGAACAGTTCAATCGTTGCGCCACGAAATCGATAAAGGCTCTGGTCATCGTCGCCCACGACCGTAAACGACGCCTGGCACGCCTCAACCAGTTCAAAATAAATCGCCTCCTGCAAGGCGTTCGTATCCTGATATTCGTCGACGAGGACCGCCCTGACATCCGCAAGCAAAATTGGTATCAGGCGGGCTCGAAGCCGCTCGAGCAAGGCCTCTTCCAGCCCGGAGAAATCCAGCAAGTTGTTCTCGCGCAGATACCGACGATATGTCGAGTCGATCTCCCTGATAATCCGGTGAGCCTCCGGTTGGTCGGCAGCGCCAAAACTCTCCACGTCCACCCGATCCTGGATAAAACGGTCGATAATCGGCACCAAGGTGTTGGCCGCTTCAGCCAGCGTGGTGGGCGGGTCGTCATCCAGCGTGAAGGGAGACAGAAATGCCCCGAGGACGGCTTGATTGTTCCGGAAGCTTGCGCCGAGCCCGCCGCGTCTCTGCAGGATGACGCTGGCGGCAAAGCTCTCCAATGTGACGAGGGGAGGCTCATCCGCATGCCGGTCGGAACCGAGAGCCTCCTGGCAGACGCTGTCGAGTGTTCCGGTGACCACGCGATTGATGTCCACATGCGCCAGAAATTCTCGATCGGTTTGCGAAATCGGCTCGGTTCTGGCCTGTTCGAACAAGGCCTCACCCCATTCGATCAGTCGGCTGCGTATCTCCCGCGCCGCCTTGACGGTAAACGTGGTGATGAGAATCTGCTCAGGACGCAGATGATCGACAAGGATGTGCCGCAGCACGCGAAGCACCAGAACCGTGGTCTTGCCGCTTCCCGGACCAGCAACGATCATTGTGGGAATTGTAGGGTCTGCCTCAAGGCAGACGCGCTGCTCCGAGTTCGGCAGCCTTCCGATGGCGCCGGTCTGCGCCACGATACGCAAAAATTCTTCGTATGTCACAATAGGCCCACTACCAAAGGAGCGACGCTCCCGCATAAGTGGAAATGCATCACACATGCGGTGATTCTGCAATGATGGTTTGCAGACGTCCGAAGCAACCCACAACCACGAAGACGCCAGCTTCTTGCCGAAAGCGAGGGCCGGTACCGGACGGCTCGAAAGGGGCCTTAGCCACTGCACATCCGCGTTCCCAGCCATTGAACGAAAGAAAACGGGCCTTTTGCCTGTCTCTGCCGAAGGAACTCCCCGCGAAACGCCACCCCGAGGGACGTTGAAAGCCGGCAGGGCGCGACTATGGAGCGCCCTATGTTGGCGGTCCCGACGCTGTGGATGAGGAGAAGATGAAGATGGCATTTTCGTAGAGAGGATGAACCTACGTCTTGTTCGCGAGGCGACAAAGGGGCGTTGAAAACGTGATGCGATCAGCGTCCGACCGATCGGATCCGCGTCGATGATCATCATGGAATTGAAGGTGAGCCATCGAGCGGCGCTCGATCTCGTCGCTGAACTTGGCGTCCGGGAAGTGAGGGGACGCGGAAGCTTTCGCGCGTGGGGGGATAAGATAAAAGAACTCATCCGAGGCCCGTGTTCTGGGGTGTGCCAAACTATTAGGAAGCTTGCTTGCCCGCAACGGCGCGCGTTCCCCTTTTAAGCTATGGCCTTGCGCCTCCGCTAATTCATCCCTGCATTGGGATAGATTAGTGGCGCGGAACATGTCTCAAAGTCAGAATTTCACGCTTAGCGAGGCCGGGTATGTCCTGGGCCGGTCTCCGGCAACGCTGAACAAGGCGGTTGACACCGGCATCATTCAGGCGCGGCAAAGAAAGGTCGGAAACATAATCCAGAGACTCCTTGGACGAGCCGAACTGCGCTTTCTGCGTCTCGTCGATGAACTCGAGAAGGATCTGACGCCAGCAGGACGGCGCAGACTTTATGGTGCCTTGCGTAAATTGCCCGATGATGCTCACAAACTCCAACTCGGGCAGCTGCAACTGGACTTGCGCAGATTGACAACGACTTGAAAGACCGGATGACGAGACTTGAGGCGATCAAAGGCAGGATTGATAGCAAAGGCGATCGGAGTGAAGCTGTTATTCGCGGGACGTCAATCACGGCGTACTTGGTCGCGGCTCTAGCGCGAGACCAAGGTGCGGACGCAGTACTCAAGGATTTTCCTTCATTGACGCGCGACCAGGTTGAGGCAGCCATAGAGTTTGCCAAGGCTTATCCGAAGCGAGGCCGTCCTTATCCAACGAAGAGTTTGAAGGCTACTTTGGCAGCTTTGGCTGATGCCGGAGCGTTCGATGACGATGAAAACCTTGGTGATGTCGAACCAAAGGCCATTCCGTGACGCTTTATTTGCTTGATGAAAACCGTGAGCTCAAACGCGGCGGCCATAAGAATGTGCAGCAGTGGATTGCGACGGTAGATGACACGGACCTCCGGCTGAGTGTGGTCACACTGTTCGAGAAACGTCGGGGAGCCGAAACCCTGAGGAAGCGCGAACCGGAACGCGCGCAAGATCCTTGATGGAATCGAGACGCTCAAAAAAACGTTCTCCGATCGTATTATCCCGATTGACGGGCCCGTCGTTGCAGAATGGACGCGGCTTCTCGGCAATAAGAACAAAGATCGGTGGGACGTTGCTCTGGCCGCGACCGCCCGCGTCCACGGTCTCGTTGTGGTGACGCGCAACACCTCTGATTTTACGGGGCGTGGGGTTCGGCTCCTCAATCCGTTCAAGTCGCCTCCGGAGGTTCTGGACGTCTAGCCCGTGCGAGACTCAGAAAGATCGATAGAGTCATCGCATCCGGGTCGAAGCAAAATTTACTTTAAGCACTGCTTTCGCTCGCAATGTAGCGGAAGAGCCGAACCTGCCGAACCAACGGCGGGCCGCCGACCAGCCTGTTTTCGAACGGGCAAGGTTGCTGTCGCCTCGCCGTTTCCTCGCCCATCTCAATTCCGAGCCAAAGGAAACCAAGATGGGTACAGTCATCACCCTTCGACCCCACACGCCGATAACCCTCAAAGCCTCACCGCGACATCGCGTCAGGATTCCGAGTTTCGGATCGCCCCTTCCCTGAATCTACCAGATGGGATGTGCAGCGCCCGGTTCAAAATGCCGGCGGATTCCAAGCGCTCGACGGGTTCAATGATCAGTGCGCTCGATCTGGGCGCTGGCACGCTTTTAAAGTGTCGCATCACTTCGTGTCTCGCTTCGTCCGGCAGATTGCACCTTATATCCTCCATATCCTCCATATCCTCCGCGGGCAGGTTGACGTGCAAATTGACGGTCAAGCTTCACATTTCAAGGCAATGAAGAAGTTAAGCGCATAGCGCGTTGGCCTCGGCGCTAGCCGGGGCTAGGTTCTATCCACGCCCGCCTATAGTCCTCGTGAGACTCCTCAGTTGCCCCTGAGTGGTTACCCAATTTTACCCAATCAGGGGCTTCATCTGCATTGAATGCGCTCTGGGGCTGCCGTAACACTTCTCATATGGAGCGAGAGGAGAAGCGGTCGAGGGGGCCGCAAAAGCTCCAATTAGGAGGAGATATGAAACGTCGTACATTCACTGCTGGGCTCGTGGCTCTACCGTTCCTTGGCTCCAGCCTCACCCGCGCATTCGCGCAAGATGCCGGCGCTTCGCTCCCGAAGACCTATTCGGGTCAGAAAATCCGTGCTCTCGCCTCGACCGGCGCCGCATTTGAAGCCATGGCGACGGTCAGTCGCGACTTCACCGAGGCGACCGGCGTCGCCGTCGAATACGTCAACCTGTCCTATAACGAGCAATACCAAAAACTGATCCTCGATCTGACCAGTGGTGCTGCGTCCTTCGACGTCTTCAACTTCGCCTATCAGTGGAAGTTCGAGATCGAACCATACTGTGCCGATCTTTCCAATATTCCGGCGGAAATCCCGGGTGCGCCGGATCTCGGGCTTGAAGACTATCCACAACGCGCGCTCGAAATCTATGGGCGCGCCAACAACAAGCTGATCGGTTTACCGACACTCGGCGATGTGACGCTGTTCGTCTGGAACAAGGAGGCCTACAAGGCTGCGGGCCTCGATCCTGAGGCCGCACCGAAAACCTGGGACGAAGTGGTTGAGCGCGGCGCCAAGCTCGTCGGCAACAGCCAGTTCGGTTATGCGATGCCGGCGGGCAAGGGCATTCAAACGACCGTGACCTGGATCATGGTCTTCAAGTCGATGGGCGGCGAGTACTTCGATGCTTCCGGCGCGCCGACCTTTGGTAGCGAAGCGGGCGTTAACACCATGAAGTTCCTGGTCGAGAAGCTGGCGGCGATCAGCCCTCCCGGCAATCTTGCCTGGGATTTCCCGGAGATGTTCAACAGCCTGTCGACCGGTCAGTCGGGGCAGTCGATGATGTGGCCCGGAGCTTTTGGCGATCTGCTCAACCCGCAGAGGTCTCAGGTCCACGACAAGATCGGTTGGTCACCGATGCCGCAGGCATCCCTCTTGGGTGGCTGGTCGATGGGTGTCAACGATTCCTCTCGGTCGAAGGACGCCGCCAAGCTCTACGTCGCATGGCTGACGTCACCCGATATTGTTCGTCGTATGGGTCTGATTGGTGGTGCTCCCGCCCGCATCTCGGCGCTCAAGGATGCGGAACTCATCAAGCAGGCTCCCAACCGGCCGGCCGTGCTTGCCGGGCTTCAGGGCGACGTCGCCGAATATCCGCCGATCAAGGAAGCCGAGCAGATCCACATCATGATCTATGATGAGGTGAATGCGGCGGTGGCGAAGATCAAGACACCGGAACAGGCGGCAAGCGACCTTCAAGGCAAGGTCGAATCCTTCATGCGGCGCCGCGGCTATCTCAAAACTTGAGGTCGCGCTCCCGCGAGGGGCAGGCGTTCCTCCCCGTCTGCCCCTCCTTTTTACAACGGCAAATCCGCGGATAGCTTACCTGATGACGATCTCTCAAACAGTTCCACGCGATGGCATCGCCGTTCGCAGGCATCGCCGCATCCGCATCAGCACGGTGGTCTGGTTCACGCTACCGGCTGCAGCGATCATGGCTCTCGTTCTTGGCGTGCCGCTGGTCTACTCGTTTTACTACAGCCTTACCGGCTGGTCCCTTGTCATTCCTGGCAGCGATCAGGACTTCATCGGCCTTCTCAATTATACCGATATTTTGAGGAGCACCGAGTTCTGGGCGTCGATCCGCGTTACGCTGATCTATGCCGTGGTCGCGGTCTCGCTGGAATGCGCACTCGGCATCCTGTTTGCCGTCCTTCTGAACCTGGAATTTTTCGGCCGCGGGCTCTTTCGCTCCCTGATGCTGATCCCAATGGTGATCACGCCGGCGGTCGTCGGGATCTTCTGGAAGCTGCTCTATGAGCAGGATTCCGGCGTCTTCAACTATCTCTTGGGGACGCTCGGCTTCGAGCCGGTACCGTGGCTGAGCCTCACCGTTGCGCTCGCCTCCGTTATCATCATGGATGTGTGGCAGTCGACGCCGTTCTTCACGCTGATCATCCTCGCGGGGCTGCAGTCTCTCGACCGGGACACGGTGAGCGCCGCGCAAGCCGATGGCGCCAATGCGCTCCAGGTCTTCCGCTACCTGACGCTGCCGCATCTCGTCCCCTACATCATGATTGCCGCGGCGTTTCGTATCATCGGCGTCATGGCCGACTTCGACAAGATCTTCCTGTTGACTTTGGGAGGCCCCGGCAACGTCACGACGACGCTCAGCGTCTACGCCTACAACACAGGCTTCAAGGTCTTCGATATCGGCAGAACCACCGCGATCTCGTGGATCTATGTCGTCTTCGTTCTCGCGATCAGCGCGCCGCTGATCTGGCGCCTGTTCCGCGGCGCAAGCGTCAACCGCCACTAGGGGAGGTGAGGCATGGCTACTTCATCCAAAACCAACCGCACCAGTCGCAAGCTGCTCTGGACACTCTTCTGGTGCGTGCTCGCCTTCGTCTATCTGTTCCCATATACGTGGATGGTGCTGACCGGCTTCCGCCATGGCGTCGATACGATCTCGATGCCGCCCCGCTTCATCTTCGAGCCGACGCTCGCCGGCTTTAAGCACCTGTTCGAAGTGACCGGGTTTCAGAAATACATCATCAACAGTGCGGTGGTGACGATTGTGAGCGTTGTACTCGTCATCGGGGTTTCCGCGCCTGCGGCTTACGCGCTTGCTCATGTCAGCAGGCGGGGCGGTGCTCTTCTGGTGGCGATCCTTATTGCGCGCATCATTCCAGCGATCGCGATCGGCGTGCCGGTCTATCTGATCGCCACACGCCTCCACCAGCTCGACACCTATCAGGCGCTGGTCGTTATCAACGTCGCTGTCAACATTCCCTTCGCTATCTGGCTGATGCGCAGCTTCTTCATGGAGGTGCATCCGACGCTCCGCGAGGCGGCGATTTCGGACGGTTGCAGCGAATGGCAGGTGTTCACAAAGATCATGTTGCCGCTGGTGCTTGGCGGGATGCTGGCGACCGCCGTCTTCGTGTTTATCGGAGTGTGGAACGAATTTCTATTTGCCCTGATCCTGACCACCTCCGTGAGTCCGACTGCGCCCTTGGCGATGCTCGGCTTTAGAACCCAGTACGGCGTACAGTGGGACGCCGTGGGTGCTGCGGCTTTCCTGGTGTCGACGCCGGTCATCGTCTTCGCCTTCATAATGCAGCGCTACTTGGTGCAAGGCATGACTATGGGCTCCGTCAAGTAACCCGCATGGTCGGTGCAATCTTAGTAGAAAGGCCGATGAGAATATGACTGATGTAACTATCCGCAATGTCACCAAGCGTTATGGCGCTCTGACCGTCATCCCTCAACTTTCGTTCAAGATCGAGGATGGGGAGTTCGTCGTGCTGGTGGGACCGTCTGGATGCGGCAAGTCCACGCTCTTACGCATGCTGGCGGGACTGGAGGAGATCTCCGGTGGCGATCTCCTGATGGGAGCCGAGGTGATCAACGATCGCCCTGCCAAGGAACGTGACATGGCGATCGTCTTCCAGAACTACGCGCTCTACCCGCACATGACCGTTGCCGAGAACATGGGCTTTGCGCTGAAACTGCGCAAACGCCCGCGGGCAGAGATCGATGAACGCGTCGACAAGGCGGCGGCTATTCTCGGACTCGCTAAGTTGTTGGATCGTTATCCGCGCGCGCTTTCTGGTGGCCAGCGACAGCGCGTCGCCATGGGCCGGGCGATCGTGCGCGACCCGCAGGTCTTCCTGTTCGACGAGCCGCTGTCTAACCTTGATGCCAAGCTCAGGGTGCAGATGCGCGCCGAAATCAAGGCGTTGCACCAGAGGCTGAAGATCACGACCGTCTATGTCACGCACGACCAGATCGAGGCAATGACCATGGCCGACAAGATCGTCGTCATGAACGAGGGACGGGTGGAGCAGATGGGCACGCCGCTCGAACTTTACGACCGCCCGGCCAACATCTTCGTGGCCGGCTTTATCGGATCGCCGTCGATGAACTTCCTGCCGGCGACGGTCGTCTTAGCGAACAGTCCGGCTCTAAAGACCCCGGAAGGCGTGGAGCTGCCGGTTGATGCCTGTCCGACGCTCACCGGCCGCTCGGAGGTGACCTACGGGATTCGCCCCGAGCACCTTGAGCTCGGCGAAACCGGTATCCCTGCAGAGGTCGTGGTCGTCGAGCCGACCGGTTCCGAAACGCAGCTCTACGTCACGGTCGGAGGGCGCGACGTCGTCGTGGTACTCAGGGACCGGGCCGACGTGCGGCCTGGCGAAAAAATCTGGCTCAGGCCGAGGAAAGGCAGCGCCCATCTTTTCGACCCGAACTCCGGCGCGCGAATTACCGGCTGAACATCCGTTCACGTTCCGCCGACGGCGTCGGGAAGTCGAAACAGCCCCAGGGAGGTCTCATGCGCAAGCTCCGAGAGGTCGGCGAGCATGGCGTCGTTGGCATGCCGCGCCGCGATCAGTCCGCTGACGCCGATCGCGACGGCTTCCTGCGCCATGCCGAAACTGTCGACGACGGCAAGCGCGCTGAAGCCCTTCGCGACCGCCGTCCGCAAGAGATTGATCTCGGCGGTGACCCCGTAGCCGAAGTCCTCGAGGCTGACGCGCATTTCGCCGTCGATCGCGGTCACGCTCGGAAAGTTGACGACCCTGTGACAGCCGGCGGCCCCGAGGGCCTTGAGGATGTCGACGTGGCGGCGGAAAGGATCAAGGGCGAACACGCCCGCAAAAACTTCGGCCTCGCTCAAAACCCCGTTCCTGAGCTCGGCCAGAAGGCGTTCGTTGGCGTCGTGGATCGGGAGCAGCACCAGGCTGTCGTAGGCGCTGCCGTCCAATCCTTCGCAGGAGGGGCAATAGAGCCTCACGGATTGCGGCTCTTCGCCCGCGATAGCGGCGAGATCCGTCACGATCGGAATGGAGGGGAGCGTGGAAGGCATGTGCACTCGTATACCCGTAAACGATTACCCAATTCTACCCAACCCATCGGCGAGCGCCAATTGATTTGCCGCGGCTGGCGCAACTACGGTTTGGTTAGGCGTGGAAGGTTCACTGAGAAGGGCCGGGAGGAAAACGATGAATACAGTCTATGTGGTCGGAACCTGCGATACCAAGGGCAGCGAACTGCGCTATCTACGCGATCTTGTCCGGCAGGCAGGGTGTGACGCCGTCCTGGTCGATGTTTCTGTTTCGGAGTTTCATAAGGAAGCCGACGATGTCGACGTCCAGCCGTCGGAGATCGCACGCTTCCATCCGAACCCGCCAAAACCCAAAGAGCTCAAGGATCGCGGCAAGGCGGTCGCCGCAATGTCTGAGGCCCTGGTGGAATACATCCGATCACGCCCGGATATCGACGGTGTCATCGGCGCGGGCGGAACGGGTGGCACCGCCTTGATCGCGCCTGCTATGCGCGCGCTCCCGATCGGAGTGCCGAAGGTGCTCATTTCCACCGTCGCCTCCGGGAATGTCGCGCCCTATGTCGGACCGACCGACATCAGCATGATGTATTCGGTGACGGATGTTTCCGGGCTCAACCGCATCTCGCGGGTGGTGCTGGGCAATGCCGCTCATTCTATCGCCGGCATGGTGCTCAACAAGGTGAGCGCTGCGGCGGACGAGCGGCCGGCGATCGGCCTGACGATGTTCGGTGTCACGACCCCTTGCGTTCAGGCGATCACCCGGGCGCTCGAGGTAGACTTCGATTGCCTGGTGTTTCATGCCACCGGAACCGGCGGTCAGTCCTTCGAAAAGCTCGCGGACTCCGGCCTGCTGGTCGGCGGCATTGATGTCTCCACAACGGAAGTCTGCGACTATCTGGTCGGCGGCGTCTTCCCCTGTACGGCCGATCGCTTCGGTGCCTTCGCCCGGACCGGACTGCCTTTTGTTGGCTCCTGCGGCGCACTCGACATGGTCAATTTCGGAGCGATGGACACGGTGCCCAGTCAGTTCCGATCGCGCCGCCTGCATGTCCATAATCCCCAGGTCACGCTGATGCGGACGACCCCGGAGGAGTGCAACAGCATCGGCGAATGGATTGCAGAACGGCTGAACCTTTGCGAGGGCCCGGTCCGCTTCCTGATTCCCGAACTCGGTGTCTCGGCGATCGATGCGCCTGGTCAGCCCTTCCACGATCCCGAAGCAGATAGCGCGCTCTTCGCAGCGCTCGAGCGCACGCTTCGCCGGACGACCAAGCGGCAACTCATCCGCGTCCCCCTTCACATCAACGATCCGCAATTTGCAGAACTCCTCGTCACCAACTTCAAAGAGGCCCTTCGTGAGCACTGATATTCTTGTCAAGCGTCCCACTCGTGCGGAACTGATCGACCGTCTCCTAAAGAAGATCCGGGCCGGCGAGCCGATCATCGGCGGCGGCGCCGGAACGGGCCTGTCGGCCAAAAGCGAGGAAGCCGGCGATATCGATCTGATCGTGATCTATAATTCCGGCCGCTACCGCATGGCTGGCCGCGGTTCGCTCGCCGGACTGCTCGCCTATGGCAACGCCAACCAGATCGTCGTCGACATGGCGAGCGAGGTTCTGCCAGTCGTGAAGCACACGCCGGTGCTTGCTGGCGTCAACGGCACGGATCCGTTCGTCGTCATGCCGAGCTTCCTGCGCGAACTGAAGGAGATCGGCTTTGCCGGCGTGCAGAACTTCCCGACCGTCGGTCTTATCGACGGGCTCTTCCGCCAGAACCTCGAAGAGACCGGCATGAGCTATGCCCAGGAGGTCGAGATGATCGCCGAGGCACACAAGCTCGATCTCTTGACGACACCCTACGTGTTCAGCCGCGAAGACGCGGTGGCGATGGCGAAGGCCGGCGCCGACATTCTCGTCTGCCATATGGGCCTGACGACTGGCGGCGCGATCGGGGCGCGCTCGGGCAAATCCATGGAGGACTGTGTCGTCCTCATCAACCAGTGCATCAAGGCGGCGAGAGAAATCCGCGACGACATCATCATTCTCTGCCACGGTGGTCCGATCGCCAATCCGGAAGACGCTCGCTTTATTCTCGACGCCTGCCTTGGCTGCCACGGCTTCTATGGAGCAAGCAGCATGGAGCGGTTGCCGACCGAGGAGGCCATCAAGTCGCAGACGCAAGCGTTCAAGGCGATCCGTCGCAAGTCGGCATGACCGTGAGAAGGGAAAACAAGCAGATGTCCGTCTTTCGAAGTGGAGACCAGCCGCCGGGCTGGTGTGAACTCACCGGTTTCGAGTTCATTGACTTGACCGATCAGCCCTTGCCAATTCCGGTCGCCGCCGACAAGCAACGACTGCTCGTCACGCGCGGGTCCTGCCGCTTGAGGAGCGCCAAGGGAGCACAGGTTCTGAGTGAAGGCCAGTTCCTCGACATGGATGGGGCCAATGGTCCCTTCACCGCGGATGCCGGCGACGGGACCGCACAGGTGCTCGTCTTTTATGGCAGATGGGGCAACGAGCTCGGCGGATGCGGGGTGTTCAAGCTCGGCCCCGACACGCCGGTTCCAGTCAAGGGGGATCCGGTCATTTATCCCAAGTCGACCAACTTCGATTCCCATTATCACGACTGCGACGAATACTGGGTGATCATCGAGGGGGCAGGGACGGTCGTCGTCGGCTCGCGCGGCTTCGAGGTCGAAGTCGGCGATTGCGTCGCTATCGGCATGGGCCACCATCATGATCTTCCCCATGTGCGGACCGACGTGAAGGGGGCATATTTCGAGACGACGCTCGAGGGCAGGAAGCGCTTTGGTCATCTTTGGGAGCACACGCATGGGCCTGCCGATGTGCGTCCCGAGCGGGTTTGATCGGTCGCGTGCGCCAAGTCCTCCTGGAGGTGAAGATCAATGACGTATAAGGTCCTGCATATCGGCGCCGGTGGCTTCGGAGAGCGCTGGTGCGACACGTTCCTGCCGCCGAATATGGCGGACGGGACGATCGAGGTGGTCGGCTTGGTGGACATCGATGCCAAGGCGCTCGAAATCGGCCGTAAGCATCTCGGCTTGAAGGCCGAACAGTCCTTCACCTCGGCCGCGCAAGCCTTCCAGATGGTGGATGCCGACTTTTGCACCATTGTCATTCCGCCAGCTCTGCACGAGGGGATCGTCGACCTGGCCCTTGCGCGCGGCATGCACATCCTGTCCGAGAAGCCGATCGCCGACACCATGGAGGCCTCCGTCCGTATCGCCGAGAAAGTGAGGAAGTCCGGCTTAAACATGGGCGTGACGATGAGCCACCGGTTCGATCAGGACAAGTCGACGCTGAGAGCGCTCGTCAGCGCCGACGCCATCGGCCGCATCAATACGGTATCGTGTCGGTTTGCCGGAGACTTCCGCCTCTATGATTCCTGGGGGCGCTTTCGCCACGAAATGATGCATCCGATGCTTATCGAGGGCGCTGTCCATCACCTGGATATCATGGCCGATCTCGCCGGCGCACCCTGCACGTCGATCTATGCCCGCACGTGGAAGCCGGAATGGGCAGATTACAAGGGCGACACAGATGCCATAGTCTTGATGGACTTTGCGAACGGCGCTCATGGGGTCTATGAAGGGTCTTCGGCACAAGCCACGGGTCTTAACGATTGGGCTTTCGAATATGTTCGGGTGGAGGGGGAAAGCGGGACGGCTATCCTCGACCATCGTGAGATCGAGGTATTTCGCCGCTACCCGATGCGGCTGCGACAAGCGAGCCGCCAAGGAAAAGGTCAGCAGGTGTCGCTACTACCTGGTAAGAAGTGGCAGAACGCACTGTTGATTGAGCAATTTTGTGAGTGGCTCGACGGCGGCCCGCCGATGGCAACCAGCGTCTGGGAGAATCTGCAGTCCGTTGCGCTCGTATTCTCAGCGATCGAAAGCGTCCGACTGGGTCAACCGGTGAAAGTACAGGAATTTCTCCAGTCCTACCGAGAGGGGGCTTCGATCGAGTAACGATAAGATGTAGGTTAGCCTCACAATGGCTGATCCGATCGTTCATCTCGGGGTTCATCGCCCTGAATTCTCCGCTCCCGTGCACGCGAGAGCGGAGATTGTCTCGACACTCAAGGCGACGCTCGGCAAACCAAACACGACTCTCGTTGGTGCTGCGATCGGCACGGGAATGGCCGCCCAGGCGGCCTCGCGGGGCGGCGCGGACTTTATCCTCGCTCTGAATGCGGGGCGTTTGCGTAGCATGGGCGCCCCTTCTATCTTTTCCCTGCTCGCACTGCGCAAGAGCAATGACTTTGTCCTGGATTTCGCAAAGTCAGAGATCCTGCCTTTCGCCAAAGTTCCGGTCTTTTTCGGCGCCAGCGCTTTCGATCCGCGGTCTTCGATAGAAGCTGAACTGGAAAGAATTGCGGATGCTGGTTTTGGCGGAATTGTAAACTTCCCCGCCTCCATTTTTCTCGATGGACGGTTTCGGGCCGATATCGAGAAAGCAGGGCTGGGGTTCCAGCGTGAGCTTGAAATGCTTCGGGCCGCTCAGAGAAGAAATATGGCGACGCTCGCCTATGTTAGAACCGTGGCCGAAGCTCAGCAGGCCGCGACCGCCGGCGTGGATATCATAAATCTCAATCTCGGTTGGAACGTCGGAGGGACTGTCGGTAGCCGCACAGGGCTCAGTCTGAGGCAAGCGGCTGAGTATGCGAAGGTCATTTTCCGTCAGATACGGGCGATCTCAGAGGGTACTCTTTGTGTCCTCGAGGGCGGCCCTATCGTCAGCCCCGACCAAATGTATGAGGTATCCGCGCTGTCCAAGGCAGACGGATACATTGGCGGCTCCACCATCGACCGGGTGCCACTCGAAGCCTCCATGGAGCAGATTACATCGGCTTTCAAATCCGTCGGCACCTTGCAAAAGCGAATTGATGAACTGGAGCGGCAGCTCGAGCATGTGCAGCGCGAATACTCGATCGTCGGCCGGTCACCCTCGATTCAGCAAATCAAGCAACGGATCGAAAAGCTTGCCGCTTCTGCTCTACCGGTTCTGATTACCGGAGAAGCCGGGACCGGCAAGAAGCTTTTAGCACGAGCCATTCATGAAGCTGCCAGACGTCCCGGCAGCAAGCTCATCAGCTCCGAAGACGCAAGTGGAGCATCGCTTTTTGGCTTCGCGCCGAGCGAAGGCGGGAGGAAGGTACTTGGGCTGCTACAGTACCATAGCACAGCAACCCTGCTGATCGAGAACGTCGAATGCCTGTGCGTCGACGCTCAGGAGCGTCTGATAGAAGTCATTGAGACGGGGGCTTACAGGCGCCTGGGCGACAACGAGAGAGGGCGGTTTGAAGGCCGCCTGATTCTGACATCGACGCTGCCGCTCTCTGAGTTGGGCTCAAGCGGGCTGCTGATACCCTCGCTGGAGTCACGTCTCGCGCCGGGCCACGTCTTTCTTCCAAATCTGCGCGATCGCCTTGAAGACCTTCCGCTCCTATGTGAACACTTCCTACAAGCGCTCCGAAAGGATCGACGCAGCCGGAAGCTGTCGGTAGACCACTCGGCCTATCGAGTTCTGATGACCTATGGCTGGCCGGAAAATATCCGTGAGCTCAGATCCGTGCTCGAAACGGCCGCTATCCGCTGCGAAGGCGACTGGATCAAGGCCGAGCATTTGCCGCCGCTCGGCGACGCGAACGACGCGCCGCATCCGCATCCGGGGGATGAGCGGGAATGGATCCTCGATGCGCTTCAGCGCCATCGCTTTCGCCGCGGTGAAGCCGCGCGATATCTCGGGATATCTCGAAAGACCTTATACAACAAAATGCGAGCGTACGGTCTTCCATTGCAGCCGAGAGAAAGAAGTTAGGCGAGGGCGCTGTGTCCGGCCCAGCGGTTTTCACGCTTCTTGACCCGCATTTCACAATTCGATAATTCCGAGGCTCGCTGCTTTTAGAGCGGCGACCGTTCTGCTACCCACATCCAGCTTTCGCAATACCTTCTTTATGTGGAAATTCACCGTGTTCTCGGAAATTCCCAGAATAACTCCTATATCCCAGGACGATTTCCCTCTTGCCGCCCACAGAATACACTCTTGCTCTCTTTGAGAAAGGTTAGGAGCTTCCTCTATGCAGCGCGATTTCACGGCCCCCGCGGCTCTCAGATGGAAATGTAACGCGGCAAGTTGCAAGTAGGTGATTGTTCTGTTTTGGAGTTCTCGGCAGGAGGGTCGAGCAAAGCTCATGATGGCGAAGCCGACGCCGGGCCCATGCAATGGAACACTGATGCCCGACTTTAAACCAAATGTTGCGGCCTCGTCGAAAAACCGCCGTTCCACTTCCGTCGTGCTTACGTCATTGTACGCCTCGCTCCATCGAAAGGCGCCCAACGCTTTTCGGCTCTTTTTGATGATGGGATCAATCCTGTCATATCCCATCTGGACATAATGTTCCTGCCATTCATCAGGATACCTCATGAGGACCGGTGCCCGTCGGACCGACTTCAGGATCTGGTCGGCTGAATGAGAACTATAGGCAACCCACGGGCACTCATACTGAAGGGCAAAGGCCGATAACAGGTCGAACAGTTGCTCGGATCGAGCAACACCATCGGTCTGCTCCAGAAATCGGCCGAGTTCGACCGGAAATGCCTCCTTGGCTGGTTCCAGGGAAGGCATCGGCGGGATCAACGAGAGCTGATCGGTTACTCTACACCTCGGCTCTCGAACTTGAGAGAACGCAGCCATCCGCGGCCGTTCCATAGCCTCTCCTCCGCAGCCAATTGTCATTCAAGCACGAGCTGCCGACTGTCAGAGACTGCGGCTTTGTGCATCGTCGTCGGTAGAGCATCGCCAAGCAGTAACGACGCGGTTCCGAGTAATCTGCGGTTCCTGGTGAACCGCGTCCAAGGACTTTCAAAGGTCGTGCCAATCTTGAAAAAGAACATCAGAAAACTGTTCTGCATCTTAATCAATGACTTAATGAGGTCGCAGCTAGCGTCAGGTCGACATCACGATGTTGCAGACCCGACAAACCCGCCACAAAGCAGCCATCTAGATGTTGGCCCCGGATTTTGCTGCTGCAACCTTTTTGGACAGATTCGCATGAGACAAATTCTTACACGGAAGGCCCACGACGACCGAGGCGATCCGCCGGCCATACAAAATAGCTACTGTGCTGAAGGTTCTACAAAGTCTCTGAGGGGGCGGTCATGGCAGGCTGGTGATGTTCACGTCATCCGGTTCCCTCACGAGGAACGGCACCATAACCAGAACTGAAGATAAAACCGCCGCCGCACTCAAGGACATTCTGCTTGCGAAGCCCAATGGACTGCGAGCGGTGATGCAGGAGGTTCTCGAGGAGAATGGACGAGGCCCTGGGCGACAAAGGGTGGGCAGACGCCAGAGCGGCTCGGCCATCCCCTTGATCAAGGAAAGCGACGGCGGCCGGCGAATCATTTGGACATATGACTTCGAAATGCCTGCGCCAAGGGCGATGTCGAACCCCGAACGAAAAAGAACAATCAAGGTCCCACGGTCAAACCGCGACTAGTACGACCGCCATGATCAATTGCGTCGTCACCTCGCCTACTTCCTCTCAGCCACAACTTCTCTCGCCGCCTCAAGACCCTCAAGGCCTCACGGCTTGCGAGTACATCTGCAAACGCTGGACAAAAGACCCCAGAAAAGTTGCTTAGTCACACCATCAGCCATGTTAAGCCGCCAGTGCCTAGGGGGCTATAGGCTTGGGATGGATTGCGAGCCCTTTTGTCCTGAGAAGATCGCTTCGCACAAGATCAACAAAGCTTAAAGTCTGGTATTCACAATGTTCGTAACCGTCGAACTTCGCCCCTTGTGTGTAGCGAATCAGCGATTGTGTTGCCGCCACGGAGGTGAGGCGATGGCCTCTGGTCCGTGGCGGCGGCCGAGAGCCCGTCGCCCCTCAGGAGCCTAACCCGTGGATGAGCTGGGGCCCGACCGCCTTCTTTTTGAACCCGAACAGTTGCAAGGGGCAAGCCCCCGTACCGCAAGGAAGGGACGAAAGATGGTCGAAGACGGTCTGGTGGTGGGTATCGATGTCGCCAAGGGATGGCTGGACGTTGCCGTTCTGGAGACGGGCGAGAGCTTTCGCGTCGACAACGACGCGGCCGGCTGGGCGGCGCTGTTGCAGCGGCTGAAGGGCCACCGGATACAGGCCGTCGGCCTGCGGCGGCTACGAGCGCGGGGCGAAACGGGCGCTGCGCCAGGCCGGCCTGCCGGTGCGGAACGTCAATCCACACAAGCTGCGCCACTTTGCCCGGGCGCTCGGCCGCGTGGCCAAGAACGACCGCCTCGACGCGGCGGTGATCGCCCGCTACACCGCCGACATGCCGACGCGGGAAATGCGCACCGATCCGCTGACCGAACAGCTCGCCGAGCTGGTCAGCGCCCGCCGGCAGCTCAGCGACGACAAGGTCAGCCTCAAGAACCAGCTGGCGCAGGTGCGCGACCCGGTGGTCCGGCGGATGTTTGCCCGCCGCCTGCGCAGCCTCGCGGCCAACATCCTGTTGCTGGACAAGCGCCTGGCCGCGCTCGTCGCCGGCGATACCCGACTGGCCGAGAAGGATCGGCTGATCCAGTCCTTTAAGGGCGCCGGCCCGGTGCTCAGCCACACACTGCTGGCGCTCGCCCGGGAACTTGGCCAGGCGTCCAGGCGGGAGATCGCCGCACTCGCCGGTCTGGCGCCCTATGACCACGACACCGGCGTCTTCCGCGGCCGGCGCAGCATCTGGGGCGGCCGCGCCGCGGTGCGCGGCGTGCTCTACATGGCGGCGCTCACCGCCTGCCGCTCAAATCCGGTGCTGAAGGCCTTTCATCAGCGCCTGCGCGACGCCGGCAAGAAACCGAAGGTCGCGCTCATCGCCGTCGCTCGCAAGATCCTCACCATCCTCGGCGCCATGCTGCGCAACGCCCAGCCGTGGAACCCGGCGCTGACCTGAAAAAACACAGTTGCTCATCCAGGACCTGAGATCATGGGCTGGTCAGAGGCGAGAGCGACTTTTTTTGCCGTCAAGCGGTTTGCCAGGGTTTTTGGTCCCGGATCATGGCGTTGAGGCTTGTGAGCAGTCTGCGCGTAGTGGCGACGACGGCGACGATCTTGGCCTTGCCGGCGGGGACGAGGCGGTCGCGGAGTGCCTTGAGGGTGAGGGTTGTTTCGGATGGCGGCGAGAGCGATCATGAACAGCGCCGCGCACACGGAACTGCGCCCGGCGAAGCTCTTGCCGCGCAACTTGCCCCAGTGGCGGGTGAAAGGTGCCAGCCCTGCGAGCGCGGCGATCTGACGGCGGTCGAGGCTGCCGAGTTCGGGCGGTTCGGCGAGCAGAATTCTCGCCACCGTCGGTCCCATGCCGGGCATGGAGATGAGCAGCTTCTCGCTGACCTGCCACAGCGGCGACTTGCGGATGTGGCCGTCCATGTCGGCGTCGATTGCTTCCAACTCGCGCTTCAGCGCGGCAAGCAGCCGCCTAATGCTCTTGAGGGCCTGACGGCTGCTCGCCGTACGCAAACGGTTCTGCTCGGCCATGATCATCTGGACGATGTGGCGCCGACGGGCGACGAGGTCGGCCAGCGCGCGGGTCGTCGCAGCTGGCAACGGCCGCAGCTGCGGCCGCACGGCGGCCGCGAAGGCGGCGATCACCGCCGCATCGATCGGATCGGTCTTGGCGCGTGTACCGAGCGCGTCGGCGAAGGCGCGGACCTGCGCCGAATTGACCACGACCACCGGCAGACCCGCCGCTGCCATCGCCGCGACCGCCAGCCGCTCGAGGCCGCCTGTGGCCTCCAGCGCGATCCGCTCCGGTGAAAGCCGGGAGAGCCTTTCCCGCAGTTCGGCAATGCCGGCATCGTCATTGCCAACCCTGAAGCGCTGGCCTGCCGGCAGCACATGCACGTCCAACCAGTCTTGCGAAACGTCGGCGCCTACGGAAGTCGCGTCCATTTTCCCCCATCCTGGCCCAATCGGGCTTCGCTTGCGACCCCGGCGACTGTTCGAACGGCGGACCACGACCCAGCTCTGCCATGGGCTTGGTGTCCCGAGGGGCTTAGGTCTCTCGTCCGCCACCGCATCCGCAAGCATGGCAGATGCGGCTAATGAGAAGTTACAAGGGCTACCGTCGCCATTGCTATCGCGACGATTATCGGGCTGGCGGCAGCAACTGTAGAGCAGTTCAAACCGCCGCGCTCATAACCATTCACTGTAGAGGGATTTACCCGTGGCCGGTCCGTCCCGTATTTGCAGCCCCTCTAATCAACATAGAGAATTTGCTTTATCAACTCCGCAATCTGCGGCGCGTTGTCATGCCGCATGATGGTGAAATGGTCTCCACGAACGACATGAACATCCACCTCGGCTGCAACTCTCTTCCATCCCCATGTGGGATCAACTGAGGTCGCTTTCTCCGTTGGCAGTTGGCTGCCGAAGACTCCCACTGTTGCCGCTCTTACAAATGTGAGCGGGATGGTCGTTTTGCTGGCTTCAAACTTGGGTGCGATAATGCTGTTTGCCCAATAGATCGCGGCTGTTTGTTTCAGATTGGGATCGATCGCTCTGCTAGCACAAGCAAGATCCAATGCATCGAATGCCTTTGCAGGCATGTCTGATAGCATTGCATTGAAGCTCTTCTGGTCCAGGGATCGTGGGGCCTGGTCACTTACCGAGATTGCTGGGGATGCACTCGCCGGGATGTCCAAAATGATTACTCGCGCAACGTTGACATTCTGCCGATAAAGCTCGACGGCAACCTCGTTTGCAATTTTTCCGCCAAAAGAGTAACCAACGAGAATTACGGGTTTGCCATTTGCTGCCTCTTTGGCACGAGCAGTCATCGGGATGATAATATCAGATGGTTCAATCTCATTTTGCCAAGGATCAAGCTCTGTTGGGTATTCAAGGATTTCAAATGGAAGATCACCGAGTAGGGGGAGGAGTGCCGCGAAGTCCATCGGCTCTCCTGTGATGCCGGGAATAAGAAGAAGTCGAGCATTTTTCCGGGACAGATGCTCCGATGTTGTATGCAGTCGGGAGGCAGTCTCGTGTAATTCCTTCGCAAGACGGCGCGGGGTTCGGCTACTCATGATCACGGTCGAAGATGCAGTTGTTCCAACAGATTTCCGCAGCTCATTACGGAATTCGATCAAGCCCAGCGAATCTAGACCAAGGTCGCGCCATTCGAGATCCGGATCGATGGCTAAAACATTCCGTTCCCCGAGAAGCATAGCAATCTGCTCTGAAATGAGCCGCAAGACGTCCTCTTCCGTTTGATCTGGACCTGGTGATTTGAGCCCGCCTCTAGTGTGGATCGATTCAACACTCGATTGGTTGCGAGGATGACCGGACGCAGCCGGCATAGCAATTGGATCCGAGCGAGTTTCTGGGGTACAGCTGAATTGCTTCCTGCGAAAGGGATAGGTCGGCAAGGATATGCGGTGCCACGGCTCCTGAGACGCAAGATTGTCGAATCGGATATCGACGCCAAGCTTGAACAATTCCGCGATGGCCGTGAGGAAAGTTTTTACTTCACAAGAGCTGCGGCAAGAGGCAATCCAGGTCCTCTCAGCGTCGGAGTCATTTTCCATACCGAGACCAACAAGCATGGGTCTAGGTCCGAGCTCTACGAAAACCGTTGATTTATCTTCAAGCATGTACTGAAGCACATGGTCAAAGCGGACTGGTTCCATGACGTGATCCGTAAGATATCCTGTCCAGTCGAGATTGCCTGGAAGAGTCACTCCTGTGACCGAAGAGACGACAGGAATTACTGGGTCAGAGAAGGAAAGCCGCGCGATGACAGATGTGTATTCGTTAATTATAGGGCGCATCTGCTCGGAATGGAATGCGTGAGACACTGGCAGCGAGGTGACGCTACAACCGGACACTTCACCAGCATCAGTAAGCTTTGCGATAGCATCTCGGCCACCGGCCAATACGACGGTGTTCGGTGAATTAAACGCCGCGACAGTCACACCGTCGCTTAAATCGGAGACGAGGAGTGTAAGATCTTGTGCGCTTCCTTTGGCGACGGCCATTGCACCGAGTCCGGCGGGAATGTCCCCCATTAATCGTCCCCGCTCGGAAACGAGGACGCACGCGTCATCTAGCGACAGGGCATCGGCAGCAACCCACGCCGCAATTTCACCTAAGCTATGGCCCGCCACCTGCTCAAACTGAACCCCAAAAGACCGAATTAGACACGTCATGGCGTGCTCGAACGCGAAGATCGCCGGCTGCGCAAACTGCGTGAGATTTATTCGCGGTTGCGAGCCGGGGGGCTCTCCCACCACCTGCTCAAGGTCGATGCCATGGCTAGTTCTCATGCGCTTGAAGCAATCTTCCATCGCGTTCTTGAAAACAGGAAAAGCATTCGCAAGCTCTGTACCCATCTCCGCACGTTGGCATCCCTGGCCAGTAAATAACCCGGCAACTTTAGTTGGACCTGCACTGTCAGAAGGCAACAGCGTTCCCTTGATTACATCATCAAGGAACTGGGACAACTCGACTTTGCTGGAAACCGGCTGAGCGATGCGGAATCGCTCCGGCCTGCGGCCGACGCAGGAGGTCATACATATATCCCGCAAATCCAGATGTTTGTTAGACGAAGCAAGGAGGTTGTGCACCTCCTGGCAAAGTCTGATCAGTTGTTCGGGTGTTTGAGCCGATAGCACGAAGATTTCGTGCGGCTGAGAACTACTAGGCTCTTGCTCAGGTTCACGATGGTTTTCGCGGCTCTCAAGGACAATGTGACAATTGGTCCCTCCTATCCCCAAGGAGGTGATGCCTGCTCGTCTTGGTCTTCCCGGTCGGCTCTGCCAGTTCAGTGCTTGCCCGTGCGCAATTTTCAGTCGGGATCCGTTTAGGGTCACTCGCTCATTTGCATTCTGGAAAGTCGGGATGGCCGGGATTTTGCCTTGTTGAACACAGAGGGTTGCTTTAACCAATCCAGCTGCACCTGCCGCTTCATCAAGGTGGCCGATGTTAGCCTTCAGGGATCCGATCAGGCAATCTTCAGCGACTTTGGCTTCGCCGTATGTTGCCAAGAGCGCCGCGATCTCAATGGAATCGCCAACCGGCGTACCAGTCCCATGTGCCTCAACGTAGTCAATTTCGGAGGAAGTAAGACCAGCGTCCTCCAGAGCTGCGTTGATAACTTCAACCTGACCTTCCAGGCTCGGCCCTGAATAGCTCAGTTTGCGGCCGCCGTCGTTGTTGACAGCCGTACCAACAATCGCGGCCAAGATTTGATCGCCATCGCGAACCGCGAGATCATAGTCTTTTAGAGCGAGGACCGCGCATCCGTTTCCAAACACCGTTCCGTCAGCTGTCGCATCAAACGGTCTGCAGACGCCCGTCGGTGATAGGATCAGTCCCTCGTGCGCAAAATAACCCACACGCTGTGGCGTGCAGATTGATACGCCACCTGCAATTGCCATTTCGACTTCTCGGCCACGAATGGCCTGGACAGCATAATGGACTGCGACCAATGCACCTGAGCAGGCCGAACCTATAGAGACGCTAGGGCCTGTCAGATTTAGCTTGTTTGATACCCTCATCGAGATTTGATCAGGAGAGTTGCCTTGCTCGACGAGAATCTCTTCGATGTGCTGAATCAGCCGGTGGCTCAAGAATAGCCCATTGGTCTCCTTCATCACCGTAGGCAAAATACTGTTGATGAGATAAGTGCTCGAGCCACTGGCCGAGTATACGCCTGTCCGATAAGGCACCCTCGTCGGTGCATAGCCGGCGTTCTCGAGCGCATGCCATGAGCATTCTAAGAAGACGCGATGCTGCGGGTCCATCAACGACGCTTCACGCTCACTGATTCCAAAGAAATCGGCATCGAAATAGTCATGGTCGTCAAGAAATCCACCGGTCCTGACGAAGTGGTCGCATCCCGCCAGTGCCGGTGGGTCGTTCGTGGACGTCGTCAGCAAGACGTCATTCCTTAGAAGTCCGCGCCAAAGATCGTCAACTGAACCGGCTCCAGGAAAACGACCTGCCATGCCAATTATTGCCACGGCCTTTCGCCGCGAAGGAGCAGAGGTCAGCTCGCTTTCGCCGGTGGCGGCACGACTTCTTATAATTTTGAGGATCGACTCCTGCGTAGTCTCAATAGAAATGTCTGCTACCGAGACGTTAAACTGCAGTTCTTGCTGCAGGCGTACTACCAGCTGCATCGCACTAAGTGAATCTCCTCCTGCTTCACCGAACCTTCGCCCCTCACCACCAGGGAGAACATCATTCCAGATCTCAGAGATTGCTTGCTCAAAACTTTGCTCCTTGCGTCGAACGGAAGGCAGCACCGAAGCGGTGGAGGACGCCCTGGCCTCAAGTGCACCGCGGTCGATCTTTCCGGTCGATGTCAAGGGAAACGTCGACACCGTATAGATGCGGTAAGGAACAGCTACCTCATCCAGTGTCTGGAGAACAATTGTTCTAGCATCTTCTTGCAGGAGGTCCTCAGTAGACTTCTCGGCCACCGTTACGAAACCTATCAGTTCAACTCGCCCGCCGATCTCAGTTGCTACAACTGCAGCCTGTCTGATGTATCGAGAACGTTCCATCGCGGCTTCTACAGCCGCAATGTCGACCCGTTGGCCGCGGATCTTCACTTGCCGGTCAATCCGCCCCGTGATTACAATCCTACCATCAGCCAGGATAGCTCCGAGATCGCCCGTGAGGTACTCGTTACCTGCACTTGTAGAGGTTGCAGGGAGGGCCACCAGTCCGTTGGTGCCGGTCTGCATGTACCCCATTGCGACCTGTGGCCCTCTGACTACGATTTGTCCCTCAGATCCCGGATCCGAAGTGACCCCTCTGGAAGTGAGTACACCCACTTCCATGCCCGCGATGGGAAAGCCGATTGATGGCAGATCCGGCCATTGATTAGGATCTCCGTCGAGTTGTAGCGATGTAACGTCTTGCACCTCTGTTGACCCGTAATTGTTGTACAGTACAGCGCCTAGGCGCTGGAAAAGCGACCTAATATGGCTGTTGATCTTCAACTGTTCTCCAGCCGTAGTAATTTCCGTAAGGTAAAGCGGTTTGGTGAATGTAGACGACGCAAGTGCCAGCTGATTTAGAACACTGTACGGCAGGTACGCCCGTTCGATGCGACTTGAAGAGAGTACCTCTTGGAGTAGCCGGACATCCTGCCGCTGTTCGCTTGTTGCTAAGACCGCCGTTCCTCCCGAACTGATTGCAGCAAACAGCTCATGAAACGCAATATCGAAATGGAAGGATGCGAATTGCAGATGGATTGTGCTGGGTTCACATCTTCTGTGGTATGTGTCCCAGCGGATCAAGTTGGCGAGCCCCCTATTTGACATGAGCACCCCTTTCGGTGCGCCCGTCGTACCGGACGTGAAAAGGAGGTAGCAGCCTGACTCGGTTGTTGCGTGATGTTGATCACTTGACAACTCGTAGTTTGCTTGCCGCTCGACAAGAACCGTTTGGACACGGAAAAAGTCGAAGAGCTTGCGCACATCGGCAGCGAGGGGAGTATTAGGCGTAACAAGCGCAAACCTAGCCCCTGAAGTCTCCACGATATGCCGCGTCTTCGCCTCGCGCGCGGGAAGATCGAGCGGACACACTATCGCTCCCCGAAGCAGAATTCCTACGATAAGGAACACTGTGTCCAAGCGACGGGACGGATTAATCAAGACAATGTCACCTGTGCCCACACCGCACTCAGATAGCCGACGGGACACATAAGATGCCGCACGAAATAGCTCACGGTAAGTCATTCGCTCATCACCGCACTGAACTGCGATACTTTCAGGATATTTCTGCACGCACTCCACAAAGGCCTCAGAAACGGTGCGGCAGGATTCGACGCAGACTTGGCTGCTAGACCGGTTGCTACTGATCATGGCGTCCTCGAACGTTTTGCCCTTGATAACTCGACGCGACTAGAAGGAAGCGAGGTCGTGAACCTTTCGCGCGCGAGAGGTGATGGCTTGTGCGATCAAAGGCGGATTAGAGGTTCTACGTCGCACTTATTCTAGTGAGTGCGTCGCGATGGACACGATAATCGTAGCACCACATCCACGCCCTGCGCCGCTGCTAACCTTAGTAGTTGCCATTCACTTTCACACGTCTACTTACTGCGGGGTGGCTTCCACGGTGAGGGAAATTGCTAGCATTTTGCTACCGTGGCAGTGTGCCTTTGCGAAGCAAGGCGACCTTCAAGGCGTGATACCTGAATAGGCACATGGAGGCAATTCGAGGACGTCTTGCTGAATGCGGTCTTGAACTCCATCCGGAGAAAACAAGGATCGTTTATTGCAAAGATAGCAATCGAAGGGAGGAATATGAACATCTCTCGTTCGACTTCCTCGGCTATACATTCTGGCCGCGCGAAGCCAGGGGTCGAAATGGCAAACGGTTCACGAACTTTATGCCAGCTATCAGCAACAGGGCAGCCAAGGGAACCCGACAGACCATCCGCGGATGGCGGACGGTTCTGACCGGGAACGCCCAATGGCTCAAGCACCTTGCAAAGCTGATCGACCCTGTGGTGCGAGGATGGACGAACTATTACGGGCGATACTATCGCTCAGAATGTGTCAAAGTCCTGCATCACGTGAACGAGGCACTCGCCCGGTGGGTGAGAAGGAAATATAAAAAGTTCAAACAACGGAAAACTGCTGCGATACACTGGCTTAGAGGGCTCGCCAATCGCGAGCCGGACATCCTGTATTTGTGGAAAATCGGTATTATGAGACCTGTGCGCGGGTTTCTGGACCGAAGCGAACGACTGTGATTCTATCGATCTGAACAATGGATTGAGGGATGCGATGGGGCGTCGGCGCATTGGTCAGGAAAAGTTCGGCTTTGTCCTCGAACGCGGTAAACCGTCTTCGCTGGATGCGCTTGTCAAACTGATCGACTGGGCACCGATCGATGGCGCTCTCGGGTTGATCTCCTGTGCTGCCAAGGGCGAACCTGCCTGGCCGCCGCTGGCGTTGTTCAGGGCGATGCTGTTGTCGGTCTGGTACGACCTGTCCGACGTCAAGCTCGCCGAAGCACTGGACGACCGCGCCTCCTTTCGGCGCTTCTGTGGCTTTTCGGTCTCGGAGCCGACGCCGGAGCGCATCGCCTTTGTTCGTTTCAGCAGGACCCTTGTCGCGCATGGCTTGGATAAGGTCCTGTTCGAGCAGATAACCGATCAGCTCAAGGCACAGGCGATTCAGGTCAAGACCGGCACGCTGGTTGATGCAACGATCATCGCCTCAGCGAGCGAGGTTGATGGTGAGGGCCACTGGGTCAAGCACAAGGGCCGCCCTGCGGTTCATGGCTTCAAAGCGCATGTCGGTGCCGACGCCGATACGGCCCTTGTCGAGGAGATCGCCGTCACGCCGGCCAACGTCAATGACGGCAAGGCCGGTCCTGATGCCTTGCCGGACAATCCGGGCGAGGTTTATGCCGACAGCGCCTATCGAGGCAGCCATTTCGGTGATGCGGTGCGCGCCAAAGGTGGCACGCCGCGCGTCATCGCTACCGCCATGTGGGGCGCGACGAAGCCGAAACCCTGGCACGTCTCGATGCCTGGAACCAGCCGATCCATCGCATTCGTGGCCGGATCGAGAAGATCTTCGGCACCTGGAAGCGAAGCTATGGTCTTCGACGCATGCGATGGCGCGGGCTTGCCAAGGCCGCCATGCAGATCCGCCTCACCGCCATCGCCTACAACATCAACGAAGTTTGAAGATCGTTGCCGCCGGATAGCACACGAAACAACACGCCATCCAATCGGCCGCCTTCTCAAGGCGGACGTGGCGATGCCCGCAACCGAACCTTTTCCTTCCATCCGGAGAAAATTACAGAAAATTCAATTGGAAAACCTACCCGCGCACAGGTCTCACTTATACGGCTCCTCACTGAATTCGACTCACGGGCTTCCCAAAATGTGACGAATCTGAATCGATGGTGCAAACCGGAGGTTTGCGATGGGTTCAGCGATTTCGTTGCGGTCGGACTTTGATGGGAACGAGCTG
>Ga0214543_1000134_pt1 | contig 102056 bp, 96 predicted proteins | sample CNSS2metaG_FD_160094 | JGI IMG/M metagenome (GOLD analysis project Ga0214543, IMG submission 160094) | Root nodule microbial communities from cowpea collected in UCLA plant growth center, Los Angeles, California, USA - CNSS2 | ecosystem: Host-associated > Plants > Roots > Nodule | place: USA...
TTGCCTCAGCGCAAGTGGAGATGCCGAGTGTCGTATTTCTAAATGGCTGAAGACGTATCCAAAGTGAACATTTCAACTTTGCGCCGGAGCGGACATTTCAACCTGGCCGCCACAGGCGTGTAGGGGGGTACATTCCAAGTGCGACACGCCGGCGCGTCACTCCGGAAGGCCGGCCTTGCGGAAGCCATCAACGAAATGCTCAAGCGTCGCAGCGTGGCGGAATGGCTCCGTCGTGGCCCAGTGGTGGATTGTGAAATGCCGGTTACCGACGAGGAACAATTCGACCTCTGCGCGCGCCTCGTCGAGCCGGCCCAGCTGAGCGAGGCTTGCCGCCAGGAAGCGGCGTGAGCTTGTACGATACGTCGCGTCCTGGCGCAGTGTCTCGACAGCGGCTTCGTATTCGCCGGCCGCGTATTGCGCTTGGCCGAGCGTCAGATAGTACCAACTTGCCGGAAACGGATTCAGGCGGAACGCCTTTCGAATGTGGTCAAGGCCCTCCTCCACCCGCCCGGCCAAGACCGTGATGTCGGACAATGCCGCCCAGGTGTCGGCCTCGTTCGGGTCGAGTTCAATCGCCTTGGCGAATTCCGCATCCGCCTCGGCGAAGCTGCGCTCGTAGGCCAGCAGGTAAGCCAGGACCCAGCGGCAGCCAGCATCATTGGGATCGAGCGCGACAGCTTTGCGCGCCAGTTCCAAAGCAATGCTGCGGTTAGCTTCAGTTGGTCCGCCCGAATGCACCCATCCCATCCAGTGGTTTACGGCAAGCCAGCGATAGGCCTCGGCGTATTCCGGGTCGAGCGAAACGGCGCGCCTGAGCATCAGATGCGCTTCCTGAGCCATCTGCGGCGAATCATCCATCACCTTGCGCGCCCGCACGCAGAGATCGTAAGCCTCGAGATTCTTAGGACGATTGCGCGGCGGCGGTGTGCGCAGCCGGCCGAGTAACGCCTCCACGATCTTGCCGGTGACCTCGTCCTGGACGACAAAGATATCGTCCAGGCTGCGATCGAAGCGTTCCGCCCATAGATGGTCGCCGCTCATCGCGTCGACCAGCTGGGCGTTGATGCGCACGCGTCCCGCGGCGCGTCGTGCGCTACCCCCCAGTAGGTAGCGCACGCCAAGATCCTCAGCGATCGCGCGCACGTCCATCGCCTTTCCTTTGTAGGCGAAGGCCGAGTTGCGTGCGATGACGAACAGGCCGGAGACCCTGGATAGATCGGTGATCAGGTCTTCGGTCAACCCATCCGCGAAGGATTCCTGCTCGGGATCGTTGCTGACATTCACGAAGGGCAGCACGGCTATCGATGGTTTGTCGGGCAGCGGCAAAGGCTCTCGCCTCGCGCCACCGAGCCGTTCGACGGCCCCCGCGAAGCGGTAGCCGACGCGCGGAATCGTGGAGATCCATTGACCACCGTCTGCGGCCGGACCAAGCAGCTTCCTGAGCAGCGCGATCTGGACAGTGAGGTTACCTTCCTCGACGGCCGTGCCAGGCCACGCCGCATCCATCAACTCGGCCTTACCCAGGATTTCACCGGGCCGTCCGACGAGCGCCGCAAGCAGCTTCAGCCCGCGGTGGCCAACGGCAACGGGATCATCGTTCCGAAGCAGCGTTCCCGCACCGGAATCAAGCACGAACGGACCAAAGGCGAAACGTGATCCCCGCATAGGGCGCTCTATAGCCCGTTTGGAAGTCTTTGAGAACTTTTTGGGAGACCTTAATTACCGCGCCGTTCGTATCCTGCAGAATTCAGCCTCTTTCAGGTCTGGGCCCCGGGGCCTTCAAACCATGTGGAGGTTGCCATGAACGATACCCCTACCCTTGCGTCGGCCCCGCATCAGGCGGCGCAGCCGGGAACGCCCGTGGAGCCGGCGGAAGTGTCGCATCGGCACTACAGCCTGGCGACCCTGCGAAGCATTATCGCGACCTGGGACGAGCGGATACGCTTTCGCTGGGAACTCGAGCAGAAGTTGAGGGACGATCCCCATTTGATCGACGATATCGGTCTGACGAGACGCGAGGTCGAGGCAGAGATCGCCAAGCCCTTCTGGCAAGAGTCAAACCCTTTATGAGGCGAATGCTGTAATGACACCGGATCGCCAATTTCCGCGTGCCGCGGTGGTTCGCCGGCACTTGCACAGCACGACATCACCGCGAGAGGATCGGACGCCATGGGCCGCGATGGCGGGCATCATCGCGACCGTCACGGTGTTCGCCTTGGCACAGGGGCTCACCTATCCGCTGCTCAGCTTCATCCTGGAGCGGCAGGGGACGACGCCCGGCCTAATCGGCTTGTCGGCGGCGATGACGCCGCTGGGTTTCATTGTATCCGCGCCCTTCATTCCGCCGCTGGCGCGGCGCGTGGGCGGGGCGCGATTCGCGATCCTGTGTTCGATCCTGGCTGCGCTCACCCTGCTCGCGATTGCCTGGACGCAGGAAGTCTGGGCCTGGATGCCGCTGCGCTTCCTGCTCGGTTTCTTCGCAAATCCGCTTTACGTGATCAGCGAAACCTGGCTGATCTCGATCGCGCCCGCGCCACGCCGGGGCCGGATCATGGGCCTCTATTCATCGATCGTTTCGGGTGGCTTCGCCATCGGCCCGCTGTCGCTCGGCCTGGTCGGCACTGAGGGTTGGCCGCCCTTCATGATCGGCATCGTGGCCTTCCTTCTCTGCGGCCTGACCGTGCTTGCGGTCGTGCCGCGCCTGCCGAAGATGCCGCATGAAGGCCAAGCAACATCGGTCGGCGCCTTCTTCGCGCTGGCGCCGCTCCTCTTGTTTGCGGTTTTCGCCGCAGCCGCCTTGGAGCAGGTCCTGCTTTCGTTGTTCGCGGTCTATGGCGCCGCGCTCGGCAGCGCCGAGGAGCGCATCGCTTCGCTCATCACCTGTTTCATCGCAGGCAATGCCGCGCTGCAGGTTTTGATCGGGCGCTTGGCCGAACGGTTCGGCTCGACGCACACCATGTTATTCTGTGCCCTGGTTTCGCTGGCCGGCTGCCTGCTGCTGCCGTCGATCTTCAACTCGTGGCTCATCTGGCCGCTCGTTTTCGTCTGGGGCGGGGTCTCGTTCGGGATCTACACCGTGTCGCTGATCCAACTCGGCGAGCGTTTCACCGGTCAAGCCTTGATCGCCGGCAATGCGGCCTTCGCGTTCGTATGGGGCGTCGGCGGCATCGTGGGCTCGCCCGCGGCGGGACTGGCGATGCAGCTGATCGGGCATCAGGGCCTGCCATTGACCCTTGGTCTGCTGTGCTGTGCACTGGCGCTGTTTCTGATGGCAGAGAGACGGTGAGGCTGATCGAGGCACTTGCCTCGTACTGCCGGCCTAGATTCTCCACCGGGTGGGTTTGAGGGTAAACGACTTGTGAGAGACAACGCGCCTAGACGCACTGTTCTTCCGAACAGATCGCGAGCGGTCAGCGTGGCTGCCGGCCGACAAAGGGATTGACGCCCATCTGGATGAGCATACCGATCGTGTCCGCCTCGCCCCAGTGTTCAATGATCAGTCCATCGGCGACGCGTTCGATGTTGATGCCTTTGACCTCGATGACCAATCCGGTGGGTTCGATTTGCATCCAAGTTCCCTTGTGCGTTCCTCGGCCGGCCACTCGGGTGACGACTTTGTCGCGTTCGGCGATCAGGTCTTCGATCCTGAGCTCAAAATCCGGAAACGTCTGCAGGAGCGCATCGACGTGCGCGCGTAAGACCTCGGGACCACGCTCGCCGCTCGGATTGTTGTGATCGACGTACTCCGGATGCACCCATTTTGCCGCGGCAGACAGGTCGCGAAACATGTCGGCATAAAAGCGCGTGACAAGCCGCTTTGTCGCAAGCACGGACATTCGCTAATCCTCTTCGCCCCTCTCGCCGGCTGCCCCTCTAAATTTACGAAAGCATCGGCCACGACAGCCAGCCTGCCCTAATGTGCTGTATAGGCTCCGTCGATCGGATGGTAGCTGCCGGTGATGAAGCTCGCCTGTTCGGACAAAAGGAAACAGACGAGTGCCGCCACCTCTTCCGGCCTCCCGCGCCGGCCCATAGGCTGAAGCGCCTCCAGGCGGCGGCTGGTTGCCAGCTCGGAGTGTTCCGACAGAAGCGGCGTTTCGATCCAGCCAGGGCCGACGGCGTTGATGCGGACACCCATCCTTGCGTATTCGATCGCGGCGGCCTTCGTCAGTCCGACGACGCCGTGCTTGGCTGCCGTGTAGGCTGAGGCGGTCGGTAATGCGACAGACCCGAGAATGGAGGACATGTTGACAATGGCGCCGCCCCCGCTTTTCAGCATGGCGGCGATCTCGTGTTTCATGCAGTAGAAGACGCCGTTCAGGTTGACGTCGATCAGCCGGTGCCAGTGGTCGAGCGGATAGTCTGCCGTCGCTTTCCGAGGTCCCTCGATGCCCGCATTGTTGACCGCGAGGTGTAGACCGCCGCACTCCCGGACAGCGAACGCGACCAGTTCCGCTACGGCTCCGGCATCGGCAACGTCGACGCAGAAGTCACCGGCCTTTCCCCCGTTCGCTCGAATCTCGGCAGCCACGCTCTTGGCTGCATTGGCGTCGAGATCGGCGACGACGATTTCGGCGCCCTCGGCGCCAAGTTGCCGGGAAATGGCAGCGCCTATTCCGGAACCGCCTCCGGTTACGATCGCGACTTTGCCTTCGAAGCCAAGCTTCATCGTGTCTCCTTCCTCCCCTACCCAAACCCAGTCGAGCAGACGGGGATGCTTGTCGCAAGAGGTTTCATCCATCGGAGCCGATCGACTTCGTCCCAAAACGACACAGTCTGGCGCCAGACGCGCTCGCCAACAGAATATCTGCCCCATCTCTCCGGGAGGCCTAGCAAAGCGAATCAGCGCAATAGGTTTGCGGACATGGCGACTGCAACTCGAGGGCACCTGTGCGCCCAGGCAACTTTGGACCGCTTCCAGCCGCCATCGGCGTTGCGAGACTTGGCCGGCACGCGCTTGGGTGTTAAACACGAATCCGGTAGGGACTCACAATTAACTCAGCAGGTGAGAATGGAGAACGACCGTATTGCGCGCCGGGCCCTCTTGGTGGGCGGTCTGGCTCTTTTGGCCTCTGGATGTAGCACGTGGCAACCGACAAGGGGCCCTCGCGAAGCCAGAACGCGTATAGCCCCTCAATTCCGGCGGCAGGAAGTGGCCTTTAATGGAAGCGAGCCGCCGGGAACGATCGTCGTCGATACGGAGCAGCGATATCTCTATCTCGTGCAGAACGGCGGTTCAGCGATTCGATACGGCATCGGCGTCGGCGAACAAGGACGTACACTCAAGGGAAGAGCGACGATCGGTCGCAAAGCGGAGTGGCCTTCCTGGACACCGACCGCGAACATGATTCAGCGCAAGCCATGGCTCGCGCAATATGCCGGCGGAGTCGACGGCGGGCTTCACAATCCACTGGGGGCGGCTGCCCTCTATCTTTACCGCGGCGGAAACGACACTATGTTCCGCTTGCACGGAACGAACGAACCGTGGACGATCGGTCAAGCGGTATCGAGCGGATGCGTGCGCTTGACGAACGAAGACATCGTTGATCTCTACAGCCGTGTCCCCGTGGGTACGACTGTGCTGCTCATCTGATGGTGTTTTCCCTAATTTTTCGGTATAAATAACTAAGCCTTGTGTGTTCAGGCGCGGTTGATAACCCGGTAACCATAAAGCGGATATCAAGTGTGTCCTTTCTGCACTAGGCCTGGGCGCAAATCGCCACTATTACTTGGAGTGTTGCCTTCGATAACCCATTCCGACTATTGAGGAAAGGACTTCTTGATGAGCAGAATTCTAGTCGTGATGATTGCGTTGCTTTCGATTGCCGGTCTCACCGCGTGCGATACGATCGGCAAGGGCAAGGGCAAGGCCCCGCCGCCTGCAGAGCCAGTAGCAGCAGAGCCTGCGCCGGTTTATAAGTAACAGGTGACTTTGTGCCGTGGGGAAGTTCTAAGGAGCATTTCCCCGCGGCACGTTATTCAATACTAGATCGGCTCCGAGGCTGACGGCCAAGAGTGCCGGCAGTTATCAGGAGCCGGCCCGAGGTCTGGATTGATCAGGGCTCGGATGATAGAGCGCAGTTAATGAGATGACGCTTGTACGCGGCCGTATATCGCTTGTCGTCTTGCTCGCATTCGCGGCAGTAGCTTGCCAGACGCAAGACAAGGGTCCCCAGCCCGCTTACGTCTCGAGTAGCCCGTATGGCGCGCCAGCCAAGTTGGCATCGCAAACGAGAGAGCAAGGGTACTTCATCGAGTTTCGCTCGCGATATGCACTCAGCTATGGCCACACCTATGTCATCTTCGGGCGAACAAACAAAGCCGGGGCGATAGTTCAACGCGAGGTCGCGGGGCTCGCGCCGGCCACCGTTGATCCAACACCCTACGTCGTCGGTCATTTCGTGCCGGTCCCGGCAGAGACCGGCGCGAGCGATGGCGATCTCGAGGAAGAATATCGTTCCGCAAGCTGGCGCGTCATGCTGACGGAAGCGGAGTACAAGAAGGTCGTCGCCTTCATCAGAGAACTGAAGACCAAGTCGCGTTTCTGGCACGCTACGTTTTACAACTGCAATGCCTTCGTGGCGGAAATTGCCCGCTCCATGGGATATAAGACTCCCGGCATCTGGCTTAGGCCACAACAATTCATTACAAAGCTGCGGGAGATGAACGCAGGGTGAGAGCGGCCGGTCACGAGGCTCGTCATCCAGCCGAATCCGAGCGTCGTCAAAGAACGGCCTGTCGAAGGGAGGCCCGGCCACCATCGTCGCCGTTTGGCGCGGCTTTCTCGAATGGTGGCGGGCCTTGGTGAACTAGAGTGAACATGTCGGTAGATTCCATCGGCGAGATCATCTGGGTGCTCGGGATCGTCGCCTGGTACTTCATTCGGCGTCCGTACGAACGTCGGGCGAAGCGCGTGCGCGTCGTAAGTCACCGCCGTTCGCCTTCCGAGATCATCGGGCTCGTCGCAGCGCTGTGCGGTCTTGCGATCATTCCCGGCTTTTACGTAGCCACCGGCATCCCGGGAGCGGCCGACTACCCTGCCCGCGTCTGGGCAATCGCGGTTGGGACGGCAATTTTCTCGCTTGCGATGTGGGTCTTTCGGAGAACCCACAAGGAGCTCGGCCGCAACTGGTCGATTACGCTCGAGATTCGCGACAAGCATGAGCTGATTCGCGGTGGTCCCTATGCCCTTGTGCGGCATCCCATGTACACCTCGTTCCTGCTCATGGGCCTCGGCCAGGCGTTCCTGCTGTCGAACTGGGTCGTGGGGCTGGCGGGCCTGATCGGTTTCGCAGTCCTCTTCCTGTTGAGGGTGAACGAGGAGGAGCGCATGATGTTGGAAATATTCGGCTCTCAATATCGCGACTATATGGAGAGCACCAAGCGAATCATTCCCTACATTTACTAGAGGTGGCATGATGCGAGGCCGAGCTCTCAAGCTTTCGGCGCCGCGGCGCCTTGTCGGGGACCTGATGCGGTTCTCGATGCGCGTGCCACGGGTGAGCGTGCAGCGGCAGATGGATCTCGGTCCGCTCCTGAGGGCGCGAATGGCGCAGCCAAGCAGGCCTTCCTGGACGGTGCTTTTCCTGAAAGGTTATGCTCTCCTTGCCCTGGAGACGCCCGAGCTGCGGCGTGCTTACGTCAAATTCCCAAGGCCGCAGCTCTACGAATATCCGGCAAGTGTCGCCTCCATCGCGCATGAGCGCGAGTTCCACGGAGAGCGAGTCGTTCTGCTGAGTTCCATCAAGAATCCCGAGCGCCGTCCGATTGCGGAGCTCGGCGCATTGATCCAGACGGCGCGAACGCGCCCGGTGCTCGAGGTCAAGGAGTTCCGGCGCGCCCTGAAGATCGCCCGCCTGCCGGCACCGATCAGATGGCTGCTGATGTGGCTCGGACTGAATATCGGACGGCAGCGGGCGCGCCATTTCGGGACGTTCCAATTGTCCGTCTATTCGGGCCTCGGTGCCGAATCTCTGAATCCATTGACGCCTTTGACCAGTCTCCTCAACTACGGCCCGATCGACGAGAAGGGTTTGGTCACCGTCCGCATCCACTACGACCACAGGGTGATGGACGGCGCCAATGTGGCGCGCGCATTAGAGCGATTCGAGAGAATCTTGAACGGCGAGATTGCTGCCGAAGTGCAAAATTACGCGTCGAGCGAGAATGTTCAGGCCGCGGCTGCTTCGGGAGCGCAAACATGATTGGCGAACTCCGGCCAGCGGTCGTCGTGGTCGGCGCGTCCCGCGGCATCGGCAAGGCGATTGCCGAGGTTGCTGCCGCGGATGGCGCAACGGTGGTTTTGGTCGCGCGCTCGGCCGAGGGATTGGCGGCGGCCGCCGCCGATATTCAAAAGACTCGCGGCGAGGCCCTTACGCTCGCCTTGGATCTTGTGGCCCAGGACGCTGCAAAGCGTCTAGAGGATTTCCTTTCCGCAAACGGCCTGATCTGCGACGTTCTGGTAAACAGCGCCGGATATGGCCTGCGCGGCAGCGCGACGCTATTGCCTATGGAGGAACAAATCGGAATCGTCGATCTCAACATCCGCTCCCTTACCGATCTCACGCTACGCTTTCTGCCGGGCATGGTAGCGCGCGGCCGTGGCGGCGTGATCAATCTGGGGTCGGTCGCGAGCTTCACTCCCGGCCCGTACATGGCCTTGTACTATGCTAGCAAGGGCTTTGTACGCTCCTTTTCCGAGGCGCTTCATCAGGAATTGCGCCGCACGGGGGTGACCGTCACGTGCGTCGCTCCGGGACCGGTCTCGACGGAGTTCCTTGCGACGTCCGGCGCCAATCGGGCTGCGCTGTTCAAAGTCTTGCCAAAGCTGGACGCATCTTACGTCGCCGAACGCGCCTGGCGCGGGTTCAAATCCGGGCGCCGCCTCGTCGTGCCGGGCATATCGGCCAAGTTGACCACCCTCTTGGCGTCGATGATGCCTTCCGCAGTTCTCCTGCCCTTGATCGGCCGCTTGCAACGCCGGAGCAATGATCCCTGCCCCTGCGGCTCGGGAAAGAAGTTCATTTCATGCTGCGGTGCCCGTCGCGGCGCCCGCGCGGGATGAGAACTTGGGTGGCTTGCGTCGTCTGCAGGCGCCCTGCCGGTCCGCAGCTTAACCGTTCACACCGGCGGCAGATCGCCGCGTTGCCAGCCCTCCAGGGTCTTCGCCATGAAATCGGCGTAACGCCCCTCCCCGATCGCCTTGCGGATGCCGGCCATCAATTCCTGATAATAGGCGAGATTGTTCCAGCTCAGGAGCATGCCGCCGAGCGATTCGTTCGAGCGGATCAGATGATGCAGATAGGCGCGTGAATAGTCGCGCGTCGCCGGGCAGGATGATTGCTCGTCGAGCGGGCGCGTGTCTTCGGCATGGCGGGCATTGCGCAGGTTGATTCGTCCGAAGCGGGTGAAGGCAAGGCCGTGACGACCGGAGCGGGTCGGCATCACGCAGTCGAACATGTCGACGCCGTGCGCGACGGATTTCAAAATGTCGTCCGGCGTGCCGACCCCCATCAGGTAGCGCGGCTTTTCTGCAGGCAGTGCCGGGCAAGTCACGTCCAGCATGTCGAGCATGACCTCCTGCGGCTCGCCGACGGCGAGGCCTCCGATGGCGTAGCCCTTGAGGTCCAGGTCCTTGAGCACCTGCGCCGAGCGTTCGCGCAACTTCGGAATGTCGCCACCCTGCACGATGCCGAACATCGCCTTGCCCGGCTGGTCGCCGAAGGCGATCTTGCAGCGCTCCGCCCAGCGCAGCGACATCTCCATCGCGCGCTCGATTTCCTGGGGCTCCGCCGGCAACGCGATACATTCGTCGAGCTGCATTTGTATGTCGCTGTCGAGGAGGCCCTGGATTTCGATCGAGCGCTCGGGAGACATATGATAGAGCGCGCCGTCGACATGGCTCTTGAAGGTTACACCCTGTTCGTTGAGCTTGCGCAGACCGGAGAGCGACATCACCTGGAAGCCGCCGCTATCGGTCAGGATTGGCCGCTCCCAGCCGATGAACTTGTGCAGGCCGCCGAGCCGGTGAACGCGTTCGGCCCCCGGGCGCAGCATCAGGTGGTAGGTATTGCCGAGAATGATATCGGCGCCGAGCTCGCGCACCTGGTCGAGATACATCGCCTTGACCGTGCCGACGGTACCGACCGGCATGAAGGCCGGCGTGCGGATCGTCCCGCGCGGCGTCGAGATCTCGCCGCGGCGAGCGTTGCCGTCGGTCGCAAGCAGCTTGAATTGAAACGTCTCGGTCATTCAGTCTTTCCGGAAAAGCAGGCTTGCATCGCCATAGGAATAGAAGCGATAGCCGGTCGCGATGGCGTGTGCATAGGCGGCACGCATCGTATCAAGGCCGGCGAAGGCCGAGACCAGCATGAACAATGTCGATCTCGGTAGGTGGAAATTGGTTATCAGCATATCGACGGCGCGGAAGCGGTAACCCGGCGTAATGAAGATGCCGGTCGGTCCGGACCAGGGACGGATGGTGCCATCCTCGGTGGCCGCGCTCTCGATCAGCCGAAGCGATGTCGTTCCGACGCAGACGATGCGACCACCGCGCGCGCTGACGGCATTCAGCTTCTCGGCGGTTGCCGCGTCGACATGGCCGATTTCCTCGTGCATCACATGATCGTCGGTATCATCCGTCTTGACCGGCAAGAACGTCCCGGCCCCGACATGCAAGGTCACGAAGTGGCGCTCGACACCGGCTTCGTCAAGCTTGGCGAAGAGGCGGTCGGTGAAATGAAGTCCTGCGGTTGGAGCCGCGACCGCCCCCTCTTCCCGCGCATAGATTGTTTGGTAGTCGGTTCGGTCCTGTGCATCATCCGCCCGCTTCGAGGCGATATAAGGCGGCAGCGGAATATGACCGACGGCCATGATCGCTTCGTCGAGCACCGGGCCGGAGAGATCGAAACGAAGGGTCACTTCGCCGGCATCGCCCTTCTCCTCGATCGTCGCCTCCAGGGAGCCGAGAAGACAGGCACTACCGCCGTGGCCGAAGCTGATGCGGTCCCCCGGTTTCAGCCGGCGCGCCGGACGCGCGAAAGCCTTCCAACGGTCGGGCGCGATACGCATGTGCAGTGTCAACGAAACCGGCGTGCTTATATCTTCGCCGCGATGGCGGATGCCCTCGAGCTGCGCGGGGATGACCCTGGTATCGTTGAACACCAAGGCATCGCCGGGTCTCAGCAACGACGGAAGGTCGAGAACGCCATGGTCGCTGAGGGCCGGCTCACCCTGCGGCCGAACGACGAGCATGCGGGCGCTGTCGCGCGGGCTTGCGGGCCTGAGCGCAATGGAGGCTTCCGGCAGGTCGAAATCGAACAGGTCTACGCGCATCGAAGATGTCAAACAAAAGCAAAACCCGCCCCGGCGGCTCTGCGCGCGACCAGGGCGGGTCTGTGCATTAGCCCAAATCAGGCGTCGGCGGCAACCCGCATCGACACGATCGAGTCGGGATCACGCACCGGCTCGCCGCGCTTGATCTTATCGACGTTCTCCATGCCTCCGATGACCTGACCCCATACCGAGTACTGCTTGTTGAGCCAGGGAGCGTCGGTGAAGCAGATGAAGAACTGGGAGTTCGCCGAGTTCGGCATCTGGCTGCGTGCCATCGAGCAGGTGCCGCGCACATGCGACACATCGGAAAACTCGGCCTTGAGATCCGGCTTGGAGGAACCGCCCATGCCGGCGCGTGCCGGGTTGAAGCTCTCGCTGCCGGTCTTGCCGTATTGCACGTCGCCGGTCTGGGCCATGAAATCTTCGATCACACGGTGGAAGACCACGCCATCATAGGCGCCTTCGCGCGCCAGTTCCTTGATGCGGGCGACATGGCCCGGAGCGACGTCCGGCAGCAGCTCGATCACCACCCTGCCCTTTGTGGTTTCCATGATGATCGTGTTTTCCGGATCCTTGATCTCGGCCATGGTTCTTCTCCTTCTGTTTTCAGTCTTACCTGCCGACCTTGACGCTGATCATGCGGTCTGGATCGGTGACGGCGCCATTATTGGCGTCGTCACCACGCTTGATCTTGTCGACATTCTCCATGCCTTCGACGACCTTGCCGACGACCGTGTACTGTCCGTTGAGGAAGTCGCCAGGCGCAAACATGATGAAGAATTGCGAGTTGGCGCTATTGGGGTCCTGGGAGCGCGCCATGCCGACTGTGCCGCGCTCGAAGGGAACGTTGGAGAACTCGGCTGGCAGGTCGGGCTTGGAGGAGCCGCCCGTTCCTACGAGCTCAGCCTGGTAACCGGCCTTCATGTCGCCGTACTGCACGTCTCCGGTCTGGACCATGAAGCCCTCGATGACGCGATGGAAGGCGACGTTGTCGTATTCGCCGGCGGCAGCGAGCTCCTTGATCTGCTGGACATGCTTCGGCGCGATGTCGGGACGCAGCTCGACGACGACAGGCCCGTCCTTGAGCTGGATCGTAAGGATGTTTTCGCTCGACTGCGCCAGGGCGCCTCCCGTCAAAGTGGCGAGCGCGAGGGCGCCTGCGAACGCGAGTTGGAGGATTTTCATGGAGTCTCCTTGCCGTGATGTGAGCTTACTTGCGCTTCGCTTGCAGCGCCTCCTGGACCGCCTTGGGAACGAAGGCGCTGACGTCACCGCCCATAGCCGCGATCTGCCGGACCAATGTGGCCGTAATGGGCCGGGATGCGGTGCCTGCCGGCAGAAACAGGGTCTGAATATCGGGCGCCATCTGCCGGTTCATGCCCGCCATTTGCATCTCGTAGTCGAGGTCCGTCCCGTCCCGCAGGCCGCGCACCAGAAGGCTTGCCCCGTGCTGACGGGCGGCGTCGACCACAAGATTGTCGAAGGAGACGACAGCGATGTCCGCTGCCCTCTCCGGCAGCAAGTCGCTGAGCGAGCGGCGGATGAGATCCGCCCGCTCCTCGAAGGAGAAAAGCGGGGCCTTTCCCGGATGGACGCCAATCGCCACGATTACTTTCCCTGCGACGTTCAACGATTGGACGAGCACATCCAGATGGCCGTTTGTGATCGGATCGAAGGAGCCGGGATAAAAAGCCGTGGTCATTGCGCCTGTTTCCGTTTGGTGAAGCCTTTTGTCATGGACGACGGCGAACCGCAAGGCTCGTGCGATGTTCCCGGGGAAACAGCGGCACAGAAAGAATGAATGCTAGATGAACGCAACGTTCAAGAGGGCTTCATACCGGAAGTTGTAATGTGAAGCCACAGTGACGGAACTTTTTTCAAGCGCGTGCCGTTTAGCGATGGAAGGGAGACGGCGATGGGATTGGCTCTGTTTTCGGTGGCGATGTTCTTCGCAATGGTCGTTGCGACTATCCATGCACTTCGCGACGAGGCTCGCGAGCCGACGGCCGTGCCGGTGAGAACCGATCGACTGCGGCGCAGATGACGTGATCGGGCGCCTGTCGTCTCCAGTTCTTGATGTGAATGCCTCCAGGAAGCTTCCCACAGGGAAGCTTCAGAATAAGCGGCCTCATTTTTCCCCTGATGTGGTCGCTCTTACGAGCCGGACGGCCTCCCCTGCCCGTCCGGCTTTTCTTTTTCTAGGCAACGGCAGGCGCTGTGCGCGTGAAGCGAAGCAGGCGGAAGAAGCGCCAATTGAGCAATAGCGCTGCTGCTGCAAGCCCGAGCACGAAGCCGAACCAGACGCCGACCCCACCAAACTTCAGCGGAAAGGCGAAGGCCCAGGCGCAGAAGAAGCCGATTGGCCAGTAGGAAATCATCGCCAGAATCATCGGCACGGTCGTGTCCTTGAGACCGCGCAGCATCCCCGCGGCGATCGCCTGAAGCCCGTCGACGAGCTGGAAGGCGCCGGCTATCACGATCAGCGGCCCCGCGAAGGCCAGAACCTCGGCGGCGTCAGGGCGGCTCGTATCGAGATAGAGGGCTGCGAGCTCATAGGGAAACAGCGCGAAAATCGTGCTGCCGACGGCGGCAAAGCCGCAGCCGAGTGCAAGGACGGCGATCGCCGCGCGCTTGACGCCGAGCATATCACCACCGCCATAGGCCAGGCCCACACGCACGGTCCCGGCCTGGGCCAGGCCGAGCGGAATCATGAAGGCGATCGACGCGAATTGAAGCGCGATGCCGTGCGCCGCGAGTTCGATCGTGCCGATGGTTCCCATAAGCAGCGAAGCGACGGTAAACAGGCTGACTTCGGCTAGGATCGTCAGCGAGATCGGAATGCCGAGATGGATGACTTCGCGGAAGACGGGCCAGTCCGGCCGCCAGAAACGGACGAACAGTTCATATCCGTTGAGTCCCGGCCGGTTGCGGATGTAGCCGATTGTCAGCACGGCGCCGAGCAGCGCCACGCCGAGTGCCGCGACGGCGGCTCCGAATATGCCGAGCGCCGGAAAGCCGAAATGACCGAAGATCAGGACATAGCAAAGCACGGCGTTGAGAACCAAGGTCGCGAGCGTCACGTACAGAATCACCCCTGCCCGTTCGAGGCCGCTTAGGAAGGCGCGCAACACCATGAAGACGAGGCTCGGAAAGATCGCCCACTGCGCTACGTGCAGATATTCCCCGGCGAGCTTTGCGACCTCTGGCTTCTGCCCGGCCAACAGCAGGATCGGCTCGGCCATCCAGAGTGCCGGTGCGGTCAGGATGCCGTAGAGCAGCACCACCCACACGCCCATTCGGACCGAACGTCGTACGGACATCTTGTCACCCCGGCCTTGCGCCTGCGCGACCATCGGCACGACGGCGTTTGCAAAGCCGCTGCCGAAGATGAAGACCGTGAAGAACACCTGCGTCGCAATGATGATGGCCGCGAGCTGCGTCGCACCCAACTTGCCGACCATCAGAACGTCGGTCGTATTGATCGCAAGCTGGGCAAGCTGGGCGCCGATGAAGGGAACGCCGAGATACACGCTGGCGCGAAAATGCATGCCCCACGAATTGTCGGTTTGCGGAAGCACAAGGTCTTTGTTTGCGGTCAGCATGGAAAATCCTGGCTCTGCAGCGGCAAAAGTCGGAAAATGAAGGAGGGTATTCGAATTAGAGCACCACCGGCGCGAGCGCCAGCAATAAAGACCGAACTGCTCGATTTTTCATCGATAGATCAAGAAAATTGATCAATTTGCAGGCATGAGCTGCCGGGAGCCGCTAGGCCTGCGTTGGTCTCGGGGCCGTCTCCTCGAAAGCATCGCCGCGAACACTGCGCACCTTGGAGAGGAAGACCACAAGCGCGGCAACGATCAGACAGCCCTCAAGCGCATAAGGCGCGCCGGAAAACGAATAGGTGGCCACGGGGCTTGTGAAATAGGCGAAGATTTGAGTGAAGATCAAAGGCCCAAGGATCGTCGTTATGCTCGATATGCTGGTGAGTGCCCCCTGCAATTCGCCCTGCGCCGACGGCGGGACGTGGACCGATGCGATGCTGCGCAACGGCGGATCCGCGAGGCTCTCGAGTGCCGTTGCTACGATGACGACGTAGATCATCCAGCCTTCCCACGCGGCCGCATAGCCGGTCATTCCAAGCGCCGTGAAAACGAGCCCGAGCGTTGCCGTTCGCCTTTCGCCCAGTCTCGACACGACACGCGGCAGGACAACCGCCATAACGAACGCGCCGCCTACGCCGAAGATGCCGAGCGAGAGTCCGATCTGCCCTTCGCTCCATCCATAGCGATAGGAGGATACGAACGACCACACGGCGGGATAGACGGCATGGGCCAGCCAGTAGAGGAAGAAGACGAGACACACCCAACCGATCCCGGAATAGTTGTGCATCTGCTTGAGTGCACCGAGTGGATTGGCTCGGTGCCACTCGAAGCGCCGCCGGTGTGTGCGCGCAAGCGTCTCCGGCAGGAGAAAGAGCCCGACGACGAAATTGAGGAAGGAAAGCCCCGCCGCGCCGTAAAAGGGCACTCTGGGCCCCAACTCCCCGAGAAAGCCGCCGACCACCGGGCCGAGGGCGAAGCCCGTGCCGAAGGCAATGCCGATCAGGCCGAAATTCTTGGCGCGGTTTCCGTCGTCGCTAATGTCGGCAATGTAAGCGGACGCGGTTCCAAAGCTCGCGCCGCTGATGCCGGCGAGAATGCGCCCCACGAAGAGCATCCAATAGCTCGTCGCAAGCACGCAGATCAGATTGTCGATCGCGAAGGTGAGCACCGAGGCAAGCAGGATCGGCCGACGCCCGAATCGGTCGCTCAAGTTTCCGATCAGCGGTGCGAAGAGAAATTGCATCGCCGAATAGACGAGCAGCAGCCAGCCACCGTCGATGGCCGCCTCGCCGACATCCGCGCCCGCCAGCTCCTCCAGGTAGCTCGGCAGCACCGGCACGATGATCGCGATGCCCATGATGTCGAGAAAGAGGATGAGGAAGACGAGGAACAGACCACGCCGTACAAATTTGCTGTCCCGCATGAGTCTTCCCTCCCGTTGTCCGTAAGCGGGACAGAACGTGAACGACGTTACCAAATAAGGTGTATGGTGTTGTCACGACGCAAACAATACGTGAACATTTCAAAGTTTATGATCGAAATGATCTCGTCTGTTGATGGCTTGCTGGCCTTTGGCTGCAACCCTATAGCGCCGTGCGTCTTTTCAGACGCACAAAGGGACGCTGTAGCACTTTAAAGTGCTGCATGTTTTTCTCCTTTAATCGGCTACGATTTAAGGAAACATGCCGTAGCGCTCTGAGTGCCGCTGTTCGGCCTTCAGGAAATCGACGAAGGCGCGAAGCGGAGCCGGAAGATGCCGACGGCCGGCGTAGTACAGGAACGGCCCTGGAAAGCTGGTAACCCAAGCCTCCAGAATCGGAACGAGGCGGCCCGCCTTGATCTCAGGCAGCAGGAATTCCTCGAAGCTTCTGATCACTCCTAGACCTCCGACGGCGGCGCTGATTTCGAGATCGATCGCATTGGCGAGCACGGTCGCGGGGGGCGCCACAGTAATTGCCGCCGCGCCCTCGCCGAATTCCCAGGCGAGCGCAATGCCGTTCTGGAAACGGTGGCGTATCGTCGCGTGCTCCAGGAGGTCGCGCGGATGTTGTGGCTCGCCATGCTTGGCGAGATAGTCCGGGGCCGCAGCGGTAACATAGCGCTGCACTCGCGGCCCGATCGGGATGGCGATCATGTCTTTTTCCAGACGCTCCTCATAGCGCACGCCGGCGTCGAATCCTGCAGCCAGCACATCGATGAAGCCGTCCTCAGCGACCACTTCCAAACTGATCGCCGGATGGGCCTTGAGAAAGCGCCCGATAATCGGCGGCAGGATGACCCGCGCGACTATCGTGGGGACGTTGAGCCGCAATGTTCCGGCCGGCTTGTCGCGTTCGCTTGCGGCCTGATCGAGCGCGCCGGCGATCTCGCCAAGTGCGGGCGACAGCCGCTCGAGCAGTCTCATGCCCGCTTCCGTTGCGGTGACACTGCGGGTCGTGCGGTTGAGCAGTCTCACGCCCAGCCTCGCCTCCAACCGCCGCAGCGCTTCGCTGAGGGCGGAGGCCGAGACGCCGCGCTTGCGGGCAGCGGTTCGAAAGCTGCGTTCGCGCGCGACGGCGGCGAAGGCATCGAGGTCTGCAAGTGGAAGGTCGTTCATTGTACGATATTCCGCACAAGCTGTTGGTTTCTGCCTGATTATCGCACAGCCAAATCGGAAGTAAACCTTGCACCGAACGAACGGCCTCAAAAAGGAGAGACGAGATGCAAATGGTTTCGCTTGGAAAATCCGGTCCGAAAGTCTCCGCCATCGGGCTCGGCTGCATGGGAATGTCGGGCATGTACGGTCCCGCAGACCGCACGGAGAGCATCGCCACGATCCATGCCGCGCTAGATGCCGGTATTAATTTGCTCGACACCGGAGACTTCTACGGCATGGGTCATAACGAGATGCTGATCGGCGAGGCGCTCAAGGATTGCGATCGCGACCAAGTGCTGCTCAGCGTGAAGTTCGGCGCCATGCGTGATGCAGCCGGCGCCTGGCTCGGTTACGATGCCCGGCCAAAGGCGGTGCGCAACTTCCTCGCCTATACGCTGCAGCGCCTCGGCGTCGAGTACATCGACATCTATCGCCCGTCCCGACTCGATCCCGACGTGCCGATCGAGGACACCATCGGTGCCGTAGCGGAAATGGTGAAAGCCGGCTATGTCCGTCATATCGGCCTCTCCGAAGTCGGACCGGAGACGATCCGGCGCGCGGCCGCCGTCCATCCGATATGCGATCTGCAGATCGAATACTCGCTGGTTTCCCGCGGGATTGAGGACGAGATCCTGCCGACCTGCCGCGAGCTCGGGATCGGCATCACTACCTACGGCGTGCTGTCGCGCGGGCTGATAAGCGGCCACTGGCAGAAGGGAGCGGCGGGAAGCGGCGACTTCCGCGCCATGAGCCCTCGCTTCCAGGAGGGCAATGTCGATCAGAACCTCGCGCTGGTCGAGGCGCTGAGGCGCGTCGCCGACGCCAAGGGCGTGACCGTGGCGCAGATCGCCATCGCCTGGGTCGCCGAGCAAGGAGTAGACATTGTGCCGCTCATCGGCGCTCGCCGCCGCGACCGGCTTTCCGAGGCGCTCGGCGCGCAATCGCTTCATCTCGATGCCGACGACATGGCGGCGATCGAACGTGCAATCCCGAAGGGCGCTGCCGCCGGCGCCCGCTATCCCGAGGCGCAACTCGCGCACATGGACAGCGAACGGCACGGATGAACGGGGAAGATGGAGCGCCGCTGTCGGAACGCAGGCGATCAGACGGAGCCGGAGAAGGTGTCGCAGTCCGACATCTTGCCGCTGTCGAAACCGCGCTTGAACCACCGCATCCGCTGCTCGGACGTGCCGTGATTGAAGCTTTCCGGGACGACATAGCCCTGCATGCGCTTCTGCAGGGTGTCATCGCCGATCTGGGTCGCGGCGTTCAGCGCCTCCTCCAGGTCGCCACGTTCCAGGAGCCCCTTCTGCTCGGTGTATTTGCCCCAGATCCCGGCGAAGCAGTCGGCCTGGAGTTCGACACGGATTGACATCTGGTTTGCCTCGACCTCGCTCATACGCTGGCGCATCTGATTGAACTTCGGCAGCACGCCGATCAGGTTCTGAACGTGGTGACCGACCTCATGCGCCAGCACATAGGCCTGGGCGAAATCGCCGGAGGCGTCGAATTTCTGAGCGAGCTCGTCGAAGAAGCTCATGTCGAGGTAGACCTTGCGGTCGCCGGGGCAATAGAAGGGACCGGATGCAGCCGAGGCAAAGCCGCAGGCCGAGCGAACCGCGCCATTGAAGAGCACGAGCCTTGGCTCTTCATATTGTTCGCCGCTCGCCTGGAAAATGCCGTTCCAGGTGTCTTCCGTTTCCGCGAGCACCGTCGCCATGAAGGCTTTCATCTCCTCTTCCTCGGCCGAACCGCGCGGCGCTTGCGAGCCATCGCTCTGTTCGAAACCCGGCATGTTCACCGGCCCGCCTTCAAGGATCTGGAGCATATCGATGCCCATTGCCCTGAGCACGAAATAGAGGATGACGAGGAAGATCAGCGTGCCGAAGCTCATACCACCGCCGGCACGGCGCATTCCGCCGCCAGGTATACGGAATCCGCCCCCGCGCCCGAACGGGCCCCCGGGGCTTGCCCCGCGCTGATCCTCGACATTGCTGGACTGGCGGCGGCCCTTCCATTCCATGGTCTTTCCTCCAGAAGGCGTCGCCTCTACTTCAGCGCGCCCAATGATTTATACGTCCGGACGACGAGTCTTGTAAAACGCAATCGCCGGCAGCCGGTTGCATCCTGCGGGCGGTTTTGTCGGGTGCCGCCGACGGCTATGTGCCTTGAGAGTAGGTGGCAGGATTGACGCCTCGCCCTCCCCGTGTTCCGATCCAAGAAGCAGAACGGCAGGAGGAGCAGATGAAGGCAGTGCGTCTGGAGTCGGTGGGTAATATCTCCGTTCGGGACGTCGAGGTGCCTGAGCCCGGGCCCGACGATCTGCTCGTCAAAGTGGAGGCCTGCGGCATATGCGGGACCGACCGCCATCTTCTTCATGGGGAATTTCCGTCCACGCCACCGGTCACGCTCGGGCACGAATTCTGCGGCATCGTCGTAAAGGCGGGCGACGCCGTCCGGGGCATCGCGCCCGGCGCCCGGATCACCGGCGATCCCAATATTTCCTGTGGCCGCTGTCCCCAGTGTCAGGCGGGGCGAGTCAATCTCTGCCGTAATCTGCGCGCGATCGGCATCCATCGCGGCGGTGGCTTCGCCGAATACGTCCTGGTGCCGCAGAAACAGGCTTTCGAGATCCCGCTTGCCCTTGATCCCGTGCATGGCGCCTTCTGTGAACCCCTCGCCTGTTGCCTGCACGGCATCGATATTGCGGGGATAAAAACGGGCTCGACGGTGGCAGTCCTCGGTGGCGGCGTGATCGGCCTCCTGACGGTTCAACTCGCGAGACTCGCCGGCGCGACGACGGTCATTCTCTCGACGCGCCAGGCATCGAAGCGCCGTTTGGCCGAAGAGGTCGGCGCGACCGCGACCGTCGATCCGGTGGCCACTGAGGTCGTGGAAGCGATCGCCGGCCCGGCAGGTCTCGTTCCGGGAGGCGTCGACGTGGTGATCGAATGCGCCGGCGTCGCGGAAACGGTGCAGCAGTCGACGCGGCTCGCCAAAGCGGGCGGCACGGTCGTGATCCTGGGCGTGTTGCCGCAGGGCGAAAAGGTCGAGATCGAGCCCTTCGACATCCTCTTCCGCGAACTTCGTGTGCTCGGCTCCTTCATCAATCCCTTTGTCCATCGCCGTGCCGCCGATCTCGTTGCTTCCGGTGCGATCGAAATCGACCGGCTGATTTCCCGTCGCGTGCCGCTCGCGGAGGCGCCGGGCATCATCGCCAGTCCGGCCGCTGCTGGAGAGGTCAAGGTGCTGGTCATCCCTTCTTGCGGATAGTCTGTGCTTGACGGCATCGAAGGTGATTTTTGACCGCAGGTCGGCACTTTGAAGGGCCGGCGCAAATATGTTCGCTTTATTGTCGATTCTGGAATTTTCGGGGTTTCGCTTGCAGAAACATTTGCCTATAAGCCGCTTTTAGCCTGAAAAGACCATCAATGCGCGACCCGGCCGGTGACCTCCCAACCTGGCCGGTTTTTCGCGCAGCCAGAAACGGATGATTGCCATGCCGAAGCGCCAAGATATCAAATCGATCCTCATCATCGGCGCGGGGCCGATCGTCATCGGTCAGGCTTGCGAATTCGATTACTCCGGTACCCAGGCGTGCAAGGCGCTGAAGGAGGAAGGTTACCGCGTTATTCTGGTAAATTCCAACCCGGCGACGATCATGACCGACCCGGGACTGGCGGACGCGACCTATGTCGAGCCGATCACGCCCGAGGTCGTCGCCAAGATCATTGCCAAGGAGCGTCCCGACGCGCTGCTGCCGACGATGGGCGGCCAGACGGCGCTCAACACGGCGCTGTCGCTGCGCCGCATGGGCGTGCTCGACCGCTACAATGTCGAGATGATCGGCGCCAAACCCGAAGCCATCGACAAGGCGGAGGACCGCGCCCTCTTCCGCGAGGCAATGGCACGGATCGGGCTGGAGACGCCGAAATCGCAACTGGCCAACGCCACCGACATCAAGGATCACGATCGCAAGGTGCACGAGGCCGAGCGCGCCGCGCTCAAGGCCAAGTTTTCCGGCGCTGAACTCGACAGAGCCCTCGACGAATTGGAGAACCAGTGGAATCTCGGCGAAGGCGACCGCAAGCAGCGCTATGTCAACCACGCCATGGCGATTGCCGCCCAGGCGCTCGACGAGGTCGGCCTGCCGGCGATCATTCGCCCCTCCTTCACGCTTGGCGGTACGGGCGGTGGCATTGCATATAACCGTTCGGAATTCTTCGAGATCGTCGGCAACGGCCTCGATGCCTCGCCGACGACGGAAGTCCTGATCGAGGAGTCGGTCCTCGGCTGGAAGGAGTATGAAATGGAGGTCGTCCGCGACAAGGCGGACAATTGCATCATCATCTGCTCGATCGAAAACATCGATCCGATGGGCGTGCACACGGGCGATTCGATCACCGTCGCTCCGGCGCTGACCTTGACCGACAAGGAATACCAGATCATGCGCAACGCCTCGATCGCGGTGCTGCGCGAGATCGGCGTCGAAACCGGCGGCTCGAACGTGCAGTTCGCGGTCAACCCCGAAAATGGTCGCCTCGTCGTCATCGAGATGAACCCGCGCGTTTCCCGCTCCTCGGCGCTTGCATCCAAGGCCACCGGCTTCCCGATCGCGAAGATCGCTGCCAAGCTCGCCGTCGGCTATACGCTCGATGAACTGGACAATGACATCACCGGCGGCGCCACACCCGCCTCCTTCGAACCATCGATCGACTATGTCGTCACGAAGATCCCGCGTTTTGCCTTCGAGAAGTTCCCGGGCGCCGAACCGACGCTGACGACCGCGATGAAATCGGTCGGCGAGGTCATGGCGATCGGCCGTACCTTTGCCGAATCGCTGCAGAAGGCGCTTCGCGGGCTGGAGACGGGGCTCACCGGCCTCGACGAGATCGAGATTCCCGACTTCGACGAGAATGGCGACGGCCGCAATGCGATCCGCGCCGCGCTTGGTACGCCGACGCCGGACCGCCTGCGCATGGTCGCCCAGGCGCTGCGTCTTGGCATGAGCGAGGCGGAGGTGCACGAAGCCTGCAAGATTGATCCGTGGTTCATCGCCCAGTTCAAGGCGATCGTCGACATGGAGGCGCGTATCCGCGAACACGGCCTGCCTCAGGACGCGGAGAACCTGCGCATGCTGAAAGCCATGGGCTTCTCCGATGCCCGGCTTGCGACGCTCACCGGCAAGCGCCCGAAGGAAGTGGCGGAACTGCGCAACGCGTTGAAGGTCCGCCCTGTCTACAAGCGCATCGATACCTGCGCTGCCGAGTTCGCCTCGCCGACGGCCTATATGTATTCGACTTATGAGACCCCATTCGTCGGCGTCGCGCGTTCCGAGGCGCAGGTATCCGACCGCAAGAAGGTGGTCATTCTGGGCGGCGGCCCGAACCGAATCGGTCAGGGCATCGAGTTCGACTATTGCTGCTGCCATGCAGCCTTCGCGCTGAAGGATGCGGGCTATGAAGCGATCATGGTCAACTGCAACCCGGAAACGGTTTCGACAGACTACGACACCTCCGACCGGCTCTATTTCGAGCCGCTGACGGCCGAGGATGTCATCGAGATTATGCGCGCGGAACAGGAAAACGGCACGCTGCACGGCGTCATCGTGCAGTTCGGCGGCCAGACGCCGCTGAAGCTTGCAGAGGCTTTGGAAAAGAACGGCATCCCGATCCTGGGCACAGCGCCGGACGCGATCGACCTCGCCGAAGACCGTGACCGGTTCCAGAAGCTCCTGATGAAGCTTGACCTCAACCAGCCGAACAACGGCATCGCCTATTCGGTCGAGCAGGCGCGCCTCGTTGCCGCCGAAATCGGTTTCCCGCTGGTTGTCCGCCCGTCCTACGTTCTCGGCGGTCGCGCCATGCAGATCATCCATTCGGAAAGCCAGCTTCAGAGCTACCTGCTCGACACGGTTCCGGGGCTCGTGCCGGAGGATATCAAGCAGCGCTACCCGAACGACAAGACCGGGCAGATCAACACGCTGCTCGGCAAGAACCCGCTCCTCTTCGACAGCTATCTGACGAACGCGACGGAAGTGGACGTCGACTGCCTGTGCGATGGCAAAGATGTCTTCGTCGCCGGAATCATGGAACATATCGAGGAGGCCGGCATCCATTCGGGCGATTCCGCCTGCTCGCTCCCGGTCCACACCCTCTCCTCCGAGACAGTCGACGAGCTCCAGCGCCAGACGACGGCGCTTGCAAAGGCACTGAATGTCGGCGGCCTGATGAACGTGCAGTTCGCCATCAAGGACGGCACTATCTATGTGCTCGAGGTCAACCCGCGCGCGTCGCGCACGGTCCCGTTTGTGGCCAAGACAATCGGCGCGCCGATCGCGAAGATCGCCGCGCGCGTCATGGCCGGTGAGACGCTGGAGGAAGCAGTCGCCGCCTACGGCAAATGGCCGGACCCGCGCAAGCTGAAACATATCGCGGTCAAGGAAGCGGTCTTCCCCTTCGCCCGCTTCCCGGGCGTCGACACGTTGCTCGGACCGGAGATGCGTTCGACCGGCGAAGTCATCGGGCTCGACACGGATTACGCGCTCGCGTTCGCCAAATCGCAGCTTGGCGCTGGCGTCGATCTGCCGCGTGATGGAACAGTTTTCGTCTCGGTTCGCGACGAGGACAAGCCGGGTGTCCTGCCGGCGATCCGCGTTCTCTCGGATATCGGCTTCAAGGTCATGGCCACCGGCGGCACTGCCCGCTTCCTTGGAGAGCACGGCATTACCGCCACCAAGATCAACAAGGTGTTGGAAGGCCGGCCGCATGTCGAGGACGCCATCCGTAACCGACAGGTCCAGCTCGTCATCAACACCACGGATGGCAACAAGGCGATATCCGATTCCAAGTCGCTTCGCCGCGCAACGCTTATGCAGAAGGTCCCCTACTACACCACGATGGCAGGCGCCGAGGCGGCGGCACTTGCTATCAAGGCGCTGAAGGCGGGCAATCTCGAAGTGCGCCCGCTGCAGAGCTATTTCGACGCCTGACGCCTCCGCTTGCGCACCCGAAAACGGGTGCGCACATCGCTGCGGGAAGCAACAGGCGACAGGCTCCCCGGCCAGGCAACGGCTCAAACCGATCCCCGCGTCCCTGCCTGTCCGTGCGGCGCGGCACGCGCCTTCTGCCGCACAAGGCTACGGGTCCTTATGCCGAAGAAGAGCGATGCGGCGGCGATAATGCAAGCGAGGGCGAACACCGCGAGCAAGGCCGCAGAGATCACGCGATCGCCGGCGCCTTCGTCGAAGCCCCGCGCATTGGCGGTCGCCCCGAAAACGGCGGCGCCGATCGCATAACCCGCCGATTGCAGCGTCGGCAGCAGAGCGGACGTCTTGTCGCGCTCCTCAATGCTCGATACGTCCATCAAAAGCTGACTGAGCGTCCCCCAGCAAACACCGAAACCCGCGCCGATGGCGATCTGGCTGATGAAGACCAGGCGGTACTCGCCGGCGCCGACGGCAAGTGTCAATCCAACGAGGCCGAGGCAAAGAAGCAACGGGCCCGTGGAGATCAATCGAACGCGCATCGCATGCGATCGCAGGCTCGCCACCAGTATCGCCGTCCCGCTCCAGGACATGGCCATCAACGCGCTTGAGAACCCGGCGGCAGTCGGGCCGAAATCCCACAGGCGTTGCAGCGCATAGACGAGGTAGACGGAGCCCGATGCCTGGGCCAGCGGCATCAGCAGAACGACCCAGAGGCCGGTGCCGAGCGGCTTGCTGACCGAAAAAGCGTCTGGCGGCAGGATGGAGCGCGGTGCTCGACGATCGGAGCGGATCGTACCGACGAAAACCGCGAGCGCCGCCACCAGCAGGGCCGCCATCGCATAGCCGTTGTCTGCAGTGTTCGAGAGCGAAATCAGCAGGACGCCGAAGCCGAAGGCGATGAGCCGCGGCAACGGAACCGCTACCGCCACTTTTGCGCCTCGCGCCGGTTGACGAACGATCGCAACGACGAGCGCGACGAAGATCGCCACGGCCGGGATATTGACGAAGAACGCTGCGCGCCACGACCAATGTTCCGTGAGCAGCCCGGAGATGAGCGGGCCGGCAAAGGCGGCGGTAGCCCAGACGATCGCTTCCGCGCCAAAGACCTTGGGCACGAGGCGCGGCGGGAAGAGCTCCGGAATGAGTGCGTAGCAGACGGCCGCGACTATGCCTTCGCCGAAGCCCTGCAGCAACCGGCCGGCGAGCACCTGCGGCATGCCGCTCGCCGTCGTAGCGATCACGGTTCCTGTGGCGAAGACAAGCGCTGCGGCGATCAGCGTCTTGCGCGCGCCGAACCCCGTCTTCAGGTTGGCCGCCATGGCGCCGCCGACGATGGCGAACACGAGGTAGAGCGTGAACGCCCAAGACAAAAGGGCAGCCCCGCCGAATTCCTCGACTGCCGTCGGCAGCGCCGTCGAGACGAAGAATTCGTTGAAGGCAAAGAGTGCGACACCGAGGCACAAGGTCACGGTCGCCGCCACGTGGCGGGGTTGCAAGAGTTCGCTCCAGCGGCCCTCGGCCTCCGCCTGCTGCGTCGTATCGGCACCTAAATTCTGTTCGGCTAAACTCATGGGGTCGGTTCCGTATCGTTCCTTCGTTGATGGAACCAGCACTGATACAACCTCAACTGCGGTTGAGGTAAAGAGGCTTTCCTTCACCCGGCGTCGGATTGTGCTCGGCTCGGCCACCGCGGGGAAGGACCGCGAAAAATCTGGCTTTCGCGCTTCCGTTTCTGTTATAAGAACGGTTCGGATGTTTCGGACGGTTCCGGTGCTTTTGCTCCGGCGACCGTTTTCTTTTGCGTGGGCGCCGCCGAAAGGCGGCGCCGCGTGTCTGATGAAGGATGATGAAATGGTCGACAAGGTGCCGATGACACAGGGTGGGTTCGTCAATCTGCAGGAGGAGCTGCGTTGGCGCCAGCAGGAGGAACGCCCGCGAATCATCGAAGCGATCGCTGAGGCTCGCGCTCATGGCGACTTGTCGGAAAATGCCGAATACCATGCGGCCAAGGAAGCTCAGAGCCATAACGAGGGTCGCATCGGCGAGCTCGAGGATCTGATTGCGCGTGCCGAAGTAATCGATCTGTCGAAGATGTCCGGTTCGAAGATCAAGTTTGGCGCGAAGGTGAAGCTCGTCGACGAGGATACCGAAGAGGAAAAGACCTACCAGATCGTCGGCGATCAGGAAGCCGACGTCAAAGCGGGACGCATTTCCATCTCTTCCCCGATCGCTCGCGCGCTGATCGGCAAGGAAGTGGGCGACTCGATCGAAGTCAACGCTCCCGGCGGCTCCAAGGCATACGAAATTCTCGCCATTCACTGGGGCTGACCGCCCCGCACTGGCGCGCGTCCCCGCTCCGCCCCTTTTCCCAATAGTGATTGTCGCATGCGCGAGGAGAGCGCACACGTGGTCGATATACGCGACGTCGAGGTGATTGCGCCCAATTTCAAGCGCCGGCTCTCCGGCGTTACTTCGACGATCATCCAGCTCATTCCGGTGCAGCGCGCCCTCGGCCAGAAGATCGCGGTGCTCGGCCCGGGGCTCCCCAAGAATTTGCCGTCTGTCCGGTACCGCGACCTGATCCATCTATGGAGGAGACCGGCGGGACGTCCGTGCCGTGTCTGGCACGCGCGGCGCAATGTCGAAATGCTGCCCGCGATCCTCCTGCGCGATCTGTTGCGCATGAAGATCCGGATCCTCTTTACCTCCGCTTCGCAGCGCCGGCATACCGGGTGGAGCAAGTTCCTTATTCGCCGGATGGACGCGGTGATCGCCACGAGTGCAAAAACTGCCGCCTATCTGGAGGTGCCGAATACCGTCGTCCTGCACGGCATCGACACGAAGCGCTTCCGGCCACCCGCCGACAAGGCGGAATCGAAACGTCGGATCGGCCTCGATCCCACCAAGAAGTTCGTCGGATGCTTCGGGCGCGTGCGCCATCAGAAGGGGACCGATCTTTTTGTCGACAGCATGATCGCCCTCCTGCCTGACCGCTCCGAATGGAGCGCAATCGTGGCCGGGCGGGCCACCGGTCCGCACATCGCCTTCGAATCCGAACTGAAGGAACGTGTCGCAAAAGCCGGGCTCGCCGATCGCATTCTTTTCGTCGGTGAACACACAAACATTCCGGACTGGTACCAGGCGCTCGATCTCTTCATCGCCCCGCAGCGCTGGGAAGGCTTCGGCCTGACGCCGCTCGAAGCCATGGCGACCGGCGTGCCCGTCGTGGCGACGGAAGTCGGTGCCTTTTCCGAGCTGGTCACCGTCGGCGATGAGGAAACCGGTCTCATCATTGCGGCGGACAATCTCGAGGCTATGGTCGATGGCGCCGCCTCCTTCATGGACGACCCGCCGCGACTGGTGGCAGCCGGAGCCAACGGGCTCGCGCGGACGTCGAAGAATTTCGCCATAGAAGCGGAAGCGCGGGCGATCGGAGCGGTCTACGAAAACCTTATGCGCTGACTGAATTCTTGTCCGCGTATGAGGAGAACGCAGCCGTCTCACCGTCGCGAGGTAAAGAGCTTCAGATAGGCGTCCGTGATTACTTCCTTGGAGAACTGGCTGACCAAAGTTTGGTATCCGCGCTCGGCCAGTTGTTCAGCAAAGTCCGGCGCATTGATGATCTGCTCGACCGCATGCGCAAAGCCATCCGCGTCTCCTATGTCGACCAGCAGACCGTTTTCGCCGTCGCGCATGAACCATTCCGGCCCCTCGGATCGGCTCGAGACGACCGGGGTTCCTTGGGCCCAAGCCTCCAGGATGACGTTGCCGAGTGGTTCGTGGCTCGAGGCCATGACGAAGACGTCGGCGGCTGCGAGGAACGGCCGTGCATCCTTTTGCCAGCCGGCGAAGCGCACCCGGTTGGAGATGCCGAGATCGGCTGCGAGCTTCTGCAGGCTGTCCCGCTCTTCGCCGTCGCCGAGCAGCCATAGATAGGCGCCCGGCAGTTGGGCGATTGCTTCGATCAAGGTGTGAAATCCCTTGCGCTCGACGAAGCGTCCCATCGAAATGACGACGGGCACGTCGGCAGGCGTGTCGAGCATTGCCCTGTCTACGGGCTCGACACGTTCGGCGTCGGTAAAATTGGAAATGACCTTGACTTGCCGTTTCCATCCCAGGCTTAGGACGCGCTCGGCAATACCAGGCGTGTTGCAGACGATGCAATCCGTGTTTTTGAAATAGCTGAGACGAGTGGGATAATCGCCGAGACGGGAGATCTTGAGCGCTTCCTTGTAGTCCGGCATCAGCTCGCTTGCACGCGGCGCCCAGGCCATCAGCACGTCCGGCTTCGCGCGTCGCGCCATATGCTTCACCTTCAACGGCAGCAGGAGGCGATCGAGCGAGAGGTTGCGAAAATGGCTCTCCTTGATCTTCGTGGCGCCTTCGATCTCCCGGCGCCAGGCGTCCTGAAGATGTATCAATTCTTTACGCCTAGCGAAACTCTGGTCCGAATGCGCCGCAGCCGCACGGCTCCGCGTCTTAGATTTCCACCTGACACGCGTCCTTTACCTGACGGATGGTCAGCATGGTCCGCACCGTATCGACATTCTCGGTTGCGGTAAGCTCCTCAATAACGAAATCTTGAAAGCTCGCAAGGTTCTCGGCCACGCACTGCAGCAGAAAGTCCGATTCTCCCGAGACCATCCAGGCCTCCCGGACGAGCGGCCAGGAGGCGGTGCGGGCGGCGAACGCCTTCAGATTGGCATCCGATTGGTGTTTCAGCCCGACCATGCAGAAGGCGACGAGGTCGTAGCCCAGAGCGGAAGCGTTGAGGAGCGCGCGGTAGCCGCGGATGACGCCGGCCTCTTCGAGCTTGCGAACCCGGCGCAGGCAAGGAGGCGCGGAAATTCCCACGCGCTCGGCGAGCTCCACATTCGTGATCCGGCCGTTGCCCTGCAGTTCACGCAATATTTTCATATCGATGGCATCGAGCTCGACGCGTACGACCATTGCCCAACATCCCCACGTTCGTCGGCCTGGCGGATAAGGCCTTATATGTCCGCCGGTATTCGTTCGGCTGCCGCGACATCGCAGAGCTCGCCCCTGGTTGCCTTCGACGAGCGCCCCATCGATCTGCTGCGTGGCTGTAGCGAGCCCGCCAGTGCTGTCTCGCATGTGGGTAGCACGTTATCGGATGCCGACACGAGGGTACTTACGGTTGCATGCACAAAAACCTTACGCAGCGTTCTACGGCGGCGATCTTTACGCCAGTGGCCACCATCGAACCGATGCGAAAATGTCCGATTTGGTGTCAAATTGACGTTGGTGACGCAACCACTTGTGTGTATCAGCGCGTATGCCCTTGAAAGTGCGCGCTGTGAATACCTAAAGTAAGGCAATATTTTGCCATTATTGAATCGCACCGGACGACCGCCCCCCCGGCTCTCCGATGACGAAAGGACAAGAGCATGACCGCCCGCCACACCAAAGTGCTGATCATCGGCTCCGGCCCCGCCGGCTACACCGCCGCCATCTATACGGCGCGGGCTATGCTCTCGCCGGTGCTGATCGCCGGCATGGAACAGGGCGGCCAACTGATGATCACCACGGATGTGGAGAATTATCCAGGCTACGCTGATCCGGTCCAGGGGCCATGGATGATGGAGCAGATGCTGAAGCAGGCGACTCATGTCGGTGCGGAGATCGTGAACGACCTCGTGACCGATGTCGACCTTTCCGTCCGCCCCTTTCGTATCAAGACTGACAGTGGAACGGATTGGACGGCGGATGCGCTGATCATCGCCACGGGCGCAAAGGCAAAATGGCTCGGTATCGAGACGGAGCAAACATTCATGGGCTTCGGCGTTTCGGCCTGTGCGACCTGCGACGGCTTCTTCTATCGCAACAAGGATGTCATCGTCGTCGGCGGCGGCAACTCCGCGGTCGAAGAGGCGCTGTATCTCTCCAACCTCGCCAAGACTGTTACGGTCGTCCACCGCCGGGATGCGTTCCGGGCCGAGAAGATTCTGCAGGAGCGCCTTTTCGCCAAGCCGAACGTCAAGATCATCTGGGATCATGAGGTTGTCGAATATCTCGGCACGGCCGCCAAGCCGCCAATGCCTGCCTCCGTCACCGGCGTGAAGCTTCGCAACACGAAGACAGGCGAGACGACCGACATGGCAATCGACGGCGTTTTCGTCGCCATCGGTCATGCGCCGGCCGTAGAACTTTTCAAGGGCAAGCTTCGCCAGAAGCCGAACGGCTACCTGTGGACTGCGCCGGATTCGACGGCGACGGATGTTCCAGGCGTTTTTGCCGCTGGCGATGTGACGGACGACGTCTATCGCCAAGCCGTGACGGCCGCCGGCATGGGCTGCATGGCGGCGCTCGAAGCGGAGAAATATCTGGCGGGTCATATGCCCGTCGCAATTGCGGCCGAATAGAAGCTGCAAATAGGGGCGCACGCCAGAACGGAGTGGCCCCGCATGGGAACAGATGCATCGGTCATATCCGGAGAAAGGTACTAGGCTTCTCCGATTGACCCTCTATGGGGGATTTTATGTCGCTGGACTGGGACAAACTGCGCATATTCCATGCGGCGGCCGAGGCCGGCTCGTTCACGCACGCGGCAGACAAGCTCCACCTCTCGCAATCGGCGATCAGCCGGCAGGTCAGCGCTCTCGAGCAGGACGTGGGCATCAAGCTGTTTCATCGCCATGCACGCGGTCTTATCCTGACCGAGCAAGGCGAAATGCTCTATCGAACGGCGCATGAAGTGCTGATGAAGCTTGAAAGCGTCAAGGCGCAGCTCAGCGAGACCACCGACAAGCCGAGCGGCAAGCTGCGCATCACGACGACCGTCGGCCTCGGCCAGGGCTGGCTGACCGACAAGATACAGGAATTCATGTCGCTGTATCCCGAGGTCCAGGTACAGCTCATTCTCGATAACGAAGAGCTTGACGTGAACATGCGTCACGCCGACTGCGCCATAAGGCTGCGTCAGCCGCAGCAATCGGACCTTATTCAGCGCAAGCTCTTCACCGTGCACATGCATATCTATGCGGCGCCGTCGTACATCAACAAGCACGGCGAGCCGCAATCCCTCGACGATTTGGACAATCACCGGATCATCACCTTCGGCGAGCCGGCGCCCAATTATCTACTCGATGTGAATTGGCTGGAGATCGCCGGGCGCGACCCGGATAATCCGCGGATATCGCATCTTCAGATCAACAGCCAGACCTCGATCAAGCGTGCCTGCCTGCTTGGCATCGGCATCGCCATGCTGCCGGACTATATCGTCGGTCGCGACCCCGGCCTGATCCAGCTTCCGATCAGCGCCGATATCCCATCTTTCGACACCTATTTTTGCTATCCCGACGAATTGAAGAACTCTGCGAAGCTGAAGGTCTTCCGCGATTACATCGTCGCCAAGGCCCGGAACTGGAATTTCTGATCGTCGCTTCGGTTGCCCGATTTGTGAGCTTTTGCCAATAATCATACTAAGCTGCTGTTTCTCATATCGTATTTTTTCATGGGTGAAATTTTTTCGTGAAGCAGTCTGGTTGTGCGCTGCAAAAATGTGCAGGGATGCGCACATGGCATGGCTGTCATGCATATTAAATGATTGCTGCAAGCCCAAAAAAACAGCATACCACACCCAGCTGATGCATCTTTGGTGGCTTCTCCTCCCAGTGCCACCGCAGCAGCTGTTCCCCTCTGGAGGTTCTTATTACCTTCACAACTACAAGGGCCCAAGTTTTCTTGTGGCCCTCTTTTTTTGCCTTGTTGCGGCCTGCAGCCCCCAGTTGCGAAATTCTTATGTACGGCTATTGAAACCCGGCGTGACACCCCCCATATCTCTCTTGGCTGATGCATCTAGCGGCTTTCTCCTCCCCAGCCGCTGCAACAGCTGTTCCCCTCTGGAGGTTAGAAACCTTCACAACTGAAAGGGCCCAAGTTTTCTTGTGGCCCTCTTTTTTTGCCCGCTCGCGCATCACACTCTTGTGACTTGTATATCGCCGCTTTTCGATACATACATCGATAAAATCCGATACATCGAAATACTATGGACAGAGACGAAATCCTAAAGGCGCTGGCACATCCGACTCGAATGGATATCCTGACGTGGCTGAAGGAGCCACAGGCGCATTTCGCGGCTCAGGAGCATCCGCTCGAGATGGGCGTTTGCGCCGGTCAGTTCGAGCGATGCGGCCTGTCCCAATCGACGGTCTCTTCGCACCTCGCCGTGCTGCAGCGCGCGGGTCTCGTGACGACCCGCCGCGTCGGCCAGTGGGTGTTCTACAGGCGCAATGAAGAGACGATCGCCGAGTTCCTGAAGGCTATCGGGGACCTCTGACGAACTCCCTCACCTCCCTAGATTGAACCCAACGGAAAGGACAACCCATGGCCTCTCTTTTCGACCCGATCACCATTGGCGACATCACGCTCAAGAACCGTGTCGTAATGGCGCCGCTGACCCGGAACCGGTCGCCAAAAGCCGTCCCCAACGCCCTCAACGCCGCCTATTACGAGCAGCGAGCGTCAGCGGGCTTGCTGATTACGGAGGCGACGGCGATCAGTCAGCAAGGCCAGGGCTACGCGGACGTGCCCGGGCTCTACACGCCCGAGGCGTTGGAGGGCTGGCGCAAGGTGACGGATGCGGTGCACGAGGCGGGTGGCAGGATCGTCGTGCAGATGTGGCATGTCGGCCGGATATCGCACGAATCGCTGCAGCCCGGCGGGGGCAGGCCGGTGGCGCCGTCGGCGATCCGTGCGAAGTCGAAGACATACCTCGTCAACCCGGACGGAACAGGCAGCTTCGCGGAAACGTCGGAACCTCGGGCGCTGGAACTCGCCGAAATCGCAGGGATCGTCGAAGATTACCGCAAAGCGGCGCGCGCTGCGGTCGAGGCGGGCTTTGATGGTGTCGAAATCCATGCGGCCAACGGTTACCTGATCGATCAATTCCTGCGCTTCGGCTCCAACAGGCGCACCGATGCCTATGGCGGTTCGATCGAGAACCGCGCCCGATTCCTCTTCGAGGTTGTCGACGCGATCACGGGCGAGATCGGCGCAGGCCGGGTAGGCATCCGCATTTCGCCCGTGACCCCGGCGAACGACGCATTCGATCCAGAGCCGCAGCTGCTTTTCAGCTATGTCGTCGAGCGACTGGCTCGTTATCCCCTTGCCTATATCCATATCATCGAAGGCGCGACCGGCGGCCCGCGCGACCATCAGCAAGGCGATCGTCCATTCGATTACGAGGCGCTTCGCGCCGCCTATGTGGCCGCGGGCGGCAAGGCGGCCTGGATGACGAACAACGGCTATGACCGCGATCTGGCGATCGGTACCATCGAAAGCGGCGAAGCCGACCTCGTTGCCTTCGGCAAGCCCTTCATTGCCAATCCGGATCTCGTGCGCCGGCTGAAGAATAACGCGCCGCTCAACACACCGGACCAGGCGACTTTCTACGGCGGCGGCGCCAAGGGCTATACCGATTACCCTGCGCTCGATGAGGTCGCCTGAGAAGCCGCAAAGAACAGAGGACCCCGTCATGCACGGGGTTCTTTGCACACCAGTCGCCTATTCTGCGCCGATGTTTACGCACCACATCGAACAATGGACCCTTGAGCCCGAGGGGGAGCCGACCATTACCCACGGAATCTCCGGACTGAAATCACGCACCGTGGTTTTTCACCGCCGTCGAAGCTGTTATCTATAGGCACTCGTTCGTCGCTGAGGAGCCGTATGGTCGAGCAAGGCAGAGCGGGCAGATGCCGCATCTGGGATAACCGAATGGGACGTCTGGCGCGCGCTGCTGCGGCGGTGTTGTCCGTTGCAGGGTGTTCTATCGCCGCCGTCTCCGGTGTTGCCGAGGCCCGCACCGATGCGCCGGTTCCTCAGCGAAAGTGCCTCTATTCGGGCGTTTCCGCAGTAAACCCATCCATTCGTCTCTGCATCAGCCCCGATAATTTCGCCCGGGATGTCTGCGGCATCATCGAACACTATGCCGAGGCGAACGACCTGCCGGCTCCTTTCTTTGCCCGGTTGATCTGGCGTGAAAGCCTTTTCCAGCCGGACGCCATCAGTCCGAAGGGCGCGGAGGGAATTGCCCAGTTCATGCCGGGAACGGCAAAGCTGCGCGGCTTGTCGAACAGTTTCGACGCCGTGGCGGCCCTTGGCAAATCTGCCGAGTATTTAAGCGAACTCAAGTCGCGCTATGGTAATCTCGGCTTTGCGGCAGCGGCCTACAATGCCGGCGAGGCTGGCCTCGAGCGCTTCCTGGAAAACGACCGCCTACCGTACGAGACGCGTGATTACGTCCTGGCGATCACAGCTCATCCCGTCGAAGACTGGCGGGACAATCCCCCGAAGGCCCTCAATATCGAGCTCGACAAGGACAAGAGCTTCCTGGATGGCTGCGTTGCGCTCGCCAATACGCGGCGTTTGCGCGAAGTCGTCATAGCCGACGAGGCCGCCTGGGCACCCTGGGGTGTTCAGGTGTCGGCGCACTATCGGAAATCCGTGGCGCAGCGGTTGTTCCTGAACGCCATCAGAAGATTGCCGGCGCCGATAAACAGCGAAAAGGCGGTTCTTGTGCGAGAGCGCAACGGCAGTTTTGGCGCCAGAAGCCGTTACGCGGCCCGCATAGGCCGACAGACGCGCGCTGAAGCGAACAAGCTATGCGCCGCCATTCGCAAGAGCGGCGGCGCCTGTATCGTTTTCAGGAACTGATCTACACAAGTGCTGCCGCCCGTCCGGGCTGTCGTCGGTCGCGCTACGCTGTGAGAAAACCAAGCGCAATTTCGCATTCTTCGTCGTTCTCACCGCCCGCTTGGCCAAGTCCGGCCCAACCGCCGATTGCCTTATCAACTTATTGTATTATTGTATCAGAAATCTACCTTAGGTTTTACTCTCGGAGGACCAGATGTATTTCCTCCAATGCGCCCGCAGAACATCGAAGGTATGTTTTCGCAACGAGGTAACGATGCGGCTCGACGACGGGCTCAACATATTCCGTCGACAGCCCGTAGGCACGCGGGGCTTTTCGAGGAGCCGGATTTCAAATGCGTATTTTCACAGGCTCGTACAGCCGCTCGCCGACGCGCGGTCCGCTGTGGCGCAAACAAAGAACCGTAACCTTTTTCGAACCAATGTGCGGGACTTCGTTCGTTCCGAGGTGAAATCACTGATCTTCAATTGGCGGCTGCATCTCTCGCTCTACCGCCCCGCCTGCGGTGTCTTCTTCGCCCGTTCCGTTCCCGAAACCTGTCCTCTGTAGCGTCGATCGATTTTGCGACCGTCAAGCGGTTCGAGCCCGGAAAGCGTCCAGTGCGTTTGCCCAATCCGTATCCTTCATCTTCGTGGGCATCACCGGCTTTCGCAATTCAGTCGGCAATCCGGAACTGAGCATGGAACCGTCAGCCTCGGACGCGGTCGAGGACATCCTGCGTCAGGCGGCCGATATTGCCGTGCGCATGGTCGCGCCAGAACAGGGTGCGCTCGTCGCACGCCATGTCGGCGCAATTCCGCTCGGCTTCCACGTACATCGGTCCTATCTCGACCGACGCGGCGTGCCCGAAACGCTCGACGACCTCGCCCGTCACGATCTCATCGGCTATGACCGTGAGACGGCGGCGATCCGCGCCGTCCTGGCGAGGGCGCCGAACTTGCCGGCGCTTCGTTTTGCGCTCAAAGCCGACAGCAATCTCGCCCAGCTCTCGGCCATCCGCGCCGGTTTCGGGATCGGCATCTGCCAGAACGCGCTCGCCGCCAGCAATCCGCAACTCGCGCACGTCCTGGCGGACCGCTTCGAGATGAAGCTCGAAACTTGGCTGGTCATGCATGAAAGCCTGCGCACGACGCCGCGCTGCCGGGTCGTTTTCGATGCGCTTGCGGAGGGGCTGCAGAATTATATCCGCCAACAGGCTGCCTCCTGCATGTCTCCTTAAATCGACCTCGATTTAAGGACCAGACATGCAGCAATGCTACAGCGACCTTTGCGCGTCTGATAAGACGCGCGGCGCTGTAGCGCCATCCGCCCACAAAAAAGCCCGCCGTGGATGACGGGCTTTTCTTGCTCTGTCGCACTCCGCGATCAATCCTCGGCGTCAGCGGGTGGTTCCGCCACGATGGCCTCACCGGCGGTGACGACTTCCTCGATCTCGTCTTCGCCGTCCGGCTCGCTGATCCGCTCGACCGACACGACCTTCTCGTCCTTGGCGGTTGAGAAGATGGTGACGCCTTTGGTGGCGCGGCTCGCCAGCCGGATGCCGTCGACCGGCACGCGGATGAGTTGGCCGCCATCAGAGACAAGCATGATCTGATCGTTGTGCTCGACCGGGAAAGCCGCGACGAGCTCGCCGATCTCCGTTGTCTTCGACGTGTCGGTGGCGCGGATGCCCTTGCCGCCGCGACCGGAAGTGCGGAAATCGTAGGAGGACGAGCGCTTGCCAAAGCCCTTCTCCGAAACCGTCAAAACGAACTGTTCGCGCTCTTTCAGCTCCTCGTAGCGTTCGTCGGAGAGCTCTCCACCGTTGGTCACCTCTTCGCCGACAAGCGCGATCTCTTCGTCCTCGCCGGTCGTGGCGCGGCGCTCGGCCGCCGAGCGCTTCAGATAGGCGGCGCGCTCCCACGGCTCGGCATCGACATGGCCGACGATTGCCATCGAGATGATCCGGTCCCCGTCGCCAAGCGAAATGCCGCGCACGCCGATCGAGTTGCGGCCGGCAAAGACGCGCACGTCGGAGACGGGGAAGCGGATGCACTGGCCGCATGCCGTCGTCAGCAGCACGTCGTCAAGCTCGGTGCAGGTATCGACCGAGAGGATCTCGTCGCCCTCCTCCTCGAGCTTCATCGCGATCTTGCCGTTACGGTTGACTTGGATGAAGTCGGAGAGCTTGTTGCGGCGGACCGTACCGCGGGTGGTCGAGAACATCACGTCCAGGTTTTCCCAGGTCGTCTCGTCCTCGGGCAGCGGCATGATCGTGGTGATGCGTTCGCCCGGCTCCAGCGGCAGCATGTTGATCAGCGCCTTGCCGCGCGACTGCGGCGTGCCGATCGGCAACCGCCAGACCTTCTCCTTGTAGACGATGCCACGGGAGGAGAAGAACAGGACAGGCGTATGGGTGTTGGCAACGAATAGCCGGATAACGAAATCCTCGTCGCGGGTCGCCATGCCGGAGCGGCCCTTGCCACCTCGGCGCTGTGCGCGGTAGGTCGTGAGCGGCACGCGTTTGATATAGCCGAGGTGCGACACGGTGACGACCATGTCCTCTTGAGCGATCAGGTCCTCGTCGTCCATGTCCGGGCCGCCATCGGCGATCTCGGTGCGGCGTGGCGTGCCGAATTCGTCGCGGATTGCCCCAAGCTCATCCTTGACGATCTGCATTATGCGCAGCCGCGAGGAGAGGATGTCGAGATAGTCCTTGATTTCCTCGCCGATCTTGTTGAGCTCGTCGCCGATTTCATCACGGCCGAGTGCCGTCAGGCGCTGCAGGCGCAGGTCGAGTATGGCGCGAGCCTGCTCTTCCGAGAGATTATAGGTGCCGTCGTCATTGATCCGGTGGCGCGGATCGTCGATCAGCCGAATCAGTGCATCGACGTCATGCGCCGGCCAGCGGCGTTCCATGAGCTGTTCGCGTGCAGTCTGCGGATCCGGCGCCTGGCGGATCAGCTTGATCACCTCGTCGATATTCGCGACGGCGATCGCGAGGCCGACCAACACATGCGCGCGCTCGCGCGCCTTGCGCAAGAGGTATTTCGTTCTCCGGCTAACGACGTCCTCGCGGAAGGAGACGAAGGCGCGCAGCATGTCGAGCAGCGTCATCTGCTCCGGCTTGCCGCCGTTCAGCGCTACCATGTTGCAGCCGAAGGAGGTCTGCAGCGGCGTGTAGCGATAGAGCTGGTTGAGGATGACCTCGGCATTGGCGTCACGCTTCAGCTCGATGACAACGCGATAGCCTTGACGATCGGATTCGTCGCGCAAGTCCGAAATACCCTCGATACGCTTGTCGCGCACGAGTTCGGCCATCTTTTCGATCATCGTCGCCTTGTTCACCTGATAGGGAATCTCGGTGATGATGATCTGCTCGCGGTCGCCGCGCATCGGCTCAACATGGGCACGCCCGCGCATGATGACGGAGCCGCGGCCGGTCTCATAGGCCTGGCGGATGCCCGCGCGGCCGAGGATCAGCGCGCCGGTCGGAAAATCCGGCCCCGGAATGATCTGCATCAATTCCGGCAATTCGATCGCAGGATTGTCGATCAGCGCGATGCAGCCGTCGATGACTTCGCCGAGGTTGTGCGGCGGGATATTCGTGGCCATACCGACGGCGATGCCGCCGGCGCCGTTGACGAGCAGGTTCGGGAATTTCGCCGGGACGACGACGGGCTCCTGCAGGGTGCCGTCGTAGTTGTCGCGGAAATCGACCGTTTCCTTATCGAGATCGTCCAGCAGCGAATGCGCTGCCTTCTGCAGCCGGCACTCCGTATAGCGCTCTGCCGCCGGCGGGTCGCCGTCGACAGAACCGAAGTTACCCTGGCCGTCGATGAGCGGCAGCCTCAGCGACCAGTCCTGCGCCATGCGAGCCAAGGCGTCGTAGATCGCCATGTTGCCGTGCGGATGGTATTTACCCATCACGTCACCGGTGACGCGGGCGCATTTGACGTATTTCTTGTTCCAGTCGATGCCGAGCTCGCTCATCCCGTAGAGGATGCGCCGATGAACGGGTTTCAAGCCATCGCGCACATCGGGAAGCGCGCGAGATACGATCACGCTCATTGCGTAATCGAGATAGGACCGCTGCATTTCCTCGATAATGGAAATCGGCTCGATGCCTGGCGGAGTTTTCCCGCCGCCTGGATTGCTTTGCTCAGTCAATGTTGATCACGATCTTTGTTCAGAATCAGTCGGTTTTTTATAGCCGAAGGCGGCCTTCAGCGCCAATTTTCGGCGGGTGGTTTTGAACAGTCTTTTGCCGCCGGAGCGGGCTTTTCTAGGGCAGACGCCCACGAATCGGAAGGTCCTGGCAGGCCGTGTTCTGCCCGGTCGTAAAGTCGGTTTAAGCCATTGTGCGGCGCTTGGCTACCCGCCCCTTTCCAAGCACCCGTCGCGTGCCTAAGAATGCGGCCGACATCACCAGGAGAACCGGGGTCAAAATCCGGAGAGGGGATACGGGTGTTCAATGCCGATCTTTTGGTCAATGCGCTGACGACGCTGCTCGTCACGCTTGATCCGCCCGGGCTCGCACCGATCTTTCTCAGCCTCACGGTTGGCATGAGCCGGCACGAGCGCTTTCAGGTCGCAACCCGCGGCTCGCTGATTGCCTTCTTCATCCTGGCGGCCTTCGCGCTCTTCGGCGACGGCATTCTCGGTCTGCTCGGTATCTCGATCGGCGCTTTTCGCATCGCTGGCGGCCTGCTGCTCTTCTGGATCGCCTTCGAGATGATTTTCGAGCGGCGCCAGGAGCGAAAGGAAAAGACGGGAGAAGCCGCGATTACGAAGGACCATATCCACAATATCGCGGTCTTTCCCCTCGCCTTGCCGCTCATCGCCGGACCGGGAGCGATCTCGGCGACCATCCTCCTCGGCAGTTCCTTCCCCTCCATCATCGACCGCGTGCAACTGCTCGTCGTCATCGCCGCCTCGATGGCGTTGCTGTTCCTGGCGCTGGTGATCGCCGAGCGCATCGACCGTTTCCTCGGCACAACCGGGCGGGCGATCCTCACCCGTCTGCTTGGCGTCATCCTTGCGGCGCTCGCCGTGCAATTCGTCCTCGACGGAGTGCGCTCAGCGTTTCGCGTCTAAAGTGCGTCGCGTTTAACCAAATTCATGCGACGCGCTTTAGTGCTTGTTTTTGTGCATGTCGTTGTCCCGGAGACCGCTGCAATTTTTTGGGCGACATGCATTAGGCTGGGAAAACACAACGGCCCGCTCAGGGGCGGGCCGAACGCGGAGGCGGGTTCAAACCTGCCGATCAGAACGGAATGTCGTCGTCGAGGTCGCGCGAGAAATTGCCGCCGCCCTGGTTGGATTGACCGCCGGAGCGTCCGCCTGAGGATTGCCGCGGCTGGTCGTAATCTTCATAGCCGCCGCCGTAGTCGCTGCCGCCGCGACCGGCACCGCCGCCTTCGCCGCGGCCGTCGAGCATGGTCAGCGTCGAATTGAAGCCTTGCAGAACGACTTCGGTCGAGTAGCGATCATTGCCGTTCTGGTCCTGCCATTTGCGCGTCTGCAATTGGCCTTCGATGTAAAGCTTGGCGCCCTTCTTCACATATTGCTCGACGACCTTGCAGAGCCCCTCGTTGAAGACGACCACGGTGTGCCACTCGGTCTTCTCGCGACGCTCGCCGGAATTCCGATCGCGCCAGGTCTCCGATGTGGCGATCCTGAGGTTGGCGATCGGCCGGCCATCCTGCGTGCGCCGGATTTCGGGGTCCGCCCCGACATTTCCGATCAAGATCACCTTGTTGACGCTACCAGCCATATCGCTTTTCCCGTACTTGTCGCCGCACCACCGGTCCGGCTTTCCAATCTCTCAAGAGCGCTCATCTTAACGGCCCGCCGCCGCGGATACGCCCCGCATCGCCCGTAATCCACAACTGATTTGTCCAGGAACACCGCTGACATTTTGTTCTTTTTTTGTTCTAATGTTTCTCTATGATCCTGTCAACCGAATCGCAATTGAGCCCCTCTTTTGCCGATTGCGCCTCGACATGGGCGTTGTCGTCATTACATAGGAGGCTTTCAACCGATATTCAAAACTGGCTTCCGATGAGTGAACTCAAGACCATCTCCATTCGCGGTGCGCGCGAGCACAATCTCAAGGGTATCGACCTTGATCTGCCGCGCAACAAGCTCATCGTGATGACCGGCCTTTCCGGCTCCGGCAAATCGTCGCTGGCCTTCGACACGATCTATGCGGAAGGTCAGCGCCGCTATGTCGAGAGCCTCTCGGCCTATGCCCGCCAGTTCCTGGAGATGATGCAGAAGCCGGATGTCGACCAGATCGACGGGCTCTCGCCGGCGATCTCGATCGAGCAGAAGACGACCTCGCGCAACCCGCGCTCGACGGTCGGCACCGTGACCGAGATCTACGACTATCTGCGCCTGCTTTTTGCGCGCGTCGGCGTGCCCTATTCGCCGGCCACCGGTTTGCCGATCGAGAGCCAGACCGTCAGTCAGATGGTCGACCGCGTGCTGGAATTCGGCGAAGGCACGCGGCTCTACATCCTGGCGCCGCTCGTTCGCGGCCGCAAGGGCGAGTACAAGAAGGAACTCGCCGAGCTGATGAAGAAGGGCTTCCAGCGCGTCAAGGTCGACGGCCAGTTTTATGAGATCGCCGACGTGCCGACGCTCGACAAGAAGTACAAGCACGACATCGATGTGGTGGTCGACCGTGTCGTCGTGCGGCCCGATATCGCGACGCGCCTCGCCGACAGTCTCGAGACCTGCCTGACGCTCGCCGATGGGCTGGCGATCGCCGAGTTCGCCGACCGGCCGCTGCCCCCGGAAGAAACGGCGGCCGGCGGTTCGGCCAACAAGTCGCTGAACGAGACGCATGAGCGCGTGCTCTTTTCGGAGAAGTTCGCCTGCCCGGTCTCGGGCTTCACGATACCCGAGATTGAGCCGCGGCTTTTCTCCTTCAACAATCCATTCGGGGCCTGCACCACCTGTGACGGTCTCGGGAGCCAGCAGAAGATCGACGAGGCGCTGATCGTGCCGGAACCGCACCGGACCCTGCGGGACGGCGCGATCGCGCCATGGGCGAAGTCGACCTCGCCCTATTACAACCAGACGCTCGAAGCGCTTGGCCAGGTCTTCGGCTTCAAGCTCGGCAGCCGTTGGAGCGAACTCTCCGAGGAAGCGCAGAAGGCGATCCTCTACGGCACGGAGGAGAAGATCACCTTCCACTATCAGGATGGCGCCCGCTCCTACAATACGACCAAGACCTTCGAGGGCATCGTGCCCAATCTCGAACGGCGCTGGAAGGAGACCGACAGCGCCTGGGCGCGCGAGGAGATCGAGCGCTTCATGTCGGCAGCACCCTGCCCGGCCTGCGCCGGCTACCGGCTGAAGCCGGAAGCGCTCGCCGTCAAGATCCATCGGCTGCATATCGGCGAGGTCACCGACATGTCGATCCGCGCCGCCCGAGACTGGTTCGAGGCGCTGCCTGATCACCTCAGCCCGAAGCAGAACGAGATCGCCGTGCGCATCCTCAAGGAGATCCGCGAACGGCTGCGCTTCCTGAACGATGTCGGCCTCGAATATTTGAGTCTCTCGCGCAATTCCGGCACGCTTTCGGGCGGCGAAAGTCAGCGCATCCGGCTCGCCTCGCAGATCGGTTCCGGACTGACCGGCGTTCTCTACGTGCTGGACGAGCCTTCGATCGGCCTGCACCAGCGCGACAATGCCCGGCTGCTCGACACGCTGAGGCACCTGCGCGATATCGGCAATACGGTGATCGTCGTCGAGCATGACGAGGATGCGATCCTGACGGCGGATCATGTCGTGGATATCGGCCCCGCGGCCGGCATCCACGGCGGTGAGATCGTCGCTGAAGGCACGCCATCCGACATCATGGCCAATCCGAAGTCGCTGACGGGAAAATATCTCTCGGGCGAGCTGTCGGTAGAGGTGCCGAGCGAACGACGCAAACCAAAAAAGAAGAAGGAAATCACGGTTGTAGGCGCGCGGGCTAACAATCTGAAGAATGTCACCGCGTCTATCCCGCTCGGCGTTTTCACCGCCGTCACCGGCGTCTCGGGCGGCGGCAAGTCGACCTTCCTCATCGAAACGCTCTACAAGGCGGCGGCGCGCCGCATCATGGGCGCGCGCGAAAACCCGGCCGATCACGATCGCATCGACGGGTTCGAGCATATCGACAAGGTGATCGACATCGACCAGTCGCCGATCGGTCGCACGCCTCGTTCGAATCCGGCCACCTATACCGGCGCCTTCACGCCGATTCGCGACTGGTTCGCCGGGCTGCCGGAGGCGAAGGCGCGCGGCTATCAACCGGGTCGCTTCTCGTTCAACGTCAAGGGCGGCCGCTGCGAGGCCTGCCAGGGCGACGGCGTCATCAAAATCGAGATGCACTTTCTGCCGGATGTCTATGTCACCTGCGACGTCTGCCACGGCAAGCGCTACAACCGCGAAACGCTCGACGTTCATTTCAAGGGCAAGTCGATCGCCGACGTGCTCGACATGACGGTCGAGGAAGGCGTCGAATTCTTCTCGGCCGTTCCGGCGGTCCGCGACAAGCTAGTGACGCTTAATCAGGTCGGGCTTGGCTATATCAAGATCGGGCAGCAGGCCAACACGCTTTCGGGCGGCGAAGCCCAGCGCGTGAAGCTCGCCAAGGAACTCTCGAAACGCTCCACCGGACGCACGCTTTACATTCTGGACGAGCCAACGACAGGCTTGCATTTTCATGACGTAGCCAAGCTTCTTGAAGTTCTGCATGAACTCGTCAACCAGGGCAATTCGGTAGTGGTCATCGAGCATAATCTCGAAGTCATCAAGACGGCCGACTGGATCATCGATTTCGGCCCGGAGGGTGGCGACGGTGGCGGCGAGGTCATCGCACAGGGTACGCCCGAGGCGGTTGTGAAGGAGCCGCGCTCCTATACCGGACACTTCCTGAAGGAGCTTCTGGAGCGCCGGCCGGTGAAAAAGGTGGTGGCGGCGGAGTGATTCGGGTGGCGACTGAAGCTGCCCTTCATGACGGTCGAGCTTTTGAGAATTGATCAAGGCGGCTTTGAGGGAGGAGAGGATGGCAAATTCAGGAAAGATCCGCGTCGGCATCGGTGGTTGGAACTTCGAGCCCTGGGAGGGCACCTTCTACCCTTCCGATCTTCCGAAAAAGCGGCAGCTCGAATTCGCTGGCAAGGAGTTGCGGACCATCGAGGTCAACGGCACCTATTACAGCTCGCAGAAGCCCGAGACCTTCGCCAAATGGGCAGCGGAGGTGCCGGACGGTTTCATCTTTTCGCTGAAGGCCAGCCGCTTCGTGACGAATCGCAGGGTCCTCTCCGAAGCCGGTGAATCCATGGAGCGATTCCTGACGCAGGGGCTGACGGAACTGGGCGACCGTCTTGGGCCCATCCTCTGGCAATTCGCGCCGACCAAGAAGTTCGATCCCGATGATTTCGAGGGCTTCCTGAAACTCCTGCCGGAAAAGCAGGACGGGCTGAAGCTTCGCCATGTCGTCGAGGTCCGCAATCCGACCTTCCAAGTGGCGGATTTCGTGAAGCTGCTCGAGAAGTACAAGGTGGCCGTCGTTCTCGCCGAACACGCGGATTACCCGATGATTGCCGACGTCACCACCGACTTCGTCTATGCGCGGCTGCAGAAAGGCAGCGACGACGTGAAGACCTGCTACCCGCCCAAGGGGCTCGATCTCTGGGCCGATCGGCTGAAGACCTATGCGGCGGGCGGCGAGCCGGACGATCTTGAGAAGAGTGCGCCGGAGCGTAAACCCGAAGAGGCACCGCGCGACGTCTTCGCCTTCTTCATCACCTCGGGCAAGGTCAACGCGCCGAACGGTGCCAGGGAATTGCAGAAGCGCGTGGACGGCTGAGGCCGTGCGCATCCGGCGGCCCGCCGGGAGGGCGTTTCCACCGGGCATCTTGCGCACAAAAGGCGAAAGGACGCCTCGTTCAAGATGTTGTGGTCGCCTATTCGTCGGGATCTATAGGTCGCGCCAACGAATCACGTGTCCCTACGTCACATTCCCGGCGGCTTCGCAATCGCGGGTAGCGCAACGGCATTCCAGTTACCCGCTTTTTCATCCATAAAAATTTGATTTTCCGCCTGTCGCTGCGGCATCTTCGCAAGCAAATTCGGGAAGCCCCTGATTTTCAAGGGCTTGATCGATGTCCCCGTTTTCCACAGTCGGTCCACACAACATCTAGCGTCAAACTTCCGTCACAAACCACCCCTTGACGCCCCGAGGCGATTCACGGTTAATGGATTTTACGTTGCGACGGCGGCGGACCGGAAAGTTCAGAGGCCGGTTCTTCTCCCCAAATCGTCGATTCTGACATGTGGCTCCGGCGGGGCTCCCCTGCTGCCGCAATGGAGGAATTTTGCGCGAATTTTAGGGCGCCGAAGCAGCATTTCGCGCTGGCATAAACAACCTGTTAATACTATATTTAGTGTTTGCAGCCAGCATCATCACAAGATACAGGGTTACCCAGGAGCTGGGTTTCCTCACATCGATGGAAGCTGAAGCTGGCTGCGGGAACCCTCGCGGCCGGGCGGGGTTAACTGCGCCTTGGCGCACGGCAACAAAGGACGGGACAATGAAGATCGAGCGTCGTTTCACGAAGGCAGGGCAATCCGCCTATGCCGAGATAGAATTCCGCAAGGCGACGAGTGAGATCAAGAATCCAGACGGGTCGATCGTTTTCCGGCTCGAGAATATCGACGTGCCCGCGCAGTTCTCGCAGGTCGCCGCCGATATTCTCGCGCAGAAATATTTCCGCAAGGCCGGCGTGCCTGTGAAGCTGAAGCGGGTCGAGGAAAACGACGTGCCCTCTTTCCTGTGGCGCTCGGTTCCGGACGCGGAAGCGCTGAAGGCGCTGCCGAAGGAAGAGCAGTACGGCTCCGAAACCGATGCCCGCCAGGTCTTCGATCGCCTGGCCGGCACCTGGACCTACTGGGGCTGGAAGGGCGGCTACTTCGACACCGAGGAAGATGCGTCCGCCTTCCGTGACGAACTCGCCTACATGCTCGCCACCCAGCGCGTCGCGCCGAACTCGCCACAATGGTTCAACACCGGCCTGCACTGGGCCTATGGCATCGATGGCCCCGGCCAGGGTCACTTCTATGTCGATCCTTTCACCGGCAAGCTGACGAAGTCCAAGTCCGCTTACGAACACCCGCAGCCGCATGCCTGCTTCATCCAATCGGTTGCCGACGACCTCGTGAACGAAGGCGGCATTATGGACCTCTGGGTGCGCGAGGCGCGCCTCTTCAAATACGGCTCCGGCACCGGCTCCAATTTCTCGCACTTGCGCGCCGAAGGCGAGAAGCTCTCGGGCGGCGGCAAGTCGTCGGGACTCATGAGCTTCCTGAAGATCGGCGACCGCGCTGCTGGCGCCATCAAGTCGGGCGGCACGACGCGCCGCGCCGCCAAGATGGTGGTCGTCGACATCGACCATCCGGATATCGAGGAATATATCAACTGGAAGGTGAAGGAAGAGCAGAAGGTCGCCGCTCTCGTCACCGGCTCGAAGATCGTCGCCAAGCACCTGAAGGCGATCATGAAGGCCTGCGTCAACTGTGACGGCAGCGACGATGCCTGCTTCGACCCGAAGCAGAACCCGGCTCTGAAGCGCGAGATCCGCGCTGCCAAGCAGGCTCTGGTTCCGGAAAACTACGTCAAGCGCGTCATCCAGTTCGCGCGCCAGGGCTACAAGGACATCGAGTTCAAGACCTATGACACGGACTGGGACTCTGAAGCCTATCTGACCGTCTCCGGGCAGAACTCCAACAACTCCGTCTCGATCAAGGACGACTTCCTGCGCGCCGTGGAGGCCGATGGCGATTGGCACCTGACCGCCCGCAAGGACGGTCGCGTAATGAAGACCGTGAAGGCCCGCGACCTCTGGGAGTCGATCTCCTATGCCGCCTGGGCTTCGGCCGATCCGGGCCTGCACTTCAACACGACGATGAACGACTGGCACACCTGCCCGGCTGCCGGCCCGATCCGCGCGTCGAACCCGTGCTCGGAATACATGTTCCTCGACGACACGGCCTGCAATCTCGCATCGCTCAACCTGATGCAGTTCAAGGATGCCGCCACCAAGCGGATCAACATCGGCGATTACGAACATGCCGTCCGGCTCTGGACGATCGTTCTCGAAATCTCGGTGATGATGGCGCAGTTTCCGTCGCGCGAGATCGCCGAGCTCTCCTATGAATACCGCACGCTCGGCCTCGGCTATGCCAATATCGGCGGTCTCCTGATGTCATCCGGCATTCCCTATGATTCGCGCGAAGGCCGCGCCATCGCCGGCGCGCTGACGGCGATCATGACCGGCGTCGCTTATGCCACCTCGGCAGAAATCGCCGCCAAGCTCGGCCCCTTCCCCAGCTTTGCGCCGAACCGCGACAACATGCTGCGCGTCATGCGCAACCATCGCCGTGCGGCTCATGGCGAGACGGCCGGCTATGAGGGGCTCTCGGTCAATCCGGTCGCGCTCGTCCATGGCGATTGCCCCGATCAGGAGCTGATCGCGCATGCCAAGAGCGCTTGGGATAAGGCGGTCGAGCTCGGCGAGAAGCACGGCTACCGCAACGCCCAGGCGACGGTGATCGCGCCGACCGGCACAATCGGCCTCGTCATGGATTGCGACACCACCGGCATCGAGCCTGACTTCGCGCTGGTGAAATTCAAGAAGCTCGCCGGCGGCGGCTATTTCAAGATCATCAACCGCGCCGTGCCGGAAGCGCTGCGCACGCTCGGCTACACGGAGAGCCAGATCGCCGAGATCGAGGCCTATGCCGTCGGCCACGGCAACCTCAACCAGGCGCCCGCCATCAACCCGGCGACGCTGAAAGCGAAGGGCTTCACCGACGAGAAGGTCGATGCCGTCAACGCCGCACTGAAATCGGCCTTCGATATCAAGTTCGTCTTCAATCAGTGGACGCTCGGCGCCGATTTCCTCAAGGAGACGCTCAAGGTCACGGACGAGCAGCTCGCCTCGATGGACTTCAACCTCCTCGAGCACCTGGGCTTCTCGAAGAAGGACATCGAAGCCGCCAATATCCATGTCTGCGGCGCGATGACGCTCGAAGGCGCGCCATTCCTGAAAGCCGAGCACCTGCCGGTCTTCGATTGCGCCAATCCCTGCGGCAAGATCGGTAAGCGCTACCTTTCGGTCGAAAGCCACATCCGCATGATGGCAGCCGCTCAGCCCTTCATCTCGGGTGCGATCTCGAAGACGATCAACATGCCGAACGAGGCGACCGTCGAGGATTGTAAGAACGCCTATATGCTCTCCTGGAAGCTGGCGCTGAAGGCCAACGCCCTCTATCGCGACGGCTCCAAGCTGTCGCAGCCGCTGAACGCCTCGCTGATCGAGGACGAAGAGGACGAGGAAGTGATCGAAGAGTTGATGCAGGCGCCGGCTGCGGCCCAGGCTGTCGCGGTCACCGAGAAGATCGTCGAGCGCGTCATCGAAAAGGTCGTGCGTGCCCGTGAGAAACTCCCGAACCGCCGCCAGGGCTATACCCAGAAGGCGATCGTCGGTGGCCACAAGGTCTACCTGCGAACCGGCGAATTCGGCGACGGTCGTCTTGGCGAGATCTTCATCGACATGCACAAGGAAGGTGCCGCCTTCCGCGCGATGATGAACAACTTCGCCATCGCCATCTCGCTCGGCCTGCAATATGGCGTGCCGCTCGAGGAATATGTGGAGGCCTTCACCTTCACCAAGTTCGAGCCGGCCGGCATGGTCCAGGGCAATGACGCGATCAAGAACGCGACGTCGATCCTCGACTATGTCTTCCGCGAGCTCGCCGTCTCCTATCTCGGCCGCCACGACCTTGCGCATGTCGATACCTCAGACTTCAGCAACACGGCGCTCGGTCGCGGCATCCAGGAAGGCAAGACCAATCTCGTCTCGACCGGCTGGACCCGTGGTTACAAGCCGACGCTCGTCGGCGGCTCGGGCGACCGCTCCGAGCCGAAGGGTGCCGCAACCGCCGCCCCTGCCCGCGCCTCCGGCGGCGCCACGGTGACCTCGATCGCCGGCAATGCCGCCCGCAGGCTGGAGCCAGCAGTGGCTGCGACCACCTCGGAAGTCGTCGCCTTCAAGCGCGACTACGAGGAGCGCGCCGCCGAGCTTGCCGAGGAGATCGCTGAAGAGGTCGAACAGGAAGTAACCGCCCTCTTCTCCGACAAGGCGGCGGCGGAGGCTGCGTCCGCCAAGAGCGAGGCCAAGAAGGTCGAAGCCGAACGCCGCGCCCGCTCTATCATGCAGGGCTACACCGGCAACATGTGCTCCGAGTGCCAGAACTTCACGATGGTGCGGAATGGTACGTGCGAGAAGTGCGATACGTGTGGTGCGACGAGCGGGTGCTCCTGATTAGCAGCGCCGGCTGCTGCTGAACTACTCCGGGAAAGCCCAAGGGTCACACCTTGGGCTTTTGCCGTCTAAAGAGAGAGCAAAGGTATATGCCCACTCCCCTCCTCGACATCATCCCCACCGATCCTAATCCTGACGACATCCGCGCCATCGTCGCGGCGCTGAACGTCTATAACACTGCCAACAGCGGCATGGCCGACCAGCCCGGCTTTGCCGTCATCATCCGCGATCCGGAAACGCGAGCGGCCGTCGGTGGGCTTTATGCCGTCGACGGTTATGGCTGGGCCTTCATCCGCTATCTGGCGATCCCCGAAGAATATCGCGGGCACGGGCTCGGCCGGCGGCTCATGGAGGAAGCGGAGAAGATCGCCAAGGCGCGCGGCTATATCGGCCTGTGGCTCGACACCTTCGAATTCCAGGCGCGACCTTTCTACGAGAAGCTCGGCTTCGAGCTCTTCGGCGAACTCGAAGGCGGACCGGGCTCTATTCCGCGCTATTTTCTCAAGAAGCGCTTCTGACCACCGGCGTTGGCGACGGTCGAAGCGGTCAGTCCATGTGGATTGGCTGAGTTTCCTTCATCGAGGGCCGGGCAGCGATTCGGGCCCACCACCCCGCCAGATTGTCGTATTGCCGGATCATCTCCCGGCCTTCCGGCGCCACGAGGAAGTAATCGAACATCGGTGCGGCATAGAGGTCGGCCAGCGATATGGTCTCGCCGGCAAGCCAGGGCGCCGTCCCCATGATGTCTGACATGGCCTTCAGGCATATCCGCGCCTTCGGAAGCGCTGCGGCAATGGTGGCTTCATCAGCGGTCGCGCCCTTCGCCGGCTTGGAGATTCGCTCCACATAAATACTCCACACCAAGGTGGGATAGGCGTAGTTGTCAGCGATGCTCATCAGTTGATTGCAACGGGTTCGCTCCCGAACATCGGCAGGCTGAAGCTTCGGCCCGTCGAACACGTCGTCGGCGTAGCGCGTTACCGCACCGGTCTCGTACAGCCTGAATCCATTGTGTTCAAAGGCAGGAATGCGCCCGAACGGATGCCGTTCCAGGTAGGCGGGTGGCGGGCCGTCGCTCGCAAAGATATCGATAGGAACGAGATCGTAATCCACACCCTTCTCGACCAGCGTAAGCCGAACGATCCGCACGTAAACGCTGTACGCCGCTCCGAACACGCGTGGTTTTTCAATCACTGCTGCTCTCCCGTTGTCGGACGACTTCGAGCCTTTGCCCGATCTTCAAGGCTACAGTGTGCGATTGAACCAGATGGTTGCAACCTTGACCGTAAGAAAAAGCAAGAGAGTCATGTCAAACCAATGGACTAGGCGCTTCGGATGCCGCAATTTGGCCGTGTCTGACGAAGCCGAATCGGAGAGTCCATGCCCCTCAAATATCTGACGATCTTGATGCTTGTTGTACTGTCGGGCTGCGCAAGCACTGGCGCCGGCAACACGACTTACGCGCAGTGGTATGGGCCGAACCCGGTTCCCGATTTCGGCGCTGCAAGCCCCGGCGGGCTGCGGGTTGGGTATTGAGAAAAACACGTAAAGAGCGAAGCGCTCCTCTCTCTGGTCGGGTGTTTCCCTCTGGCTGCATGAAATGGAGGACCGCGCCCATGTCCGTCTGGCGAGACGGTATGGCCGCGGCGCAGCGCCTTTCCCGGCAGCGCGACGAGACCATGATCGCCGCAGAAATGCGTCGAAGACAGGACCGATATTGGATGATGAGGTGGCCTGCCGGCGGCTGATGTCAGGCTCGCACGGCCGCAGAATCACCGCGGCGGAACGATCCCTTGATAATACTCACCCTCGCCGCCGACATAGCCGACTCCGGTATGCGAACACGCCGCTAGCGTTGCGAGTGCGAGCAGCAATACGATTTTGCGCATAGGCCTCGTACCTTTCCTAACAGATTGATGATCATTGATATTCCGCCATACGCGCAGGATCAATTCCAACTTCGCGGTCGCACCCACTCGTCACTCGGTCTTGCGGCAGGCCACGGGAAGATCGCAAGATGTTGGGCTCCGAGCCCCGCCAAAGCGACGGCGCAGGATCGCCTGTCCACGTGCGGCCATTGCGCGCCATTTCTTTTGATGCAGGTACGGGCAATCTCATTAGAAGGGCGTCGGCGGTACGACGCCGGTGTAATACTCCCCTTGCCCCCCATAATAGCGCTCTCTGTAGCGCTCGGTGTCGGGCCTCCCTGTTTGCGAGCACGCGCACAAAGTAGAGATCGCTAGCAATAATACGATCGCGCGCATAGAGCTTCGTCCTTTCCTGATTATTGTTCCCCGATGCACTTGCACTGCGCAGGACTGCGCCGTTTTCTTCATTGCGACGGCGATTGTACATGCTGCTCAACCGTCGGTATAGAAATTTGCGTGTAGTGGAGAGCAAACGCTGCGCAGCCCTCGACGATGTGGTTGCCTCCTCGCCTTCGGTCTCTCCAACAAGCTCCGCAACTGTTCTCAGCCCGAGCCACCAAATACTAGGATTTGCCTAAAACCCGAGCACTCGACTTCACCAGGCCGCAAGCGAAATCTGGCACAGGAAGAACATTCGTGATCCAGGGTGAAGAGGATGACCCAAGTCGTTACCGTTTCCGCGACGACGGCGGCTTACGCGGCGGAAGCCGTCAAGCCATCCGCGCGCGTGCGCGGCGATGGTCCGGCCGATGAGGCGATCACGCTCCTTTCGGTCGGCAAAGAGCCGCCGCGCCACCAGGGAGCAATCCCGACGATAAGGAGCGCTCTGCCCTTGGCACTCATGTTGATCAGCGCCAACCGTCGCCCGCCGCAGGAGAGCGAGGCCGAGGCGCTGCGCCGCTATCTCGAATATATGCAAGACGAAGAGAGTGGCGACCAACAGGAGAGCCTGCCGGACGAGAATCCGGACGAAGACGAAGGGCAGCAAAGCGACGAGATCGCCGAGATGCTTGACCGGTTTATTCAGGGAAAATGAACCGGTCAGAAAGCGGGCTCGCGCGAACCACGGCGCATTGCGCGGTCAATGCCGCCGCTCGGGACTATTTATGTTCATGACCGGGCGTATTGTGGCCGCTTGCGGCGCCGACCGGCAGGACGTAGTCCACTTTCCCAGCCTTCTCGAAGCTGAGCGTCACCGGCACGCCATCGCCCTCGGCGAAGGGCTTTTTCACTTCCATGAACATCAGGTGCAGGCCGCCGCTCTTGAGTTCGACGGTCTCGCCGGCAGGGATCGCGATGCCATCGTCGAGCTTACGCATCTTCATGACGTCGTTCTCCATCGTCATCTCATGCAGTTCGACGCGTCCGGCGGCCGGGCTTTCCACGGCAAGCAGCCGGTCGTCGGTGTCGCCGTTGTTCTTGACGACGAAGCCGCCGCCACCCACCTTGGCGCCCGGAAGCATCGCCTTCACCGCCCCGCCCGAGATTTGGAGATCGCCGGCCTCGACCGGGCCAGCGGTCACTTCCTGCCCCTGCTTTCCGCCATGTCCCGCGTGCTCGTCTCCACCGGCAAGCGTTACCGTCACGGTCGGCGCCGGGTTCTTCAGCGAATGGGCGTCCTGCCCCTTGGCCGGCACCTCATCCCAGACGACCTTGCCGTCGGCGCCGCAAAGTTGCGTTGTCGGAAAGGCGAGCACGGTTTCCTGGTCGAAGCCTGAGAGTTTTCCGCGGATGACGAATGTGTCGTAATATTCATCCGGCAGATTGCCGCCCTTCCAGCGGATCTCGATAGGACCGGACGAAACCTTCGTCCCGTGATCGTCGTAGGTTTTCTGATAGCCGCCCTCGACGATTTCGACTTCCCAGCCCGGCTTGGGCTGCGGCTTAGCGAAGACGAAGCCCTCGGGCAGCTTCACCTGCACTTCCGTCGTCGCCTTGCCGTCGCAGCCGTGCGGCACCTGCAGAACCGCTTTGAAGGTCTTTTCGGCGGGTGCTTTGTCGACTTCGAACGTCGCATGAGCATGAGCGAAACCGGCGGCAGCGAGCGTCAGGCCGGTGGTGAGAGAAGCAAATCTGATCTTGGTCATGTCGTAATCCCCGTACCACGCGCCTTCAAACGAGAAGCTCCGGCGCTCGTGGTCGATACCGCCTCAGCGGCTGCGATAGTGGAATGGTTTCAGTGCGTTACGACAGACGCGGAGGGCCACGGGAGGGCGGCAGCAGGCGCAGGGGCGCCAGCGCTGCCTCTGCCTCGACGATTGGTGCTTTTGCAAGCCAGTTGCCCCTTTCGGCTGGCATGCTTTCGCCGGTCGGCGTTGGTAGGAGGACGGATGCCGCGAGACGGCAGGCTTCGCAGATCGGGGCGCTTGAAGACGACTTGCCACGCCCCGCGTCATGGTCGACGCCTTCGGTACCGAAGCAGATATCGGCGAAGGTGCCATCGGGAAGAAGATATTCGGCGGACGTCGCGAGACTTAGCCCCTTTGCAAGGGCCGGCTTGTGGGCAAAGGAAAGAAGGACGAGTGCAAAGGCTGCGACCAGCCGCACCGTCATCCGCCATTTTTTCCCACGCCCGATCATTTCCGCCTCATTGTCCCGTTTCTCGTTACCCACAACCGGCAGGATTTGCAAAGGCTGATTTGTCGCAGGATGCTCCCCGCGGACGATGGTGAAGCGACGGCGACAAAAATATGTTCGGTCGCGACATAGGCACTTGCCAAAATCCGGCCTTCGCCGTTATCTGGAGACGACCTTGTTGGGAGAAACCGGTTCGATCCGGTGCCGAAGGAGCAACCGCCCCGGAAACTCTCAGGCCAAAGGACCAGCAAGGTGCCGGTAGGACTCTGGAGAGAAGCGTTTACGCTCGCCGAAGGGATAACAATCTCAGGCAAAGGGACAGAGGGGGCTCGAATTTGTCGGCGTTTTCACGCCGGTAGTGTGAGCCGGCGCGCGAATGCGCCAGACCTGGAGGCCGGACTTGGAAGACCTTTCCCATCTGAAGCACACGCCGTTGCACGCGCTGCACCTTTCGCTTGGTGCGCGCATGGTGCCCTTCGCCGGCTATGACATGCCGGTGCAATACCCGGAAGGCGTGCTGAAGGAACACCTGCATACGCGGGCCGCAGCCGGTCTCTTCGACGTCTCCCACATGGGGCAGATCGTGATTCGCCCGAAATCCGGGCGCGTCGAGGATGCGGCACTCGCGCTCGAGCGGCTGGTGCCGGTCGATGTTCTCGGTCTTGCTGAGGATCGCCAGCGTTACGGACTTTTCACCAATACCGAAGGCGGAATCCTCGACGATTTGATGATCGCCAACCGCGGCGACCATCTCTTCCTCGTCGTCAATGCTGCCTGCAAGGATGCCGATTTCGCGCATTTGAAGCGCGGCGTCGGCGACACTTGCGAAGTCACGCTCCTTGACGACCGCGCCTTGCTCGCCCTTCAGGGGCCACGCGCCGAAGCCGTGCTCGGAGAGCTTTGGGCGGATGTCGCATCGATGCGCTTCATGGACGTGACTGAGGCCGACCTCCACGACGTGAGCTGCATCATCTCGCGCTCCGGATATACCGGTGAGGATGGCTTCGAGATCTCGGTTCCCGCGGCCTCGGCGGTGGATGTGGCGCAGCGCCTGCTGGAACACCCGGATGTGATGCCGATCGGTCTCGGAGCGCGTGATTCGCTTCGCCTCGAGGCCGGCCTTTGTCTTTATGGCAATGACATCGACACGGGCACGACGCCGGTCGAAGCCTCGCTCGAATGGGCAATCCAGAAGAGCCGGCGCTCCGGCGGCACGCGGGCCGGCGGTTTTCCGGGCGCGGACCGGATCCTTGCCGAATTTGCCGATGGCGTCAGCCGTCGCCGCGTCGGCCTGAAGCCGGAAGGCCGAGCGCCGGTTCGCGGTGGGGCCAAGCTTTTCATCGATGCGGAAGGCAAGCAGGCGGCCGGTACCGTCACATCCGGCGGCTTCGGCCCGAGCGTCGATGGCCCGATCGCCATGGGCTATGTCGACGCCGAGCATGCGGAAAACGGCACTAGGCTTTTCGCGGAGGTGCGCGGCAAATATCTGCCCCTCACCGTCTCTGCCCTGCCCTTTGTCAAACAAACCTACAAGCGCTGACCCAGGAGAAGTGCGTATGCTGAAATTCACCGAAGAACACGAATGGCTGAAGATCGACGGCGACATCGCGACCATCGGCATCACCGAACATGCAGCGAGTCAGCTCGGCGATCTCGTCTTCGTGGAGCTGCCGGAAGCCGGTGCCGCTTTCTCCAAGGGCGCCTCGGCCGCGACCGTCGAATCCGTCAAAGCGGCATCGGACGTCTATTGTCCGCTCGACGGCGAAGTGGTCGAGGTCAACCAGGCGATCGTCGACGATCCCTCGCTCGTCAATAGCGACCCGCAGGGCGCGGCCTGGTTCTTCAAGCTGAAGCTTTCCGATCCGAGCTCAGCCAACGCCCTTCTCGATGAGGCGGCCTATAAGGAGCTTATCGGCTGATGAGCATGCCCAAGGACTTCACCTTTACCGACTACAAGCCTTACGATTTCGCCAATCGGCGCCACATCGGCCCCTCGCCGGCCGAAATGGAAGAGATGCTGAAGGTCGTCGGCTATCCGAGCCTCGACGCGCTCATCGACGACACCGTGCCGCCGTTGATCCGGCAGAAGACGCCGCTTGCCTGGGGCACGCCGATGACGGAGCGCGAAGCGCTCGACAAGCTGCGCGAGACGGCGAACCGCAATCAGAAACTCGTCTCGCTCATCGGCCAGGGCTACTACGGCACGATCACGCCGCCGGTGATCCAGCGCAACATTCTGGAGAACCCGGCCTGGTACACCGCTTACACGCCCTATCAGCCGGAAATCAGCCAGGGACGGCTGGAAGCGCTGCTCAACTATCAGACGATGGTCTGCGACCTGACGGGCCTCGATGTCGCGAACGCCTCGCTGCTCGACGAGGCGACGGCGGCGGCCGAAGCCATGGCCATGGCCGAGCGTGTCGCAAAGTCGAAGTCAAAGGCGTTCTTCGTCGATGAGAACTGCCATCCTCAGACGATTGCGCTTTTGAAGACCCGGGCCGAGCCGCTCGGCTGGCAGATCGTCGTCGGCGATCCCTTCAAGGATCTGAACGCCGCGGGCGTTTTTGGTGCGATTTTCCAGTATCCCGGCACCTACGGCCACGTTGGCGACTTCTCCGGCCTGATCGCGAAGCTGCATGAGCAGGGCGCAATCGCCGCCGTCGCAGCCGATCCGCTGGCACTGGCGCTTCTGAAGTCTCCGGGCGAAATGGGCGCCGACATTGCGGTCGGTTCGACCCAGCGCTTCGGCGTACCGGTCGGCTACGGCGGCCCGCACGCTGCCTATATGGCCGTCAAGGATGCCTACAAGCGCTCCATGCCCGGCCGCCTCGTCGGCGTGTCGGTCGATTCGCGCGGCAACCGCGCCTACCGGTTGTCGTTGCAGACGCGTGAACAGCATATCCGCCGCGAAAAGGCCACGTCGAACATCTGCACCGCCCAGGTGCTGCTGGCCGTCATGGCCTCGATGTATGCGGTCTTCCATGGTCCGCAGGGTATCAAGGCGATTGCCCAGAGCGTGCACCAGAAGACGGTCCGCCTCGCCATGGGGCTCGAAAAGCTCGGCTATACCGTCGAGCCGGACGTGTTCTTCGACACGATCACCGTCGAAGTCGGCAAGCTGCAAGGCATCATCTTGAAGACCGCAGTCGCCGAAGAAGTGAACCTTCGCAAGATCGGCTCGACCAAGATCGGCATCAGCCTCGACGAACGCTCGCGGCCCGTCACGCTCGAAGCGGTCTGGCGCGCCTTCGGCGGCAATTTCAAGGTGGAGGAGTTCGAACCCGGCTATCGCCTGCCGCAGGCGCTGCTCAGGACCAGTGAGTATCTCACCCACCCGATCTTCCACATGAACCGCGCAGAAAGCGAGATGACGCGCTACATGCGCCGCCTCGCCGACCGGGATCTCGCGCTCGACCGTGCGATGATCCCGCTCGGATCCTGCACGATGAAGCTCAATGCCACGGCGGAGATGTTGCCGATCACATGGCCTGAATTCTCGGAGATCCACCCCTTCGTGCCGACCGACCAGGCGCTCGGCTATCGGCACATGATCGAGGACCTGTCGCAAAAACTCTGCGCCATTACCGGCTATGACGCGATCTCGATGCAGCCGAATTCAGGCGCCCAGGGCGAATATGCCGGGCTGCTTGCAATCCGAGGCTATCACATCGCCAATGGCAATCCCCATCGCGACGTCTGCCTCATCCCGACTTCGGCGCACGGCACCAACCCGGCCTCCGCGCAAATGGCGGGCATGAAGGTCGTCGTCGTCAAAGTGAGCGATGTCGGCGAGATCGACATGGGCGACTTCCGCGCCAAGGCCGAGCAATATGCGAACACCCTCTCCTGCTGCATGATCACCTACCCCTCGACGCACGGCGTGTTCGAGGAGAATGTCCGCGAGCTCTGTGAGATCGTCCACAAGCATGGCGGCCAGGTCTATCTGGACGGCGCCAACATGAACGCCATGGTCGGCCTTGCCCGCCCAGGCGACATCGGTGCGGACGTCAGCCACCTGAACCTGCACAAGACCTTCTGCATTCCGCATGGCGGCGGGGGGCCTGGCATGGGGCCGATCGGCGTCAAGGCGCATCTGGCTCCCTTCCTTCCCGGCCATCCGGAATCCGGCGGGCATGAAGGCGCGGTTTCCGCCGCTCCTTTCGGTTCGGCGTCGATCCTGCCGATCTCCTGGAGCTACTGCCTGATGATGGGGGGCGAAGGCCTCACTCAGGCGACGAAGGTGGCGATCCTCAACGCCAACTATGTCGCCGCGCGGCTGAAGGGCGCCTATGACGTGCTCTACAAGTCGGCCAGGGGGCGCGTCGCGCACGAGTGCATCATCGACACGCGGCCGCTCGCCGAAAGCGCCGGCGTGACGGTTGACGATGTCGCCAAGCGGCTTATCGACTGCGGCTTCCACGCGCCGACCATGAGCTGGCCGGTCGCCGGCACGCTGATGATCGAGCCGACGGAATCGGAGACAAAGGCAGAACTCGACCGCTTCTGCGATGCGATGCTGGCGATTCGTGAAGAGGCTCGCGCGATCGAGGAAGGCCGGATGGACCAGATCAACAATCCGCTGAAGAATGCGCCACATACGGTGGAAGACCTCGTCGGCGATTGGGATCGGCCCTATTCTCGCGAACAGGCCTGCTTCCCGCCCGGGGCCTTCCGCGTCGACAAATACTGGTCGCCGGTCAACCGAGTCGACAATGTCTATGGCGACCGCCATCTCGTCTGCACCTGCCCGCCTATCGAAAGCTACGCGGAGGCGGCGGAGTAAATTGAGCCGGAGGCGTGACCCGCGCACGCCCCCTCACCCTTGGCAGAGAAAAAAGCCCGGCGTCAGCCGGGCTTTTTCTCAATGCAAGAGACGTGCGCAGCCGCTCAGTTCGGGCGCACCACCGGATTGCCCTGGGCGGCAAGTGCTGCGAGGTCTGCGGGCTTCAGTTCGACCGATTCGCCGCAGCCGCAGGCGGACGTCTGGTTTGGATTCTTGAAGGTGAAGCCGGAGCGCAAGGCGGTCACTTCGAAATCCATCTGAGTGCCGAGCAGATAGAGCACGGCTTCCGGCGCGACCCAGACCTTGGCGCCCTCATGCTCGACGAGATCGTCCTTGGCGTTGGGATCGGTCACGAGATCGACGGCATATTCCATGCCGGCGCAACCGCCCTTCTTGATGCTCAAGCGAATGCCCTTGGCATCATTGCCGGCATTCTCGACGATCGACCGGACGCGGCCGGCAGCGGCGTCGGTGAGGCTCATCACGGCAAAGCCCATAGGCCCTTTCTCCTTCATATCACCGGGTTAAAGGCCCGGCGCTTTCCAGATTGAAATGTAATGCCCGTGTGTTAACGGATCAATATGCCGCTCGCGGGCTCAGTACCAGCCGAGGGCCACTTGCGCCTCTTCCGACATGCGGTCCGGCGTCCACGGCGGGTCGAAGGTCATCGTCACCTCGACGCCCGAAACGCCCTCGACGGCGCCGACAGCGTTCTCGACCCAGCCCGGCATTTCGCCGGCAACGGGGCAGCCGGGTGCCGTCAGCGTCATGTCGATCTTGACCATACGGTCGTCCTCTATGTCGATCTTGTAGATGAGGCCGAGTTCGAAGATATCGGCAGGAATCTCCGGGTCGTAAACCGTCTTCAGCGCGGCGATGATGTCGTCGCTGAGGCGTGCCAGTTCCTCGGCCGGAATGGCCGAATGCACGATGCCTTCGCGGACATCGACCTTTTCTTGCGTTTGCTCGAGACTCATATCCGTCTCCCTAAGCGAAAAACTTGCGCGCATGTTCGAGCGCTTCCGCCAGCGCGTCGACCTCGGCCCGGGTATTGTAGAGGCCGAAGGATGCACGGCATGTGGAGGTGACGCCAAAGCGTTTCAAGAGCGGCTGCGCGCAATGGGTGCCTGCCCTGACAGCCACGCCCGCGCGATCGATCACCATTGAAACGTCGTGCGAGTGGACGCCGGCGATCTCGAAGGAAAAGATGCTGCCCTTGCCGGGCGCGTCACCGAAGACGCGGAGGGAGTTGACCGACGACAGGCGCTCGCGGGCATAGGCGGTGAGGTCCGCCTCATGCGCCCGGATCGCTTCGCGGCCGAGCTTCTCCATGTAGTCGAGCGCATAGCCGAGCCCGATCGCCTGAACGATCGGCGGCGTGCCCGCCTCAAAGCGGTGCGGCGGATCGTTGTAGGTGACACGGTCCTCGGTCACTTCCTCGATCATCTCGCCACCGCCCTGGAAGGGACGCATTTCCTTGAGCCGCTCCGTCTTGCCGTAGAGTACACCGATGCCGGACGGGCCATAGAGCTTGTGGCCCGTCATCACGTACCAGTCGCAATCGATGTCCTGGACGTCCACCGGCATGTGGACCGCGCCCTGGCTGCCATCGACGAGCACCGGAATGCCGCGCTCACGAGCGATGCGGCAGATCTCCTTCACCGGCACCACAGTGCCGAGCGCATTCGACATGTGGGTGATGGCGATGAGCTTCGTCCGCTCCGTCAAGCACTTGACGAAATCCTCCACGTGGAACGCGCCGTCGTCGTCGATCGGCGCCCAGACGAGCTTCGCACCCTGGCGCTCGCGAATGAAATGCCAAGGCACGATGTTGGAATGGTGCTCCATGATCGAAAGCACGATCTCGTCGCCCTCGCCGAGCTTCGGCATGCCGTAGCCATAGGCGACCGTATTGATCGCCTCCGTCGAGGACTTGGTGAAGATGATGTTCTCCACCGACGGCGCATTCAGGAAACGACGGACCTTCTCGCGCGCCCCTTCATAGGCTTCCGTCGCGGCATTCGAGAGGAAATGCAGGCCGCGATGGACGTTGGCGTATTCTTGGGCATAGGCATGGGCGACTGCATTGATGACGACCTGCGGCTTCTGCGCCGATGCGCCGTTGTCGAGATAGACGAGCGGCTTGCCATAGACAGTCCTCGAAAGGATCGGGAAATCCCTTCTGACTGCTTCGACGTCATAGGTCGGCACCGGCACAGTATGTTCCATGTCCTTCGTCCAATCAGGCGTGTTTTTCGAGCCAGGCCGAGATCACGCCTTCCAGCGCCTCGACCAGCGCCTCATCATCTTCCAGTTCCTCGACGATCTCGGCAACGAAGGCATTGACGAGCATCGCACGCGCCTTCTTTTCCGGAATGCCGCGAGCGAGCATGTAGAAGAGCTGCGTGTGATCGATATCCGCGACGGTCGCGCCGTGGCCGCACTGCACGTCGTCAGCGAAAATTTCCAGCTCCGGCTTCGCCGACATGTCGGCCTCGTCCGAAAGCAGCAACGTGTTGCAGGCCATCTTCGCATCGGTTTTCTGCGCGTCCTTCGCAACCAGGATCTTGCCCTGGAACACGCCCCTCGCACGATCGAAGATTACGTTGCGGATGATCTCGCTCGAGGTGGTGTGCGGCACGGCATGGGTGAGCGTGAAGGTCACGTCCGTGTGGCTTTCGCCGCCGAGCAGGTTGATGCCGCGCAGCGTCAGATCCGCGCCCTCGCCGCTCGCCCTGCCATGCAGTTCCTGGCGTACCAGCTTGCCGCCGGCATTGATGACGAAGAGATGAAGCTTCGCGTTCTTGCCGAGATCGAAGCGGATCTGACCGAGATGGGTGTCGGCCGGTCCCTGCTGCTGCACGATGATCCAGATTACGTCTGCGCCTTCGGCAAGCGTAACGTCGCTGACCGAAGATACGAAACTTGCTTCCGCATTCGTCGACAAGTGTCGCTCGATCACGGTTGCCTTCGAACCGGCTCCGAAGGAGATGGGGAAGCGCGTATGCGCCTGCCCATGGCTCTGGGCGACCTGGATCTCGATCGGCGCTTGGAATTCCGCTCCCTCGGCGATCGTTATTTCAAGGCCGCCACGAACGAGGCCGCCATTGATCCGGCCGATCGCGTCGTCAGCGCCGAGCACGGCAAGCCCGGCCACAGCCGAGCCATCGATCAGGCTCTCGGTATAGGAGCGCGCGGCTATGCCTTCGGGAACGCTCTTGAGATCGGCCTGACCATTGCGTACCGAAAGCACCGACGAGCCCGGAACAATCGGATCGACGCGGTCGGCAAAGGCCGACGGGTCGGCGGAAGGCACGGCCCGCAGCAAGGTGCGCAGGTCCGTATAATGCCAGGACTCGACGCGCCGCGTCGGCAGACCGGCGGTCTTAAGCTCGTCTACCAGCATGTCGCGAAGCGACAGCACGGCACCGTCACCCGGCAGATCGCCGATCTGCGCGGTGTAGGCGTCGACGAGCGCCGTTTCGGCTGCCGTCATCTTGATAGCCTGTTGCATATTCATTCGAACACTCCTTCAACAGGCGTCAGGCTGCCGCCTCGATGATATCCGCGTAGCCGTTGGCTTCGAGTTCGTGCGCGAGCGATTTGTCACCGGACTTGATGACCTGGCCCTTGTAGAGGACGTGGACCGAGTCCGGAACGATATAGTTGAGCAGGCGCTGGTAGTGTGTGATGACGACGACGGCGCGATCCGGCGAACGCAGCGCGTTGACGCCGTCGGCCACGACCTTGAGCGCGTCGATGTCGAGGCCGGAGTCGGTCTCGTCGAGGATGCAGAGCTTCGGTTCAAGCAGCGCCATCTGGAGGATTTCCGCGCGCTTCTTTTCACCGCCCGAGAAGCCGACGTTCAGCGGACGGCGCAGCATTTCCGGCGCGATCTTGAGCTCGGCGGCGGCCTCCTTGACGCGACGCATGAATTCCGGCGTCGTCAGTTCGTCTTCGCCGCGATATTTGCGCTGCTCGTTCAACGCCACCTTGAGGAACTGCATGGTCGCCACACCCGGGATCTCGACCGGATACTGGAAGGCGAGGAAGATGCCCTTGGCCGCACGTTCGGAAGCGTCGAGTTCCAGGATGCTCTCGCCGTTGTAGAGAATATCGCCCTCGGTCACCTCATAGTCTTCGCGCCCCGAAAGGATATAGGAGAGCGTCGACTTGCCGGAGCCGTTCGGGCCCATGATCGCGGCAACCTCGCCGGCCTTCACGGTCAGGTCCAGGCCGCGGATGATCTCGGTGCCGTCTTCGGCGATACGTGCATGCAGATTCTTGATTTCAAGCATTTTCAAATCGTCCTCTTGGGCGAATAATTTCTCGCGCGCAAACCCGTGCGCGCCGGTTCGTTCATCGGGCCAGGGTCTTAACCAACCGAGCCTTCCAGCGAGATGCCGATCAGCTTCTGCGCCTCGACGGCGAATTCCATCGGCAGTTCCTGGATAACTTCCTTGACGAAGCCGTTGACGATCAGCGCGATCGCCTGTTCTTCCGGGATGCCGCGCTGCAGGCAGTAGAAGAGCTGGTCCTCGGAGATCTTCGACGTCGTCGCTTCGTGCTCGAACTGCGCCGTCGAGTTCTTCGCCTCGATATAGGGCACCGTATGCGCGCCGCACTTGTCGCCGATCAGCAGCGAGTCGCACTGGGTGAAGTTGCGGGCGTTTTCCGCCTTGCGGTGGGCGGAGACCTGACCGCGATAGGTGTTGTCCGAGACGCCGGCGGCGATACCCTTCGAGATGATGCGGCTCGACGTGTTCTTGCCGAGATGGATCATCTTCGTACCGGAGTCGACCTGCTGATGGCCGTTCGAAACGGCGATCGAATAGAACTCGCCGCGCGAGCCGTCGCCGCGCAGGATGCAGGACGGGTATTTCCAGGTGATCGCCGAACCGGTCTCGACCTGGGTCCAGGAGATCTTCGAGTTCTTGCCGCGGCAATCGCCACGCTTGGTCACGAAGTTGTAGATGCCGCCCTTGCCGTGCTTGTCGCCCGGATACCAATTCTGCACCGTCGAATACTTGATCTCGGCGTCATCGAGCGCGATCAGCTCGACTACCGCGGCGTGAAGCTGATTCTCGTCACGCTGCGGCGCCGTGCAGCCTTCCAGATAGGAGACATAGGCGCCTTCGTCGGCGATGATCAGCGTGCGCTCGAACTGGCCGGTGTTCCGCTCGTTGATGCGGAAATAGGTCGAAAGCTCCATCGGGCACCGGACGCCCTTCGGCACGTAGACGAAGGAACCGTCGGTGAAGACGGCGGAGTTCAGCGTCGCATAGAAGTTGTCCGACTGCGGTACGACCGTACCGAGATATTTCCTGACGAGATCCGGATGCTCCCGCATCGCCTCAGAGATCGACATGAAGATCACGCCGGCCTTCTTGAGTTCTTCCTTGAAGGTGGTGACGACGGAAACGGAATCGAACACCGCATCGACGGCGATCTTCGACTTCTCGACGCCGGCGAGAATCTCCTGCTCCTTCAGCGGAATGCCGAGCTTCTCATAAACCTTCAAGAGCTCCGGATCGACCTCCTCGAGCGACTTCGGCCCGGTCGTGCCCTTCGGAGCGGCATAGTAGTGGATCTCGTTGAAGTCGATCTTCGGATATTTGACGCGCGCCCAGCTCGGCTCGTCCATGGTCAGCCAGCGGCGATAGGCCTCGAGGCGCCACTCAAGCATCCATTCCGGTTCGTTCTTCTTGGACGAGATCAGGCGGATGATATCTTCGGACAGGCCTTTCGGAGCCTTGTCCATCTCGATCTTCGTCTCGAAGCCGTATTTGTACTGGTCCACGTCGATCTGGCGGACCTGATCAATGGTTTCCTGCACGGCAGGCATGTCGTTCTCCAATCTCGCCGGATACAAGGTCCGGTGGCTTGTCAACGCGGTGCAAATTCTGCGCACCGCTTATGTAATGGCTAAAAGGCGGTTTTCACCCCATTTGCCAAGCGGAAAATTGCTTTTCCGCAATTTCGTTCAATCCCTTCCGTCGTCAGGCGGCCTGCCCGGCCGAGCGGCGTCGCGCCGCCACTTTCGCGAACACGGCGGCGCAGCGCTCGATCTCCGCTTGCGTCGTCCGCTCGCCGATCGAAATCCTCAGTGCCCCCTGACGCGGATCATAGCCCATCGCCGTCAGCACATAACTCTGTCCTACCTTGCCGGAAGAGCATGCCGAGCCTGCCGAGAGCGCCACGCCTTCGAGATCGAAAGCGATCTGCCCCGTCTCTGCCTTCAGGCCGGGCAGCGTAAAGAAAGACGTGTTGGCGAGCCGCGAAGCGCCGCGCCCGTGGATCATCACATCCGGCGCGTGGGACTGCATTGCCACTTCGAGGCCGTCGCGCAGGGCTGCCACCGCCGCCATGCGCCCATCGATGTTCCTTGCCGCGGCACGGGCCGCAGCCGCAAAACCTGCCAACGCCGGCACATTCTCCGTTCCCGAACGATGTCCCTTTTCCTGTCCGCCACCGCGGATCAGCGGTGCAGGCATCATGATCTCGCCACGGGCGACGAGCGCCCCCGCTCCTTTCGGGCCGCCGATCTTGTGCGACGAGATGATCAGGAAATCGACGCCAAGAGCCTCGATCGAGAGCGGCACGCGGCCGGCCGCCTGTACCGCATCGACAACCAACAGACCGCCATGCGCACGGACGATGGCGGCGACCTCGGTGACGGGCTGGATGATACCGGTTTCATTATTGGCAAGCATCACCGCCACCATCGGCAAGCCGGCCTGACGGTCGTGCGCCTGAAGCAATGTTTCCAGTGCCGCGCAATCAACTATGCCGGCGGGGGTGACCGGGATCTCGCAAACATCTTCGCGCGGGAACCGCCCGCCTTCGCGGACGGCCGGATGCTCGATCGCCGAAACATAGAGCTTGCCGATCTTGAGCGGCGTGCGCCCCATGCGAAAATCCGGCGTCAGCACCAGATTGGCCGCTTCCGTCGCGCCGCTGGTGAAGATGACCGCCGAGGCTTGCGCGCCGCAGAGGGTGGCGACATCACGCCGGGCAGATTCAATGAGGGCGCGGACCGTCCGACCTTCGCCGTGCACCGATGACGGATTGCCGATGTGGCCGAGCGCGGACAGAACGGCCTCACGCGCTTCCGGCAGAAGCGGCGCCGTGGCGTTCCAGTCCATATAAATACGCTGTCCCGACATTGCTTCCTTTGCCCGAGCGAACGGCTCATCCCTATGAGCTACGCCGTTGCATTTTCCTTGAATTCTCCGCGCCGCTTGCCTTATGAGACGAAGCGCATGCGGAATGTCCGCACCGAAGTTTTGAACGGTTCTAAAGTAGGTTTTAGAAAAGCTGACTGCTTTAGTCAAGACAGCTTGGCGCTAAGAACCACGATTTGAACCAGAAACATTCCCGGAGAGCCAATGCCCGAAATCATCTTCAACGGACCGGCCGGTCGCCTCGAGGGCCGTTATCAGCCTTCGAAGCAGAAGAGCGCACCGATTGCGATCATCCTGCATCCGCACCCGCAGTTCGGCGGCACGATGAACAACCAGATCGTGTATCAGCTCTTCTACATGTTCCAGAAGCGCGGCTTCACGACCTTGCGCTTCAATTTCCGTGGCATCGGGCGCAGCCAGGGCGAGTTCGATCACGGCGCCGGCGAGCTTTCCGATGCGGCCTCCGCGCTCGACTGGGTGCAAAGTCTCCACCCGGATTCGAAGAGCTGCTGGGTGGCCGGCTATTCTTTCGGCGCCTGGATCGGCATGCAGCTCCTGATGCGCCGCCCGGAGATCGAAGGCTTCATGGCAGTCGCCCCGCAGCCGAACATCTACGACTTCTCGTTTTTGGCGCCCTGCCCCTCATCCGGCCTGATCATCAACGGCGATGCGGACAAGGTTGCGCCGGAGAAGGATGTCAACGGTCTCGTCGAGAAGCTGAAGGCGCAGAAGGGCATTCTGATCACGCACAAGACAGTCCCCGGCGCTAACCATTTCTTCAACGGCCAGATCGAAACCCTGATGGCGGAATGCGAGGACTATCTCGACCGCCGCCTCAATGGCGAGCTGGTGCCGGAGCCTGCGGCCAAACGCATTCGCTAATACGTCACCTGCTCAGCTAATTCGGACGGCCCGGAGATCGTGATCGGTTTCCGGGCCGCTTTGCACCTATGATCTTGCTCTACGTGGATTTGCGACGACGTGTACCGGCGCCTCCGCGCATTCCACCCGGTTCCTCCCACCCGCCTTGGCAGCATAAAGCGCCTTGTCGGCCCGCTGCATCGCCAATTCCAGCGGTTCTTCAGCAGCAACGACCGCAACGCCGAAGCTCGCGGTGACCGCAGCTACCTCCGGAAGACCAATGATCCGCGTCGACGCGATCGCGGCACGCATGCCATGAGCGAGCACCCGGCGTCAGCCGGCCCGATCCGCGGAAGAAATACAGCGAACTCCTCGCCCCCGAGGCGCCCCGCCACAGCCCTGCTCGGCATAAGCTCGCGAAGTACGCACGAGAATTGCCGGATCACCTCGTCGCCGGCGTGGTGGCCGTATGTGTCATTGACCAGCTTGAAGCGGTCGAGATCGGTAAGGATCAGCGTGCCGGGACCGTCATCGCCTCCCTCCTGCAAGAGCGGAGCGACTCGGTCGGCAAAGCCGCGACGATTGCAGAGACCGGATAGCGCGTCGAGCTCCGAGCTGGCTCGCGCCTCGTCGATGATTTCCTTCACCATCACCCCAAGTATCGCCATGCCGGTTGCCACGATCAGCATGGCGCCCAAGGCCTGCGATACGAGCGCAAACGGGCTTGCGAGGTAATCCGCCGCCGTGGTCCCCGATCCGGCAGCGATCGCAGCGTAGACCTTCACTACGTAATAGATCGAGCTGAGGGCCAGGAGACAGAACAGGATCCAGTCGGCACGGGAGCGGCGCTCGGACCGGATGATGGTCGAGGCCGACCAAGCTTGCACGAGGCAGAACGGCATCTGATAGAAGAAGCTTAAGCGTTCCGCGAGGAAGGTCGTAAATGAGCAGATCGAGCACCACCGAACCGGCGAAAAGGGCTGTCGCGAAAGGCAAGTTCGCCGGGACACGGTAGAAGAAGCCGAGGCCGAAGCGGATCAGGATGAAGCCCGCAAGCACGCTTGCAAAGGCGCCGACGGCAAAAAGCTTCGGCACAAGGGAGAACGGCAGCACGGTCTCGAACACGGCAGAGAGCGAGGCGACTGCGAAACCACAGGCGCACCAGATCGCCGGCCGCTTCGCCTGACTCTTCGCTGCGACAACCAAAAAAGCCACGACGAAGACCTGGGCAATGATGAAGTTCACCGCCAGCAGGGAAATCGCACCACCCATCGACAGAATCCAAACCTCAGCCGCAGTTCAATCGATCCGCGACTCTCGCGCCTGTGGACCGTGAAGCAGCTTAGCGAGCGTGCACGAAGAAACCATTAAAACGAGGCTCAGCCGTGTCCCTTCAGAGCATCGGCCGGCTTCGAAGCCAACCGCCCACCGCTTACGGGTTGGTCGACGCCTGTCGTTCCCGGAAATGTCAGGGGCAGTCCCGTGAGGGATCGAACGGCCAAGTAGCCCCAGGCCTCCGCTTCCATGGAATCGCCGTTGAGCCCCAGTGCCTCCGCCGCGACTACTCGCCCTTCTGCTGCCTCCGCAAGCGAGCTCAGATCACGCATGATGACGGGGTTGAGACGACCACCTCCGCAGATGATGTAAGTCTTGGGTGCTGTCGGAAGGTGTCGCGCGGACCGGATGACGGCGGCCGCCGTCACATAGGCGAGCGTACGCGCGCCGTCCTCGAGGCTCGCCTCATTGCCCGTCGGCGGCACGAAGTCGTTGCGGTCGAGCGAGCGGCGTTTTTCCGCGGTGAAGAAGGGATGGGAAAGGTAGCGGTCGGCAAGCTCGGCAAGAATATGGCCCTCGCTCGCGATCATGCCACCTTGATCGTAGGGGATGCCGGCATGGGCCTCGACCCATTGGTCGATCAGGGTATTGCCCGGCCCGCTGTCATAGGCGACGAGCTCATCACCGGCGTCGATGAAAGTGAGATTGGAAATGCCGCCGATGTTGACGAAGACGACGGGTGCGCTGATTTCCTTCCTTGCCGAGAGGCCGCGCGCCAGGGCCGCATGATAGGCCGGAATGAGCGGCGCTCCCTGGCCGCCATGGGCCATGTCATTGGCCCGCATATCGTAGACGACGTCGATTCCCGTTTCCCTCGCGAGCAGGTTGCCGTCGCCGATCTGCACCGTCAGCGCTTCATCGGGACGGTGCAGCACGGTCTGCCCGTGAAAACCTATTACATCAATGTTTTCCGGTAGAACGTTGTTATCCTTTAGATATGTCCGGATAGCCTCGGCATGGCGCAACGTCAGGTCGCGCTCCAGATCGGCGAGCGACCCTGGCCGTTCATCTCGCTTGGCAATCGACCTCGCATCCTCGAGGCCGCGCTTCAGGCGATCCCGGAACCGCGCATCATAGGGGTATCCGGCCGACGGTCCGCGACGAACGACGGTCTCACCATCCGTTTCAACGAGCGCGACATCGATCCCGTCCATGCTCGTGCCGCTCATCAGGCCGACCGCCGTCAACATTTTCCCCATGCACGTCCTCCGCTGGAATGTCTGATCGGACCGCGATGCCGGTCGAACGCCACGAATAGCTTTGGGCTTTCATAGCAAATCGGCGGCCGAGCAAAAACGTGCACTTTCGGCGAAACAATGATAAAGGCCCGCCGCAGACGTTCTACCCAGCCGAAAGAAACAGATTATGTCCGAGTTCAAGTCCGATTTCCTCCACACCCTCAAAGAACGCGGATTCATCCATACCACATCGGATGATGCCGGCCTCGACGAGTTGTTCCAAAAGGAAACCGTGACTGCCTATATCGGCTTCGATCCGACGGCTCCGAGCTTGCATGCGGGCGGCCTTATCCAGATCATGATGCTTCACTGGCTTCAGGCGACGGGGCACCGGCCCATCTCGCTGATGGGCGGCGGCACCGGCATGGTCGGCGATCCGTCCTTCAAGGATGAAGCCCGCCAGTTGATGACGCCTGAGACGATCGCTGCCAATATCGCGAGCATCAAGACGGTGTTCTCGAACTACCTGCGCTATGGCGACGGCCCGACTGATGCATTGATGATCAACAACGCCGATTGGTTGCTGGGTATCAACTACCTCGAATTCCTGCGCGACGTGGGACGCCACTTCTCTGTCAACCGCATGCTTTCCTTCGACAGTGTCAAAACGCGTCTTGATCGCGAGCAGTCGCTGTCCTTCCTCGAATTCAACTACATGATCCTGCAGGCCTACGACTTCGTCGAGCTTTACAATCGCACTGGATGCCGGCTGCAAATGGGCGGTTCGGACCAGTGGGGCAACATCGTCAACGGCATTGATCTCGGCCATCGCATGGGAACGCCGCAACTCTACGCCCTCACCTCGCCGCTGCTGACGACAGCCTCCGGTGCCAAGATGGGCAAATCGGTGAACGGCGCCATCTGGCTCAATCCGGACATGCTCGGCCCCTACGACTTCTGGCAGTACTGGCGAAACACCGAGGACGCCGACGTCTCCCGCTTTCTCAAGCTCTATACGACGCTGCCGATGCCGGAAATCGATCGGCTGTCGAAGCTCGGCGGTTCGGAGATCAACGAGGTCAAGAAGATCCTCGCGACCGAAGTCACCGCCATGCTGCACGGGCGCGCAGCCGCCGAACAGGCCGCCGAAACGGCGCGCAAGACATTCGAGGAAGGCGCGCTCGCGGAGAACCTCCCGTCGGTCGACGTCCCCGCCCCCGAGCTCGAATCGGGTGTCGGCCTGTTGAACCTCATGGTGCGAGCCGGCCTCGCGGGTTCGAACGGCGAGGCCCGCCGGCACGTTCAAGGCGGAGCCGTCCGCATCAACGATGACCAGATCAATGATGAGCGCAGGGTCGTGGGGAGCGGCGACGTGACCGGCGACGGCGTCATCAAGCTCTCGCTCGGCAAGAAGAAGCACATGCTCGTGCGGCCGGTCTAAAGCGCGTCACGCTTTAGGTCTTATCTTGTGCATGTCGTTGTCCCAAAACCGCTGCACACTTTTGGCCGACATGCAGTGCGACGAGAATACGGAAACGAGCTCAAGGCCGGCGCTGCGCCGGCCTTTCTTATTGGAACTCGAAAATATTGCGGAAGACCCCCGGCGCTATGATCGAGAGCGGATTGATCGTCAGGTGCGGCTGATTGAACGGGCCGGTGAGCTTGAAAGTGATGCCGAGCAGGCCGCGGTCGCGACCGTTGCCGAGCAGAGCGCCGATCAGCGGCAGTTCGCCGAAAAGCCTGTTCAGGCCATAGGCCGGCATGAAGGTTCCGGTCATATCCATTCGGCCATTAGCGTCTCGGATCGTTCCCTGGAAGGTGGCGCCGACGTCGACGCCACGTAGCACGCCGCTGCCGACCCGGATCGTGCCGCGGTCGAGAAGGAGCTGCGCAAAGCCGCGCTCGAACTGCGCCGTGCTCACATCGATATTGCGCCGCACCGCCTGATTGAGGCTGCGCCCGTCTTCGCCGGCCGGCGTCGAGACCATCGATTGCAGCCTCTGTTCTCCGACGAGGGAGAATTTCCGGACATCCACCGTGCCGCGCCAGGAGTTGCCGCCCCGATCACGGAGCCGCAGATTGAGGAGGCCGCCGCGCATGTTGCGGTAGATGTCGGTGAAGCGCACGAAGGCACCGGCGTCGCTGGTCGTCAATTCGAGCGTGTTGTCGGCACCGGCCTTCACAAGCCGCGCAACCACGGCTTGGCCACTCGCCGTCAGCGCCGAGAGATCAATATCGTCGATCAGCGCGCCGCGTTTCGCATAGGCAAAGCTTACATCAGAGAAGACCTCGCCATTGAAGCCGGTAACCCGGTCGAGCCGCGCATTGATCTTCACGTTGCCGTCGTCGCTGGAGCCCGTTTCCTCCTTCGCGCGCGCGAGCGCTGGTCTGAGGTCCGCAGCCGAGCCTGTGAGCGCGACCGTGTAGCCGCCTTTGCCGCGGTCCACGGTCACCGCGAAGTCGTCGCCCTTGGTCAGGCGGACACCGCTCAGCCGGGCCGATGCCAGACCGGCGTCGTCCACGCGCAGATCCCCGGCGGCGCCGAAGCCGTCGCCCGTAAGATGGAAATCGCCTATTTCGGTGATGCCTTCACTGGCCTTGACAGTGAACTGTGCATGAGCGGCGATGCCGGTGCCCTTGCTCCAGCCGACCCAAGGCAAGGAGAGCGAGGCCCTGCCGAGGTCTGCCTTAACGGATTGGCTCCCGTCTTCGGTAAGCGATACGTCGACGCCGATCGGACCGCTCACGATGCCGGACAATGCCGGGGCGATCTTTGCGCGCGCCGCATCGTCGAGCGTTCCGGAGATTTCACGTGTTCTCGTCACATTCGCCTTGGCGTCCACTGGTTCGGTGAGCGCGATGCGCATCTTCGCGCCGTCGATCAGGGCGTCCGCCTGAAGTACGGCTTGTGCATTGTCGATCCGCATCGTTCCGGAGAGATTGGCGATCGAGCGCTCGGCGACCGGACGATTGATCGTGACATCCTCAAGCTGCATTTCCACCTGCCACAGCGGCGCAGGCGGCTTCTGGTCCGATATGAGCCCGAACCGCGCGCCGACCAGCGCCGTCATCGGTCCGGTGAAATCCTCAGGCACAAAGGGCGTCTTCTGCAGCGCCTGGATGGGCTTGTAGCGCACGAGTTCGGCTATGGCGTCGGCTTGCCCTCCGACGTTGATCTTCATCTCCGCCATCAGCGGCTTGGCGTAGACGTCGGGAATGATGAAATCGCCGCCGTCCAGTGCGACTGAGCGGCCGGAGGGGAAATAGGCCGCGCCCTTTCCTACCGCGACGGACATCCGCTCGCCGCTCAGGGTGAAGCGTCCGGACGTATCGCGCAGCGGCGGAATTTCGCCCGCGATATTGATCCGCGTATCATCGATGGCGAAATTGATGTTGAGCTCTTTCTCGTTGAGCCTGAGGTCGCCGCCGCTGTCGGCGATGCGCCCCTCCGGGATCGAGACCTCGATGCGTGCATCGGTCACGGTGCCGCCGAAGAGATTGCCGATCGCCCAGCGGCGGGCACCCTTGGCGAGCCACCAAGGCCACAATTGCTTGACGGCCGTCGAATGCATCCTGTCGCTGAGTGCAGCGAAACTGATCTGCGGCGACGTCTTGCCGAAGGAAGCCGAAAGCGAACCGACCATTGAGCCGAGCGGGCTCGAGATCGCCAACTGGTCGAAGATCAGCCGGTGGGTGTCGGCGTCGAAGCGCCCGCTCGCCTTGGCGTCAAAGGCGAGTGGACGCTCCTGCATGTCTTCGGGATCCGAGCTCGCGTCTTTAAGCAGAAGGTCGACGGCGAAGCCGTTCCGATCGGCCTCGGCGATCTTGTCGAGGTCGATCAGCGCGCCGGTGAAGGGAAACGTCGAGCGGCCGATCCTGACCATCGACGGCAGTATTTCCACGGATGCACGCTCGAAGTCATAGGACACGTTCAGTTCCGAAGGCTTAAGAGCGGAAACGAGCCCGCCGGCATGGAAGGAGCCCTCGGAAGTCTTAACGGCGACACTAAGCACCGGCTTCTTCCCGTCCGTCGCGCGCGTGGCCTTCAGCATCACGTCGGCGGCCGCGTCTATGCCGAAGGCATCCTCCTTGGCCAATTTGCCATGGTAGAGAAACGGCGAGAGCGGCAGGGCGTTGAGCGCGGCCTCGAAAGCGGCGACCCGACCTCCGCTACCGGGAGCCCGCGCCGAAAACTGCGCCTCTATGCCATCAACCGCCACCGTTCCGTCGACGCGCATGGAACTGTCCGGGTCGTGGCTGAACTCGAGCGTCCTTATCTCCACCGGAACTACGCGTCCGCGGGATCCCGCGACCGACAGGCTGAAATCCGAAAGCAATACTGTCTGCGTCGCCCTGCCCGCGGTCAGCCGCGACATACGGTCGACCTGCGCGAACAAGCCTTCGAGCGCCTCGCCGACATCGGCGATACGGATCTTGGTAAGGTCGATCGGCTCGCCGCGCGGCAACAGGCCCGTGTCGAGCTCGCCTCCTTCCGCTTCAAGCTTTGAGACGGAGATGCGGCCGGTCATGAAGGCGAAGGGGTCGAGCGCGATCGATATCGCGTCAAGATTGGCCAAGTGGCGGCCGGAACCGCTCTCCTTCAAGGTGACGCCGCGCGCCTTGAGCGCAAGCGCCCCTCCGCCGGTCATGCGCAGGACCGTGCTTTCCACATCGGCGCTGTAGTTCTCGCCGAGAGCCGCATTGAGTGCCGAGCGTGCGCGGGCGTTCAACGGTCCATCGACTAGCCCGCTTTCGATCGCGGCGACGAGCGAGGCAACAACGACGAAGACGACAAGCGAGCAGCAAAGAAGAATCCTGCCGCAGAGGCGCAGGGCACCAAGCCGCGTCGGCGTGTGCACAATGACCGGGTCATGAGCTTGCGCCGAGGGCAACGCATGCAGCGCGACGATGTCTTCCTTGCGAAAGCAGAGCCTTTCGCCGCGGATATCACTCATCGGCGCGAGCGTCCTCGACCTGATTGCCAAAATGCTTGTTTCCCGTCAGCCCGTTGTCACGTGCGAAGGCCGGTACTTTCTCTCGCCCCATGTAGACCACAATTTATCGAACCGAGTCACCACGCTTCGCATCTCATCTGTGGAAAGCGCAGGACAATTCCGTTTCCCCTCGGCATGCGACGAAGCATCAATAGTAACTCCTACAGCGCCGCGCGTCTTATCAGACGCGCAAGGGTCGCTGTAGCGCTCTTGAACTGCTGAATGTCTTCTTAGAGCGAGGTCGATCTAAGAAGACATGCAATAGCCAAAAAAGCCGTCCGGCACCTGTCAAAAATCTAGCACAGACCCGCTGGACGGGCTCCCACGATCTTCGATGTGCCCCTGCTTCGATATGCCCCTTGGAGCCCTTTTCCCGGCTCGATGGAAAACTTTGGCCGCCGAGCAAACGTTCCGAGCCGACAGAATGTTTCCATTGAGCTAGAAAGGCTCTAACTGCGGAATGTCCACAAAACTTGGCGTAAGAAAGGTTTAATCATGGCAGGATTGGGACCAGGCGATGTCGCTCCGGACTTCGAGCTTCCCCGTGACGGTGGTGGTACGATTTCGCTTAGCGCGGTTCGCGGCAGACCGGTGGTGCTGTTCTTCTATCCCAAGGACGACACCAAGACCTGCACGGAGGAAGCCATTTCCTTCTCGGCACTTGCGGGGGAGTTCGAACGCGCGGGCGTCGCCCTGATCGGCATATCGCCCGATTCGGCCAAGAGCCATGACCGCTTCACCAAGAAGTATAATCTCGCGGTCGCGCTTGCTGCGGACGAGGAAAAGGCGGTGGTCAACGCCTATGGCGTCTGGGTCGAAAAGAGCATGTACGGACGCAAATACATGGGCGTCGAGCGAACGACCTTCCTCATCGATCGTCAGGGCACCATCGTCCGCGTTTGGGAGAAGGTCAGGGTTGCCGGCCACGCCGACGAGGTATTGGCCGCGGCCAAGACCATTTGAGCCGATTGGGCAAGCGATGACGACGCTTCCGCAATTCCATAGCCTGCGCGGCGCAGCCGTCGAGGCGGTCCGCGCGGCGGACCTTGCCGTCAAGACAGAACTTGCGCAGGAGGCCGCCCGTCGCTGGCAGGCGCGATCGCTGTCGTTACGCTCGCCGCTCGATCGCTTCGTTCCCGAGCGGCCTGGCCGTCCGGAGAGGCCGGTTCTGACGCCGCCGACCCAGGTCAAGCGGCGCTCGCTCGGTTCGCTCAAAGGGCGAATCGCCCTCCTCCATGCCATCGCTCATATCGAATTGAACGCGGTCGACCTCGCCCTCGATATCGTCGCGCGGTTTGCTTCCGAGGCCGTTCCCAACTCCTTCTTCGACGGATGGATGCAGGTTGCCTTCGAGGAGGCCAAGCATTTTCGCATGGTCAGGCAGAGATTGAATGATCTCGGCGCGGACTATGGCGACCTGCCCGCGCATGATGGTCTCTGGCAGGCCGCTCACGATACGCGCAACGATCTGACGGCCCGCCTCGCCGTGGTTCCGCTCATCCTCGAGGCGCGTGGTCTCGATGTCACGCCGGCGCTACGGGCGAAGATGCGCGAAACCGGCGATCACGAAAGCGCCGCCGTCCTCGACGTGATCTATGAAGACGAAAAGGGGCACGTCGCCGTCGGGGCGAAATGGTTCCGCTTCCTTTGCGCGCGCCAGAGGAAGGACCCGGCCGCGACCTTCTAGGCGCTGGTGCGAGCGAATTTCCGCGGGCCGCTTAAGCCGCCGTTCAACGACATAGCGCGGGCGGAAGCGGGGCTGACGCCCTCCTTCTACCGCTCGATGACCGCATCGACGAACATCTGACCAGGCGCCCACTCACGCTTTGTTAACCCTAATAAAGTGTAATCATTCCCGGGCAACGCGACTTGGTTCGCATCGGCGGGGGTGATGTGGTGTCTGTTCGGTCGGCAAACAGCGCCTTCGGAAAGCGCAGGCAAAACCACGTCCTGCTCCTGGCGAGCGGCGACAAGGTCAGACATATGACGGTCAGCCCCTGGATGGTGGCGCTCGCCACCTCCGCCGCCGGCGTTTTCGCTGTCGGCTATCTTGCCGCTACCGCTTATCTCGTGCTTCGCGACGATTTGATCGGCGGCACGATCGCGCGTCAGGCGCGTATGCAGCATGAATACGAGGACCGAATCACTGCGCTTCGGGCGCAGGTGGACCGGGTGACCAGTCGGCAATTGCTCGATCAGCAAATCGTCGAAGAAAAAGTCGAAAAGCTCCTTCAGCGGCAGTTGGCGCTGAGCGCCCGAACCGGCAAGCTTGGCGTATTGGCGGAAAGCCGGAAAGACCCGGACGATATCGGCCAGGAAGCAGCCGTGCCTACCACGGAGCCGCTGGCCTACCAACGCGGCGCCGACACCTCTGGCGGCATCAAGGCCATCGAAAAGATCATGGGCATGGCCGGTGAGGATGCTGCACCATCAGGCCGTCGCGCTGCGCTTGGCTTTGCTCCGCCCGCCGCTGCGGACGAAAACGGCGAGAGCGTTTCCGACCGGGCGGACCGGATATTCTCGAAGGTCACCCTGTCGCTCAAAGGCATCGAACACGACCAGATGGCCCATGTGCGACAAATGACGGACGGCGCGCGCAGAGCCTCGGAAGCGATCAGGACGATCGTCGAACGCACGGGCTTCACTTTCCCCGCGATGTCGGAAGCGCCTGTGGCGGACGCCGCAACGCAGACGGGGATCGGGGGCCCCTTCGTCGAGCCGCAGAACGAGGATCGCTTCGACCAGTCGCTGGTGGCTCTGGATAGCGCTCTTGTCGAGCTCGACCGGACCCGCGACGCCGCGCGGAAGCTCCCCCTCGCCAATCCTGCGCCGGCAAGCGACATCACCAGCAGTTTCGGGAATCGGCCAGATCCCTTCCTCGGACGTCTAGCGCTTCATGCCGGCATCGATTTTCGCGCGGCGATCGGGACACGTGTCCGGTCTACCGCAGCGGGAACCGTAACCGCAGCTGGCCCGGCCGGCGGATACGGCAACATGATCGAGGTCGATCATGGCAACGGCGTCTCGACCCGCTACGCGCACCTGGCGGTGATCCTGGTCGATGTCGGCGATCAGGTGAAGGCCGATCAGGTCATCGGCAAGTCCGGAAGCACGGGGCGGTCGACAGGGCCCCATCTTCACTACGAGGTTCGCCTGAATGGCGAGGCCGTCGATCCAATGCAGTTCCTGCAGGCCGGAACGAGGCTCGCCGGCTACCTGGATTGAGGATCAGGAAGCGCGCATCACCTCCTCGCGCTTGACAGGAAACGCGACAGATGCGCACCTATTTACCTTCTGGCGCTTCAACGTGCTGGATTTCTTGACTTTCGACGCCTTTCGTCTTAAGAGCGCCGCCACATGCTGGTGCATTTTCCATCGATCGATCAGTGTTCTATTGAACCGGAACGGAAACAGTCTCCCCTTTGACCAATTTTGCTGACCTTGGCCTAAGCCAAAAAGTTCTCTCCGCAGTTACCGACGCGGGCTACACAACGCCGACGCCTATTCAGACAGGAGCCATCCCACCGGCCCTGCAGCGGCGCGATATTCTCGGAATCGCGCAAACCGGAACGGGAAAAACGGCATCCTTCGTGCTGCCGATGCTGACTCTTCTGGAGAAGGGACGCGCCCGCGCCCGTATGCCGCGCACGCTGATCCTCGAACCGACGCGCGAGCTCGCGGCACAGGTCGCGGAGAACTTCGACAAGTACGGCAAGAATCACAAGCTCAACATCGCGCTTCTGATCGGCGGCGTGTCCTTCGACGAACAGGATCGCAAGCTCGAACGCGGCGCCGATGTCCTGATCTGCACGCCCGGCCGTCTGCTCGACCATTTCGAGCGCGGCAAGCTGCTGATGTCGGGTGTCGAGATCCTCGTCATCGACGAAGCCGACCGTATGCTCGACATGGGCTTCATTCCGGATATCGAGCGAATCGCAAAGCTCATCCCCTTTACCCGACAAACGCTGTTCTTTTCGGCGACGATGCCGCCGGAAATCCAGAAGCTTGCCGATCGCTTCCTGCAGAACCCCGAGCGCGTGGAGGTTACGCGCGCCGCCTCTACGGCGACAACGGTGACACAACGTTTCGTCGCCTCGCATGCGAAGGACTATGAAAAGCGTGCCGTACTTCGAGATCTCATTCGCGCTCAGGATGACCTGAAGAACGCGATCATCTTCTGCAATCGTAAGAAGGATGTTGCCGAGCTCTTCCGTTCGCTCGACCGCCACGGCTTCTCCGTCGGCGCGCTGCATGGCGACATGGATCAGCGGTCGCGCATGACGATGCTTGCCAACTTCAAGGACGGCAACATCAAGCTGCTCGTCGCCTCCGACGTCGCAGCGCGCGGACTGGATATTCCGGATGTCAGCCATGTCTTCAATTTCGACGTGCCGATCCATGCGGAAGATTATGTCCATCGCATCGGCCGCACCGGTCGTGCCGGCAGGTCCGGCGCGTCCTTCACCATCGTCACGAAGCGCGACGCCAAGTTCTCCGATGCCATCGAGAAGCTCATCGGCCAAAAGGTCGAATGGCTGAGCGGTGATCTTTCCGAGCTACCGGAGCCCATGGAGAGCCACGACAGCCGGCGTGATCGCGGACGCGATGGCCGCAAGGAACGAAAGAAGGATACGGAGCGTTCCGGCAAGGCGCGCGCCGAGCACAGGTCCGATGTCGCCCGAAACAACGGTGCAGAGGAACTCGAACCGATTGCGGAAAGGGTTGACGCGGTGAAGACGGAACGTAATGCCGACAGCAAGCAGAGCCATCCAGGCCGCGCGCAGCGTGCTGCCAACGACGACAATCGCGACCGTCGGAACCGGAATCGCCGCGACCATGACGATGGTCCGACACCGGTCGGATTCGGCGACGAGATTCCGGCCTTCATGCTGATCGCCGGCAAGGCCTGATTGCGGGGCCATGGCCTCCCCAGGCATCGACTTTCCCGGTCTCGGTTGCGGCCTCGCCATCCTGCGTGACGGCAAGATCCTGCTTTGCCGCCGCCTGAAGGCGCCGGAGGCAGAACACTGGAGCATCGTCGGCGGCAAGGTCGACCACATGGAACGCTCCGAGGATGCCGCCCGACGCGAGGCGGAGGAGGAAAGCGGCCTCTCGATTCATTCGACGCGTTTTCTGTGCATCAGCGAACAGATGATCGAATCCGATCGGCAACATTGGATCTCGCTGATCTATGTGACGGAGGATTTCTCCGGCGAGCCGCGCCTCACCGAGCCCGACAAGCTCTCCGAGATCGGCTGGTTCGACCTTACCGCGCTGCCCCAGCCTTTGTCCCGCTTCGCCGCGGATGCGATTCGAGCGCTCGGTTAGCGAGAGCAATTCCAGGAAAAGTGTGTAACCGGTTTCCGTCCGAAATTGCGGAGGTTCAAAGAGCTAGCCGTTCTACTTCTTCGCCCTGAGCGCGGCCGCATAGGCCAACTTCACCCAACGGGCCATTTCGTCCGGGTCGTCGTAGGCCACTTCAGGAATGCTCCAATAGGGCATCTTTACCGGCTTGCCTTTGCCTTCATAGCTCCATTGCCGGCTGCCTGCCTCCTCCAGCTCCGGGGCCGACTGCGCGTCGCCTTTCAGAAGGATCTCGCCATTCACCTCGACCGCAAGGATCGCCCCTTCGTAATAGATGCCCTTGCCACCGAACATGCGGCGGATCGTAACGGGTCCCAGGGTTTCGAACATTTCCTCGATCGCCGCATTGTCCATTATTCACTCCTTCAAGACGCCGCCCGCCGCCACGATTGCCTCGGGCGTATCGAGGTCAAGGCGGGCGGCCGCACCCAGTTCGACATCGATTACCGGAAGACCGCACCGCTCCACTATATGTCTCGCTCCGACGTCGCCGACGAGCTCGCGCACGGCGGCGAAGGTTTCCCTCGGCAGAATGACCGGGTTGCCGCGCTGCCCATCTGCCACCGCTCGCACGACAGCTTGCCCCGCTTCGGCATCAAAAGCCGCAATCAGCTTCGAGAGATGTTCGGACCCGATGCCCGGCATATCGGCGAGCATCACCAAGATTCCGCTAACCGCATCCCCCACCGATGCGAGGCCCGCCACCAGCGAGGATGCCATGCCGCTGGCATAGTCGGGATTGGAAACGACCGTGACCGGCAGGCCCGCGAGCGCGGCCCGTATCTCCTGCTCGCGGTGTCCGGTAACAACGACGACCTTGCCATTGCTGGCCGCAAGCGCTGCTTCAGCTGAGCGGCGAACAAGAGGAACACCGTTGAACTCGGCGAGAAGCTTGTGCCGGCCCTCCGGCCCCATCCGGCTTGCCCGGCCGGCCGCCAGCACGACGATCGCCACCGGGCCCGGTCGGTCGCTGACGGCCTTCTCCCGCGGCTGCGGCCGTGTCGGTATCTCCTTGAGCAGGCCGCCGACCCCGAGCCCGGTAATATCGGTTGAGGTGGGCCACTCGCCGGCGAGCAGACGGTCCAGTATCCAGTCGAAGCCATTCTCCCTCGGGCTTCGGGCACAGCCCGGCGCGCCCAGAACAGGGATTTCACCCACCCGGCCGAGGATGAGCAGGTTGCCGGGATCGACGGGCATGCCCACGTGCTCGACCACGCCGCCGGCGCGCCGAATGGCGGCGGGCACGACATCTTGCGGGTCAGCCACCGCCGAGGCGCCGAAGACGATGATCAGATCATGAGCAGCCTTGACCTCGGCGATTGCGGCAGCGACCGCCTCCTCGGCATGGGCGACTCGCAGTTCGGTGTCGATTCGGCTTCCGGACTGCAGGAGCCGCGCGGCAAGGACGGCGCGCGTCTTGTCCATCACCTGGAGTTTGAGCGATGGCAACTCAGTTGCAATCAAGGCGGCGCGACGCGCCGTGAACGGCTTCACCTCGAAGGCAGGCTCGGCGCGCAACAAAGCGGCAGCTTGCTCGACCGAGGCGCCTGGCACGGCAAGTGGAATGATCTTGATCGTCGCGACCATGTCACCGGCGTCGACGGCGACGTGGTCGGCAAGACAGGCGAGCGTGATCGCCGGATCGATCCGGTTCAATCGGTCGACGACGACGCGATCGGCGACGAAAAGGCCGGCAACGGTCGCATAGATGTTGACCCGACCGGTCGCCGCTTGCGAGAAACGGAGGTGATCCGGGGCGATCGCAGCGGCAACGCGCGCCGCCGCCTCGTTTTCCGGCAGATCGCCCGCCTCTAGCCGAGCGGCGACAACCTCCGCCACGTCCGCTTCGGCAAGCGCCGCGATATCGGCGGCGCTGAGGCGATGGCCCTTGGCGAGCTTCAATGTATCGGCCTTCAGCGCATGCGCGAGGATTACGCCTTCCGCCTCAGCGAGCGGCATGGAACCGAACCTCATGGCGCACCTCCTGCGCCGCTGAGATCGCGCCGCCGCAAAGCGTCAATGATTTCCGCCAGAACGGCGACGGCAATCTCTGCGGGGCTTGCGGCGCCTATGTCGAGGCCGATCGGCGCCCTGATTCGTTCGATCGCCTCCGCGGAGACGCCGGCCTGCAGCAGGCGTTCGACGCGGCTCGCATGGGTCTTGCGACTGCCGAGTGCACCCACATAGAAGCACCCCGCCTCCAATGCGGCCCTGATTGGATAATCGTCGATCTTCGGATCGTGCGTTAGGGCTGCAAGCGCCGTGTAACGGTCGAGCGGCCGCGCGGGCAGAACATCTTCCGGCCAATCGGCGACAAGCTCGACGCCCTGGAAGCGCTCGGCGGTCGCAAAGGCGGTACGCGGATCAATGACCGCCATGTCGAAGCCCGCGACGGGCGCAAAGCGGGCTAGAGCCTGCGAGATGTGAACCGCGCCGATGACGACGATGCGCGGCGGCGGCAAGTGGACGTTGAAGAACAGCGATCGCCCTTCGATGGTTGCAGCCCCGGGCCGACCGGTGCGGAGCGCCCCCGAAAGCGCGGCATCCCATTCGTGTGGAAAATCCGCTCCTTCGAAGAAGACCTGCGCGCTGCCCTCCGCAAGATCGGTGACGACGACAGCCGCCCGTCGCGCTGCTCGGGCCGCATTGAGTGTCTGGAGTGTGGAGAGTTCCATCGTTCAGCCGTCAATTCGCTCGACATAGATGCGGATCCGACCGCCGCAGGAAAGTCCTACCCGCCAGGCGGTTTCGTCGGCGACACCGAATTCGAGGATCTTCGGAACGCCGGACGCGATCACATCTGCGGCCTCGGCAATGACGGCGCCCTCGACGCAACCGCCCGAGACCGAGCCTTGGAAATTGCCCTCTCGATCGATGACCAGATGACTGCCGGCAGGACGGGGCGCTGAGCCCCAAGTCTCGATGACCGTGGCAAGAGCCACGGCACGTCCCTGGCCGCGCCAGGCTTCGGCAGTTTCCAAGGGGTCGAGGGCGTTCGGCTCATTCAGCATCGCATGCACTCCAGTTTCGTTCCCTTAGATCGTGGCGATTCTCGATCGAAGCAAGCCACATGATCGTGATTGCTCTATCGCCCTTTGGCCGAATGCAGCGCATCTCACAGCCGCTGTTCGCCCCTCGCTCCATTCAGGAAGCGTCGCGGATCGGCGTCGCGCGTCCTTTGAGCGGAGAGCGATTTCACCAACTCTGCGACGGATTCGAGATTGTGCACCGCCCGAAATTCGTCGACATGCGGCAGCATTGCCCTGACGCCGCGGGCGCGCGCCTCGAATCCATCGAATCGCAGAAGCGGGTTGAGCCAAATGAGACGTCGGCAAGAGCGATGCAGGCGGTCGATCTCGACCTGCAATTCGGTCGTGTCGTCGCGCTCGAGCCCATCGGTTATCAAGAGTACGATGGCACCCTGCCCGAGCACTCGGCGCGACCAGCGGCGATTGAACTCGCGAAGTGTCTCGCCGATGCGTGTCCCGCCGGACCAGTCCTCAACGGCCGCAACGCATTCGTCGAGCGCTTCATCGGGGTCACGGTAGCGCATCTGACGGGTGACGTTCGTCAGCCGCGTGCCGAAAAGAAACGTGTGGACCCGATGCCGCTGCTCGGTCAACGCGTGCAGGAAATGCAGGAAAACGCGCGTGTACTGACTCATGGAGCCGGAAATGTCCGCGAGCACAACCAGAGGCGGATGAACGCGGCGCGGCTCGCGAAAACGTGGCAGGATGAAATCGCCCCCAAGTCGCATGGCGTCGCGCATGGTCGCTCTAGGATCGATCCGCCTCGGCCGATGCGAAGTCCGATAGCGTCGCGTCCGCACTCGATCGAGCGGCAGCAGCAGAGAGGAGAGCGCCTTCCGGGCCTCGACGATTTCGGCCGCGCTCATTTGGGCAAAATCCGCTTTGTGGAATAGCTCCCGGCCAGAGGCGGTATAGCGCGCGTCGATCTCCATTTCCGGCGCCTCCCGCGGCGGCCGGGCGTCATGCTGTCCGGCAAGAAGCGAATCGCCGATACGCGCTTGGCCGGGACGCCGCCGGTCTTCGCGGCGCTGCGGCAAGACCGGCGACATCAGTGCGATCATCTTGCTGACGAGATCCCGCGGACGCCAGAAAAGTCGAAATGCTTCGTCGAAGAGCGCCTGATCTTCGTGCCGCTTCACGAAGATACACTGGAGCGCCGCGTAGAATTCAGCACGCGATCCGATCCCGATCAGGCTCACGGCGTTGATGGCATCCGCGATGGCGGCGGGTCCGATCCTCAACCCCGCGCGCCTGAGAGCCCGGGCGAAGAAGACGATATTGTCGGCGAGCCGTCCTTCTCTGGGCAGCGACGGAAGCTCGAGGCCATCGATACGCGGCTCTCCAGTCATGATTTCAACCCTGCGCCAGCTCGGCCTTCACCTCGGCAAGCAGCCGCCGCCCCTCCGCGCCTTCAATCCTGGCAATATCGTCCTGGTATTTGAGAAGGGTGCCGAGCGTATCGGCGACCTTCTCGGGATCGAGCGCCAGCGCATCGAGCTCCGTCAGTGCCGTCGCCCAGTCGATCGTCTCGGCGACCCCGGGGTTCTTGAAGAGATCGACCGATCTGAGCTTCTGCACATAGGCGACGATCTCGCGGGAGAGCATCGCGTTGCAGCCGGGCACCTTGCGGCGAATGATCTCGAGTTCCTGCGCCGCCTTTGGATAGTCGACCCAATGGTAGAGACATCGCCTCTTCAGCGCGTCATGGATTTCGCGTGTGCGGTTTGTGGTGATGATGACGATCGGTGGTTCGCTGGACTTGATCGTGCCGAGTTCGGGGATGGTGACCTGGAAGTCGGACAGCACTTCAAGGAGGAATGCCTCAAATGCTTCGTCGGTCCGGTCGAGCTCATCGATCAGGAATACCGGCGCGCGCCCGGCGACGGTCGATATCGCCTGCAAAACCGGGCGGCGGATTAGGAACCGCTCCGAGAAGATGTCGCTTTCGATCCTTTGCCGGTCAACCGTGCCGGTCGCCTCCGAAAGCCGGATCTCGAGCATCTGCGCCGGATAATTCCATTCATAAACGGCCGAAGCGACGTCGAGGCCTTCGTAACATTGCAGACGGATCAGCGGGCGGTCGAGCGCCTGGGCGAGGACCTTGGCGATCTCGGTCTTGCCGACGCCTGCCTCGCCCTCCAGGAACAGCGGACGCTTCATTCGAAGCGCCAGGAAAAGAACGGTCGCGAGGGCGGTGCCGGCGAGATAATCATGCGCTTCCAGCATCGCGATCGTCTCGTCGATGGACTGGGGTAGCTTCCCTGTCTCGTGTCGCGCCATATTTCCTCCGCAGGCAGGGAAAACTTATAGCGTGCGATATCCCCGGTCCACATAAATGAGCGGCGGCTGCTTCTCGCCGATCTGCACGTCGACCACTTCGCCGAAGAGGATGAGGTGGGTTGCCATGATTTTAGCCTCGATCAGGCGGCAATCGAAGGCGGCAACCGCATCGACGAGGATCGGGGCGCCGGTCATCCGCTGCGTCCATCGCCCGAGTGCGAAGCGGCGGTCCATATCGAGCTGATCGCGGCCCGAAAAGGCATGCGCCAAAGCGAGGTGCTGTCCGCCGAGGAGGTTCAACGCAAAGCTGCCGCCGCGCGAAAAGATGTCGTTGCGGCTGTTGGCGGCGTTAAGGCAGGCAAGCACGGTTGGCGGATCGTCCGATACGGAGCAGGAGGCTGTGATCGTCACGCCGCGCCGTTCCCCGCCGTCGGCCGCAGTGATCAACTGCACATGCGACGACATGCGACTCATCGCGTCGCGGTAGGTTATCGGGTCCAGCCGGGTCTTCTCCAACACATCTCGCTCCGGAACGATATCTCGCTCATACATAGACTCTCGTGGAAAATATGAAACCCGGCGCAACGAGAATCTTGCCGATCCGCGGCCATTGAGATTGCGGCGGCGACAAAGCCCGACAAAGGCACAATCTTTTCCTTTGACGAGTGGAGCCACATCCTTAAAACATGGCGGTCGATGGCGGGAAAACCCATGTTTAGATCAATCGTTTCGAGCCTTTTCGTCGCTGCACTGGCGCTGAGCAACCCTGCGTCCGCGGCCGGATTGAAGGTCGCCGTCGTCGCTCCCGCCGACGGCCCCTTTGCCATGCTCGGAAAACAGATCATGGACGGGGCGACCTTCCAGGCGACGGACCGTGGCAGCGAGGTGATTCCGATCGGCGAAAGCTGCGATCCGGCGGGTGGCGAGGCCTTGAAGAAGGCGCTGCTTGCGAGCGGCGCGGAGGCAGCCATCGGATTCCTCTGCACGGAGAGCCTCGAGGCAGCATTGCCGGCGCTCGCAGAAGCCGGCATCCCCGCGATCACCGTCGGCGTCCGTTCCGACATCCTGATGGAAGACGCTCTCAAAAAGAAATGGCCGTTCTACCGGCTTGCACCAACCGCCAAGGCCGAAGCTGCGGCGATCACCGACGTCATCATATCGAACTGGAAGGGCAAGCCGCTCGCCCTCATCGATGACGGGACGATTCATAGCCGCGAGCTTGTCGAGAGCGTCCGCAATGCTCTTGCCGAGATCGGGGTGACACCCGTCTTCACCGATACTTACCGTCCCGCCCAGGAACAGCAGGTAAGCCTCGTTCGGCGGCTGGCCAAGAGCGGCGCAACCCACGTCTTCACCGGCGGCGACCGGCATGACACGGCCATCATCGCGCGCGATGCCAAAGCGGAAAATGTGGCGATAACGCTCCTCGGCGGCGACGTGCTGAACGCCGCCGATCTCGACGTGCCGCTCGAGAACGGCGTGCTTGCCGTGACGATACCCGATCCGGCGCGATCTCATGAGGCAGCGGCTGTCGTCGATGCGATGCGTGCGGCGAAAATCGAACCGGACGGCTATGTGCTTCCCGCCTTCGCGGCCATGTCGATTCTCGAGCAGGCAAAGGATCAAGCAGCAAAGGACGGCAGCGCCCTTACGGATGCGCTCCTGAAGGGCCCCTTCCCGACTGTCCTCGGACCCATTCAGTTCAATACTGCTCATGAGCGGGCGGAGACGCCCTTCAGGCTGATGCAATGGAAGGACGGCCGTTTCGTCGAAGCTTTGAAGGCAGGCAATGCGCAATGATGCGCAAAGGACAGAACAATCTGATCACGGATGTCGCCGGCGTGCTCGTCGGTAATGCCGAGGATCACCGTCTGAAGTCCGGCGTCACCGCCGTACTTTGCGATCCGCCGGCGACAGCCGCGGTGCAGGTGCTTGGCGGCGCACCCGGCACGCGCGAAACCGATCTGCTCGCGCCGCACAATACGGTCCAGGCCGTCGATGCGGTCGTGCTTTCCGGTGGCTCCGCCTTTGGCCTCGACTCCGCCTCGGGCGTGCAGGCGGCACTTCGTGAAATGGGGCGCGGTTTTGCCGTCGGACCGCACCGGGTTCCGATCGTGCCGGCGGCGATCCTGTTCGATCTCGCCAATGGCGGAGAAAAGAATTGGGGACGCTTTTCCCCCTATCGTGATCTCGGCTACGAAGCAGCGCGTGCCGCGGCGCCGACGTTCGCGACGGGGACCGCCGGTGCGGGAACGGGCGCCCTCACAGCCACTTTCAAGGGCGGTCTTGGTTCTGCATCCACCATACTGGCCAATGGGATCACCATCGGCGCCCTTGTGGCCGTCAACGCGGTCGGTTCGGCAACCGTGAGTGACACGCGCCATTTCTGGGCCGCGCCCTTTGAACTCGACCGTGAGTTCGGCGGCCTGGGCCAGCCCTCCCCGTGGCCACAGGATGCGGGCATCCCACGGTTCAAGTTCCGCGAACGCCAGGCGGCGGGCACAAATACGACCATTGCGGTCATTGCCACCGATGCGGTTCTCACCAAGGCCGAGGCGAAGCGCTTGGCGATTGCCGCCCATGACGGCTTTTCCCGCGCGCTGTGGCCGTCGCATACACCGCTCGACGGCGATCTCGTCTTCGCGCTTTCGACCGGCGCCAGCGGCAAGACACTGCTGCTGCAGGATTTCATCGACCTCAGCGCCGCAGCGGCGGCTACGATGGCGCGCGCCATTGCGCGCGGGGTTTACGATGCGCGTGACACCGGCGACGATCTGATACCCGCCTGGTCGGCGCGTTCCTGAGCGTCGCCCGCCCGATTTCTTCTCTGCGGTTGTTCAGGCGGCGGCAGGATGCTATGGCGCCAGAAAGAGCCGGAGCCTATGATGACACATCCCATTCGCATTGCCCCGTCGATCCTGGCGGCCAACTTCTCCAAACTCGGTCAGGAGGTTCGCGATGTCGTCGACGCCGGCGCCGACTGGATCCATCTCGACGTCATGGATGGCCATTTCGTGCCGAACATCACCTTCGGACCGGACGTCATCAAGTCGCTGCGTTCTCACACGCAGGCGACTTTCGATTGCCACCTGATGATCTCCCCCGCCGATCCCTTCCTAGAAGCTTTTGCGAAGGCCGGCTGTGACATCATTACCGTCCATGCCGAAGCCGGACCCCATCTGCATCGCTCACTTCAGACCGTGCGGTCTCTTGGCAAGAAGGCGGGCGTCTCGCTCAACCCGGCGACACCGGAAAGCGTTATCGAATATGTCCTCGATGCCGTCGATCTCATCCTGGTGATGACGGTGAACCCCGGTTTCGGCGGTCAGAAATTCATCGGCGCCATGGAGGAGAAGATCCGGCGCATCAAAGCGATGGTCGGAGACAGGCCGATCGAGATCGAGGTGGACGGCGGCATAGCGCCGGAAACGGCGGACATCGTTGCCCGGGCCGGTGCCAACGTGCTGGTCGCCGGTTCGGCCATATTCAAGGGCGACTCGGTCGAGGCCTATCGCGGCGCCATCGAAGCCATTCGCTCTCCGGCGGAGAAGGCCCGCGCATGATGATGCGTTCGGCCATCGCAGGCGTGGCGTTGGCCGCGGTTGCCGCGAACGCTCTCGCCGGCGACTATGCCGCGCTTCAGCCGATCGGCTTTTCATCTGACGGTAATGTCTTCGCCTTCGAGGAATATGGCGTCCAGGATGGCTCCGGCTTTCCGTACTCGACGATCTACATCCTCGACACGCGCACCGACAGCTTCCTGCCCGGAGCACCCGTACGCGCGGTGGTCCAGGAGGACGGGGGCGGTCTGCACCGGGCGCGCAGCGAAGCCCGCAGCCGCGCCGCGCCACTGATCGACGCCCATCGCCTCGACCAGACACCGGGAATATTGGCCGCCTACAATCCAATAACCGAAGCGGCTGCTGCGCCGCATGCACTGCGCTACAACGCCTTTCCCGCTGACGCTCCCTTCCGCAAGACCTATGCGCTGAAGCTCGAGGAAAAGAGCTTGGAGCCGGAGGGGATCTGCAAGGATTTCCTAAAAGAGGTCAAAGGCTTCCGCCTGACGATGACCGAAAAGGCCAATAAGCCTGCGGCGGATGTGCTTCAGGATGACGTACGAATTCCGCAGAGCCGTCGCTGTCCAACGGGTTATCGCATCGGCGGCGTCGTCACTCGCACCAATGACGATGGTTCCGAGGTGCACGTGGCCATGATCCTGGTCGAGTCGCTCGGTTTCGAAGGCTCGAGGGATGGCCGCTGGATTGCGGTGCCGATCCGGATTCGGGGATGATGGAGGAGGAAGCGGCGGTTCGAGCCATAGCAGAGCACCCGGACGCGGCCCTGCCGAGGCCTTCTCGTTTCACGCATTCCTTTCCGACCCTGCGGGAGATCCTGATCGGCGCTCCCTGTTGGGGTCTCACCATGGCGCTGTCGGCGTGGCTTGCGCTCTGGCTTCGCGAGAACGACGCCACGTTCCACTTGAAGAGCATCCTTGTGCTCTACGGTTCCGGTGGCCTGCTCGCTTGGCCGCCCTCGCTGTTCGCCGCGCGCTATGCGGCCCGGGGGCGCACGACCTCAACGCGCTTTGCCGCCTTTCTCCTCTGCCTAGTCGCAGGCACAATCGGCGCCACGGCGTTACTCTTCGCGCTCGACTACCGGATGTTCTACGCGCAGTGGCACGCCGCGGCCGGCACGCGCACCTGGTTCTTCCAGTTGGCGTTCACCTCGGCTGGCGCCATTTGCCAGTTTCTGGTCCTGGGCGTCCGGCTCTACCTGCCGCTCGCCGTAATGGCGCTGGTCGTCGCAAGCCTAGCGCTCGCACGTTCGGATGCGCGGCAACGGCGTTGAGCTTCACCGTCATCTTTGATAGAGGCACAGCCATCCTCCACTGACGACGAAAGCGTGAAGCCCATGATCCCCCGTTATTCCCGGCCGGAAATGGTGGCCATCTGGTCGCCGGAAACCAAGTTCCGCATCTGGTTCGAGATCGAGGCGCACGCCTGCGATGCGCTGGCCGAAATCGGCGTGATCCCAAAGGAAGCGGCCAAGACCATCTGGGAAAAGGGCGGCGCGGCGACATTCGACGTCGCCCGCATCGATGAAATCGAAGCGGTCACCAAGCACGACGTCATTGCGTTCCTCACCCATCTTGCCGAGTTCGTCGGGCCCGACAGCCGCTTCGTGCACCAGGGCATGACGTCGTCCGACGTGCTCGACACCTGTTTCAACGTGCAGCTCGTGCGCGCGACCGACCTGCTTCTTGCCGACATGGACAAGTTGCTGGAGGCGCTGAAGCGCCGAGCCTTCGAGCACAAGGATACGGTGACGATCGGCCGCTCGCACGGGATCCACGCGGAGCCCACCACCTTCGGCGTCAAGCTTGCGCTCGCCTATGCGGAGTTCGACCGCTGCAAACAGCGCCTTGTCGCCGCCCGCGAGGAGATCGCGACCTGCGCCATCTCCGGCGCGGTCGGCACTTTCGCCAACATCGACCCGCGGGTCGAGGAACATGTGGCGAAGGCACTCGGGCTGAAGCCGGAACCCGTCTCGACGCAGGTGATCCCGCGCGACCGCCACGCGATGTATTTCGCGACCCTCGGCGTCATCGCTTCCTCGATCGAGCGCTTGGCGACCGAAATCCGGCATCTGCAGCGTACCGAAGTGCTGGAGGCGGAGGAATATTTCTCGCCGGGCCAGAAGGGCTCCTCCGCGATGCCGCACAAGCGCAATCCTGTGCTGACGGAGAACCTGACAGGCCTTTCGCGCATGGTGCGCGCCTTCGTCGTCCCGGCCATGGAGAATGTTGCGCTCTGGCACGAACGCGACATCTCGCATTCCTCGGTCGAGCGCATGATCGGACCCGACGCGACGGTGACGCTCGATTTCGCGCTGGCACGGCTGACCGGGGTGATCGACAAACTCGTCGTCTATCCGGAGAACATGATGAAGAACCTGAACAAGTTCCGCGGGCTTGTTCATTCGCAGCGTGTTCTCCTCGCCCTCACCCAGGCCGGCGTGTCGCGCGAGGATGCCTATCGGCTAGTCCAGCGCAACGCGATGAAGGTTTGGGAAGAGGGCAAGGATTTCCTCAAAGAACTGCTCGCCGATGCCGAGGTGCGTGCGGCGCTTTCCGAGGAGGCAATCCGCGAGAAGTTCGACCTCGGCTATCACACGAAGCATGTCGACACGATCTTCCATCGCGTCTTCGGCACAACGTAAGCCTTGCTGTCGCCCGCATTCGCCGTTCTTCGCTCAAATGCGGGCGATTTCTTTAGCGCCTCCTTAGATATTGCGTGGAAAGAATCGAAGCCTGCGAGATCAGATTTCGAGGACGCCATGGCGTACAAGGACAGCGTTCAGCGCGTCTCCCCGCGTAACGATACCAAGATAACAGGAACGGTCACCTGCAAGACCGGTTCGAGCAGCGGCATCGTACGTGACCTTTCCGAAGAAGGCATCTGCTTCCAGCTCCTCTTCGATATCGGTGCCCGGACCGGACAGGAAGTGACGATCCGTAGCGAAGAGCTCGGCTTTCTCACCGGCATGGTGCGCTGGGTCCGCGGCGACAGGATCGGCGTCAAGCTCAACCTGTCGTCGAATACGGCGGCCCAGATCTCGTCCTATTACAAATGCTTTCGCTGACCGGCGACCTCAGAAAGTGAATCGAAATGCGGTACGCGCAAAGCGATGCGGCTTTGCGCGCGCCGTCTCGTGCTGGGTGGATCAGAGAGCTTGGTCGCGCCTACCGACCGCGTCGCCCCCTGCGGGTTCCACCAGCTTGCGATAGAGGTGCCAGGTGGCATGGCCGAAGATCGGCATGATGACGGCAAGCCCGACGAAGACCGGGATTGAGCCGAGCACCAGGCCGGCTGCGATGATCAGCCCCCAAAGGGCAACCGGCACAGGATTGGCAAGCGTCGCCCTCACTGAGGTCTCGATCGCCGTGAGCGCCCCAACATCGCGATCAAGCAGCAGCGGGAACGTCACAACGCTGATCGAAAGCACGACCACCGCAAAGACGAAGCCGACGAGATTGCCGACGATGATCAGGTTCCATCCCTGATCCGTGCCGATGATATTGTTCCAGAATTCGGAAATGGTGGCCGGAGGGGTTGGGCCGAACATGGTTACGTAAAGGCCCTGGGCGACCAGCAGCCAGACAATGAAGATCACGAACAGCAGGCCTGCGACCGCGAGGATCGATGGGATCGCCGGGTGGCGGTGGAGCCGCATGGCATGCGGCCATCGCGCGTCCATACCGAGTTCGCGGCGCCTGCTGATCTCGTAGAGAGCGATGGCCGCAACCGGCCCGATGAGGGCAAAGCCGGATGCGAGCGGATAGAGCAGCGGCAGCATATTCGCGCCCGCGCTCCAGGTCATCAGCACGACGCCGGCGACGGGATATATGAGACACAGAAAAACATAATGCGACGGCTTCTCGCGGAAGTCATCCAGCCCGAGACGCAACGCATCGAACACATCTGCAATGCCAATCTTTCGTATGCCGGGAGCGATAGTCGTATTCGTTCCCGACAGAACATGGAAGGTTGTCATGGCTCACACTCCTCAACGAACCAGAGCGGCCACGGACCCACGACAGCGGCGAAAAAAATGGGCCGCTGTCAAACCGCGACCGACAAGTCCGATTATACAGAAAACGCGGCCTCTGTCGCCTCCGCCTTGACTTCGGCTCTTTTCGCCTCCAAATCGCGGCGATTATGAAAGTCTCCGAAACTCATATTCTCATCGTTCCGGGCTATACCAATTCCGGCCCCGGCCATTGGCAGACCCGTTGGGAGCGCAAGCTCTCGACCGCGCGCCGCGTCGAGCAGGCGGAATGGTCGAAGCCGGTGCGCGAAGATTGGGTGGCGCGCATGGTCGAGGAGGTCAACGCAGCCGAGAAGCCGGTCGTCGTCATCGCCCATTCACTTGGAGTCGCAACAACGGTCCACGCCCTGCCGCATTGCACGCGCAAGATCGCCGGCGCATTCCTGGTTGCGCCGCCGGAGGTCGCCAACCCCAATATCAGACCGAAGCATCTGATGACCTTCGGTCCCTATCCCCGCGATCCCCTACCCTTCCCGTCGATTATGATCGCCAGCCGCAACGATTCGTTCGGCTCCTACGAACACGCGGGCGACATCGCCAATGCCTGGGGATCGCTGCTGATCGATGCGGGCGATGCCGGCCATATCAACACGGAATCGGGCCACGGCCCTTGGCCCGAAGGCTCGATGGTCTTCGCCCAGTTCCTGAGCCGCCTGCAAGCATGAGCCGCGCCTTGAACTGCGACAAAACAAAAGGCCGCCCAATCAGGGATCGGGCGGCCACCATCTTCCAAAGAATGCAGGGAAATCAGCTATTCTGGACCTGCTCGACAGCCTGGGCCAGGAACTCCAGCATGCGGGCGCGGATCTCTTCTTCCGACTGGGCCACGCCGGCGGCGTCGAAATCGGCCTTGATCTTGCGTATTACATCCTCGTGGCCGGCCTCCTCGAAGTCGGCGGCGACGACCTCGCTGGCGTAGGCTTGCGGATCAGCCTTCTTGAGAAGGCCCGCAGCCCAGAGACCGAGCATCTTGTTGCGGCGCGCCAAGGCCTTGAACCTCAGTTCCTCGTCCAGTGCAAACTTCGCCTCGAAGGCCTTCTCGCGATCCTGCATCGTCGTCATCAATCGATCTCCCTCAAAAAATCCTGCCGGAAGCATTCTCGCCATAAACCAAACGCCGCGCAAAGTGCAACGTGCGTTTTCGTCTTTGCCGACTTTCATGATACCCTAATCTAAATCGGGGGATGGGAAGACACGCCGATTGTGAAATGTGTTCTTTTCAGATATGGACGCGCTGAGAAAATTCCCAAATGCGCTACCCAAGAGCGCCAACAACCACAGAGACAAAATCCATGAATCGTCGCCGCCGTATCTACGAAGGCAAGGCCAAGATCCTTTATGAGGGTCCGGAACCGGGCACGTTGATCCAGTTCTTCAAGGATGACGCCACCGCTTTCAACAAGAAAAAGCATGACGTTATCGACGGAAAGGGCGTGCTCAACAATCGCATTTCCGAGTACATATTTACCCATCTCAACAAGATCGGCATTCCGACGCATTTCATCCGCCGCCTCAACATGCGCGAGCAGCTGATCAAGGAAGTGGAGATCATCCCGCTCGAGATCGTCGTGCGCAATGTTGCCGCGGGTTCGCTGGCCAAGCGCCTCGGCATCGAGGAAGGCACCGTCCTGCCACGCTCGATCATTGAATTCTATTATAAGGCCGACGCGCTTGATGATCCGATGGTTTCGGAAGAGCACATCACCGCCTTCGGCTGGGCGAGCCCGCAGGAACTCGACGACATCATGGCGCTCGCCATCCGCATCAACGATTTCCTTTCCGGCCTCTTCCTCGGTGTCGGAATCCAGCTCGTCGATTTCAAGATCGAATGCGGCCGCCTCTACGAAGGCGACATGATGCGCATCGTTCTCGCCGACGAGATCTCGCCGGATAGCTGCCGTCTCTGGGACATCGAGACGAAGGAGAAGATGGACAAGGACCGGTTCCGCCGCGATATGGGCGGTCTGGTCGAAGCCTATCAGGAAGTGGCCCGCCGCCTCGGCATCATCAACGAGAACGAGCCGCCGCGCGGCTCTGGTCCGGTGCTGGTCAAGTAAATTCAGGGAAAGCAGAAGTGATCAAGGCACGCGTAACCGTGACGCTGAAGAACGGCGTTCTCGACCCGCAGGGTAAGGCAATCGAAGGTGCACTCGGCGCGCTCGGCTTCGACGGCATCGGTCAGGTCCGCCAAGGCAAGGTTTTCGACCTGCAGCTCGAAACAGCCGACAAGGCCAAGGCGGAAGCCGACCTCAAGGCCATGTGCGAGAAGCTGCTCGCCAACACCGTCATCGAAAACTATAGCATCTCCCTCGCCTGACCGTGAGGGAACAGCGCTCGTTGGGTTGATGTGCTGGCGTGGGCAGCCGACGTTGCCGATGTCGAATCGCGAAGATCAATCCCTGCGGTGCGTTCGAAACAGCCTCGGAAACCGTTCCGGGGCAAAGGCAAGGTAGGTACGTCATGAAGTCAGCCGTCGTCCAGCTTCCAGGCCTCAATCGCGACCGTGACATGATCGCGGCGCTCACCAAGATTTCCGGCAAGGCGCCGGTCACCGTGTGGCAGACCGAGACGGAAATCCCGGATGTCGACCTGATCGTCATCCCCGGAGGGTTCTCCTATGGCGACTACCTGCGCTGCGGTGCGATCGCCGCGCGCATGCCGGTGATGCAGGCGATCAAGGCCAAGGCGGAGCAAGGCGTGCGCGTCCTCGGCGTCTGCAACGGTTTCCAGATTCTCGTCGAAGCGGGTCTCCTGCCGGGAGCGCTGATGCGCAACGCCTCGCTGAAATTCGTCTGCCGCGAAGTGAAGCTCGAAGTCGTCAATCCCGAAACGGCTTTCACCCGCGCCTACGCCAAAGGCCAGGTGATCCGCACTCCGGTTGCTCACCATGACGGCAACTATTTCGCCGATGCGGAAACGCTGAAGACGATCGAGGGCAACGGCCAGGTCGTGTTCCGCTATGCAGAAGGCACGAATCCGAACGGCTCGATCAACGACATCGCCGGCGTGATGAATGCCAAGGGCAACGTGCTCGGCATGATGCCGCATCCGGAAAATCTAATCGAAGTGGCGCATGGCGGCTCTGACGGACGCGGAATCTTCGCATCCGCGCTCGACGTAATCGCTGCTTAACCTTGTCGCTGCTAGAAGGCGGCATCGATCGTCAGCCGAGCGGGGCCGCCAATGTCATCCATGAATCACGGACGTTTTATCGCGCTCGCTTGCGCTTCCGCAAGTTTGGCGCTTGTGGCCGCCTGCCAATCGAAACCTCCCGCGCCGGCGGCGAGTACTGCAGCATTGCCGACAATGGAGCGGGTGGCGCTCGGCGCCAATGCCTGCTGGTTCAAGTCGGGTGACGCCGCCTTCAAGGCCTATCGTCTTGCCCCGGAACTCAATTCGTTCTCCGGAAGGCCGCGCATTTTGCTTGTGCCGCGCAAGTCGCCCGAGGCGCGACCGCTTGCAGTTATCCAAGCCGAGGGCCACCCCGCTCGTCTGCAGGCATTCGGACCGCTGCTGAGCGAGCCCGTCGGCACGCGCATCGCAACGGACGTCCGCCGCTGGGCCGCCGGCGGCCAGGGCTGCAGCTAAACCGAGCACCGGGCGCCCGCAATTCGACCTGCAGCACGATCCATCTTGACATACCGTCAGGCACCTGAGTTTGAGCCGCCTTTCGCAGGCCGGCTCAACAAGGGCATTATGGAGCCGATGGCTGGGCGCCGTCGTAACCTTCGACAATCGCCAGGTCCATCACGGACTTGCCCTGCCGAAGCGCCATGGCTTTCGCATACTCGGGCGAGTGATAGCACTCGACCGCCGCGTCATATGTCGGGAATTCGATCAGGACAATGCGCGAACGCAGCTTTCCCTCAGGCGCTTCATATTGGCCACCGCGGGTGAGAAAGCGCGCGCCGTACTTTCGAAACGCATTCGCATTCTCCGCTTTGTAGGCTTCGTATCCCTCCGGATCGGTCACATCGACAGAGGCAACCCAGTATCCCTTCGCCATCGCTTCCCTCCAATTGCTATTCGGCAGGGCCAATAGGGCTGCAACGATACCATTCTGACGCGTATTGCGACATACACCATGCGCAGCGGCATTGTGCGGAGCCGCTCCCCGGGGATTTCGACTGTTCGGTGAGCTGGTGGCTCCGTCCTGCCACGGCATTGGAGCCGCCGCCGACTTCTCCCCGTGCGCGTCCCCGTGCGCGCTAAAGTGCGTCGCGTTCAATCGAATTCATGCGACGCGCTTTAGGTCCTCGTTTGTGCATGTCGTTGTCCCAAAACCGCTGCACACTGTTGGGCGACATGCATTAGCGCCAGAACGGAACGGCCGCCTCTCTCCGAGCCTCCGCCTCCGTCACTCCGATGTCCGTGAGGAGGTGCGCGCTCAGTTCGTCAAGGGCCAAGCGGCTGCGCCTCTTGGCGGCCAATGCGCAGTAGAAATGCCAGAGTCGCGACAGCAGATTCCGCTCCGCACCTTGCCCACCATAGGCGAACCGGCTTCCCGCATAGGCCGCGTCTCGCCCCGGCTGAATTGCATCAATTGCACTCATTGTCATCACCATTGCATTGCTTGAATTCTCCTAGACAGAGATAATTGACGCAGGCGGCGAAGCAATATAGATAATTGTCACTATGACAACTTGGCTTCCCGACCTACAGCAGGGGCAAGGACCGCTTTACGTGCGGATTGCCGATCAGATCGAGCAAGCAATCGGCGACGGCACCCTCCCCGCCGGCGCGAAGCTGCCGCCGCAACGCAATCTCGCCTTCGATATCGGCGTGACGATCGGCACAATCGGCCGCGCTTACGGCATTGTGCGTGAGAGAGGGCTCGTCAGCGGCGAGGTCGGCCGCGGCACCTACGTCTTGGATCATCGGGAGAGCAGGCCCGCCGAGCAGGCGGACCCTTTGACGACCTCGCTCGCCGGAACGCGACCGCTTATCGCACCGGCCGGCAAGCTGCGTTTCGACAGCACGGCCGCGCCGGACATCGGACAAGGCGATGTTCTGGCGAAACTGCTGGGTGACATCAGTCGCGAGCATTACGCGGACATCGCCAGCTACGCCCGCAACTTTCCGGATCATTGGTTCGAAGCAGGCTCGCTGTGGCTGGCACGCGGCAATTTCCAGCCGCCGCCGGAAAGCGTCGTGCCCACGCTCGGCGCGCATGCCGCCGTGATTGCGGTGATTGCCGCCATCACCTCGCCGGGCGATCGTATCGCGTTCGAGACATTGACCTATTCGCAGATCAGCCGAAGCGCCGGTCTCATCGGCCGCAGGATCACATTGGTGGAGAGCGACGAGTTCGGGCTGCTCCCGGACGACTTCGAACGCGTGTGCGCGCAGCAGCACCCGAAGCTCGCCTTCCTCATGCCCGGCGCCCACAATCCCACGGTTGCGGTCATGCCGCCCGACCGGCGCCGGGCGATCGTCGAGATCGCACGCAAATACGGCGTCTGGCTCGTGGAAGACAATCTCTACGGCGCGATGACCGGAGATCCGATCCCATTGCTGGCGGAACTTGCGCCCGAGCGAACCTTCCTTGTCGGCGGCCTTTCGAAGTCGGTCGCCGCCGGGGTGCGCGGCGGCTGGGTCGCCTGCCCGCCGCATTTCAGCCAGCGTATTCGCGTCGCTCACAAGATGGTAAGCGGCGGTCTGCCCTTCATCCTTGCAGAGCTCTGCGCCCGGCTCGTACTTTCCGGATCGGCATCGGTCCTGCGCAACCGCGGTGTCGAGGAGATCGGCGCCCGCGAAGCGATGGCGCGCGAAATCTTCTCAGGCTTCTCGTTCAACTCTCATCCGAAGGTGCCGTTTCTCTGGTTGAAGCTGCCGGAACCCTGGCTGTCCGGCACTTTCAAGCAGGCGGCGCTGCAGGAAGGCGTGCTCGTCGACGACGAGGACGAATTCAAGGCGGGACGCGCCGACCGGGTCTTTCATCGCATTCGCATCGGCTTCTCCTCGCCCGTCAATCGATCGGACGTGCGGACAGGATTTGAAATCCTGCGCCGATTGCTCGATAGCGGACGCGCCGGCTACGACAGCTTCGACTGAGGCCTTTCTACGCGCCGGCCCTGCCCGCGCGCTGTTGATCGACCGTATTTTTCTGTCGCGCCGCGCGGCAGCATAGGCTAAAGAAGCCGCAAAGCGCCCCATAATGTCTATTTGCGGTTCGCACGCGCCGTGTCCCTCTCGGAAGGGGTGCGCGCCGCCCGAAGGATTGACGGTCGACGATGACGATTTCCAACACCCGCCCCATCACCCCGGACCTGATCGCCTCGCACGGGCTGAAACCAGACGAATATGAGCGGATCCTGGGCCTGATCGGGCGCGAGCCGACCTTCACGGAGCTCGGCATCTTCTCGGCCATGTGGAACGAGCATTGCTCGTACAAGTCCTCGAAGAAATGGCTGCGGACGCTTCCGACCAAAGGCCCGCGTGTCATCCAAGGGCCTGGCGAAAACGCCGGCGTCGTCGATATCGATGACGGCGACTGCGTCGTCTTCAAGATGGAAAGCCACAACCATCCGTCCTATATCGAGCCCTACCAGGGAGCCGCGACCGGCGTCGGCGGCATCCTGCGCGACGTCTTCACCATGGGCGCCCGTCCGATCGCCGCGATGAATGCGCTGCGTTTCGGCTCGCCGGATCATCCGAAGACTCGCCACCTCGTTTCCGGCGTCGTCGCCGGTGTGGGCGGCTATGGCAATTCCTTCGGCGTCCCGACCGTTGGCGGCGAGGTCGAATTCGACGCGCGCTACAACGGCAACATCCTCGTCAATGCCTTTGCGGCGGGCCTCGCAAAGAGCGACGCGATCTTCTATTCGAAGGCGGAAGGCGTCGGCCTCCCCGTCGTCTATCTCGGCGCCAAGACCGGCCGCGACGGCGTCGGCGGCGCAACGATGGCATCCGCCGAGTTCGACGAGTCGATCGAAGAGAAGCGGCCCACCGTACAGGTCGGCGATCCCTTCACCGAGAAGTGCCTGCTCGAGGCCTGCCTCGAGCTGATGCAGACAGGCGCGGTCATCGCCATCCAGGACATGGGTGCTGCCGGCCTCACCTGCTCCGCCGTCGAGATGGGGGCCAAGGGCGATCTCGGCATCGAGCTCGATCTCGACAAGGTACCGGTGCGCGAAGAGCAGATGACGGCTTACGAGATGATGCTCTCGGAAAGCCAGGAGCGCATGCTGATGGTGCTGCGCCCGGAGAAGGAAGAGGAAGCCAAGGCGATCTTCGTCAAATGGGGCCTCGACTTTGCGATCGTCGGCAAGACGACCGACGACCTGCGCTTCCGCATCCTGCACCAGGGCGACGAAGTCGCGAACCTGCCGATCAAGGAACTCGGCGACGAGGCACCGGAATACGACCGTCCCTGGACGCCGGCGAAGATGCCCTCGCCTCTCGCCACCAACGACATTCCGCAGGCCGATGTCGCCGAGGCGCTTCTGAAGCTGGTGGGTTCCGCCAACAACTCCTCGCGCCGTTGGGTGTACGAGCAGTATGACACGCTGATCCAGGGCAACTCGCTGCAACTGCCGGGCGGCGACGCCGGGGTGGTCCGCGTCGACGGTCATGAGACCAAGGCGCTTGCCTTCTCCTCCGACGTAACGCCGCGCTACGTGGAGGCCGATCCGTTCGAAGGTGGCAAGCAGGCCGTAGCCGAGTGCTGGCGCAACCTGACGGCGACCGGTGCCCTGCCGCTCGCAGCAACCGACAATCTGAACTTCGGCAATCCGGAACGCCCGGAAATCATGAGCCAGCTCGTGCATGCGATCAAAGGCATCGGCGAAGCTTGCCGCGCGCTGGAGTTCCCGATCGTCTCCGGCAACGTCTCGCTCTACAACGAGACCAATGGCCAGGCGATCCTGCCGACACCGACCATCGGTGGCGTCGGCCTCATCAAGGACTGGTCGAAGATGGCGCGCGTCCGGTTCGCCGGCGCCGGCGAGGTAATTCTGCTCGCCGGAGCACCGGAAGGATGGGGCACGCATATCGCCCAGTCGGTCTATATGCGCGACATTCACGGCCGCACCGACGGCCCTGCGCCGTATGTCGATCTGGCGCATGAGCGCAACATCGGCGATTTCGTTCGCGCCCTGATCGAGGACGGGCTGGTTACGGCCGTGCATGACTGCTCCTCGGGCGGTCTCGCGCTTGCCGTTGCGGAAATGGCGATGGCTTCCGGCATCGGCGCGACGATCGCGGTTCCGGAGAACGATCCGATTGCGGCCTTCTATGGAGAGGACCAGGGCCGCTATGTCGTTACGGTCGCTCCCGACAAGCTCGATGCGGTCGCCGCACGGGCGGCGGTCGCCGGCATCGACCTGCCGGTCATTGGCAAGACCGGGGGCGATGCGGTGAAGCTCGGGGATGCAAAGGCGGTCTCCGTCGACGAACTGCGTTCCGCGCATGAAGCGTGGTTCCCCGACTACATGGGCGGTGATCTCGCGCCGGACAATTGACCGGAGCTACCGCTCGAAAGGGTCAAATCAGCATTTGCTTTCCGCCCCTGAATCGTGGTTCCCTTGATTTCACGTATGGCGGTCGGCAGGCTGTCCGCCTGCAGAACACTAAGGGAGTTGGCGTATCATGCCCATGACACCAGGCGATATCGAAGACATGATCAAGGCCGGAATCCCCGGTGCGAAGGTCACGATCCGCGATTTGGCCGGTGACGGCGACCACTATGCCGCCGAAGTCGTGGCCGAGGCGTTTCGCGGCAAGACCCGCGTGCAACAGCACCAGATGGTCTACAATGCCCTGAAGGGCAATATGGGCGGCATTCTTCACGCACTCGCCCTTCAGACCAGCGCACCGGAGTAAGCCGGAATGGCCGACCTGATCAAGGAGCTTGTCAGCGGCGTCGTTGACAGCGCGCTGAAGGAAATTCTCAAGAAGACCGGCGCAACGAGAACGGCGACGAGGCGTACGAAGCGCCGGACCAGGAAAGCCAAACCGAGCGGTGGGATCGTCGCGGATATCATCGAAGCTGTGATCCGCAAGCCGGCCAAGAAACAAGTGAGCCGTCGCCGCACGGCGGCGGCCCGGAGCAAGCTGCGCCGCCGTTCCGCCTGATGCAGGTCAACCGAAAGTGTGGCGGGCCTTAGCCCAGCGACATGCATCGAGACGAAGACAGAAGCTCACCTGGGGCAAGTCGGATGCGATACGCTCAGGAGTGCTGCGGAAGCCGAACTTTGAGGGCCCATCAATATTTATGCGATTGGGTGATGAAAAGCATGCGCATGCGTGCTATCTAAGCTGCAATCTACATCCGGCCCTTGAAGCCGGCGCAGGAAGGAAGACATCATGAGCGGAATTCACGATTTCATCGA
>Ga0214543_1000135_pt1 | contig 102001 bp, 42 predicted proteins | sample CNSS2metaG_FD_160094 | JGI IMG/M metagenome (GOLD analysis project Ga0214543, IMG submission 160094) | Root nodule microbial communities from cowpea collected in UCLA plant growth center, Los Angeles, California, USA - CNSS2 | ecosystem: Host-associated > Plants > Roots > Nodule | place: USA...
TATATATATATGCATGCGTATGTATGTGTATTTATATATATTTCCGTATCATTTTCATTATCTTACTCCTAACATAATTATATCGTTGGCGAAAAATATATTAATTTAAATGTTGATGTGGATAATGGGTGATAGAAAAAAATTACCTCTATGGACGTTATTAGTATAGTGAACATTCATTTAAGTCTTTATTTTAATTTTGAGAATTTGATACGGATTTATGAAATTTTAAGAGTCATGTTACAATATAAAATATTAGGAGTTATATAAATACAATATAAAATATTTGAGTGTTAAAAATTTGTAAATTTGTAGAAATGGTAAAGTTAGGAGAGATATAAGATATATGATTGATATAAGAGATATGTTACAAAAGAAACTTTTTATTTTATTTTATTCATATTTTTTTTCTCTATATATATATAAAATATATATATATATATATATATATATATATATATATAACAAAATGTAACAAAATATAAAATATAAAGTTAAATAATTTTACATAATTTTTTTTTTAAATAAAGTCACAAAATTATTGATCTGCAGATTTGGACAAGATGCAAACTTAAATAAATGTAAGCTTGAAAGTTTATTGTATAATCAAACTTTTATGACATAAAAAAAATGCACACAATGAATTTGTATACTTTAGTAAATTCCTATCCATTTAAATAAATATATATATATATATATATATATATAATAAATATAAAATATAAAGTCAAATAATTTTACATAATTTTTTTTAAATAAAATCACAAAATTATTAATCTACATATTTGGACAAAAAGCAAACTTAAAAATGTAACCTTAAGTGATAGTTTATTGTATGATCAGACTTTTATGACAAAAAAATGAACATAATGAATTTGTAAAGTTTATTGCATTTCTATCTATTTAAATTAATATATATATATATATATTTTTTATTAGTTTTTAAATTTCATCTATATATTTTATTTTAATTTAGATTAAAAACATTAAAATTAATTTTATAATGACTAAATGAATTTTATCGTATTAACAAAAAGAAAAATAAATTATTTTATCTTCAATATTATTTACTGATTTAAATTTTTAAGGTTGAACTTCTAACCACGATAGTTCAAATCTTTTTTTTTATCAATAATCTTATTATTTTTTCAAAATTTAAAATTATTTTTATTTGTCAAAATAATAAATATATAAAAACATTAATTAAATAATATAAAATAATTAAATAAGACAAGTTTGAAAAATTTCGATCAAATCATAAAATGTAAAAGACATCTTATTCAAAAAATATAGTTATAAAATAATCAAATAAATAAATAGTAAGATTAATAAATACCAAAGTAATTATATGATTAATAAATAAAATAAGGATAGAAATTCGCATAGATTAACAAATAACTAAAATAACAACAACCTAAATTATAAGATTAATAAATAACAATTAAATTAAAAACAATATTAAATAAAAATAATTATTAAAAATAAATAAAATAATAGATTTCTTTTTTTTCCTAAACTTATTAATTATAGTTGATGTAATATAATTTTACTAATTATGTTTCTCTTAATTTTCTAGAATCTATTTACTTCTATAATTTTTTTTTCTCTCATTGTAGTTTACTACTCTCACTTCCTCTTTCCTTTAGCCCCACTATTTTAGAGTCTAAATTCTTTCTTGATTTTTTTTTATTATCTTTAGTTGAACATTAAAAATATACTGATGCTGGTACTTTACAAATTTGTTTAATATATTTTAAAACTAATAAATTAATGTTAATGGGTGTATTTTGAAAGTGCAGCAAATATTCAAATTATTTATAAGTATATAATAGTATTTAAAAAATATTATATTATAAATTTAAAGATATCACCTATACACTTATACAGCCATGCAAAATAATTATAAAACTAGGTGTTATTCTAACTTTTTAGATTTTATTTGAACAACTTCATAGGAAAGATTGGCTTCATAGTCATTCACTTAACAAAGAAAAAGAAAAGAAAAAAATACTTGTAAGAAATAATCTAATGAAAAGACACTTACAGAAAAGATTATTGCATAAAATGGTGTAAGAACTCGGGAGAATTCCATGCTTTTGCCAAGTTATTAACACATGATAACTGGATAATTTTCATAATAATATTGATAATGCAACTAAAGCAGATATATATTTAAAAAAAATGTGATTAAATAATATTTATTGATTGTGTAATGTGTTTTACTGTTACAGTGAATCAAGGTCTTGCAACGCTGGCATTCTTTGGAGTGGGAGTGAATCTGGTGTTGTTTTTGACGAGAGTGATGGGTCAAGACAATGCTGATGCAGCCAACAACGTGAGCAAGTGGACTGGCACAGTTTACATTTTCTCTCTTCTTGGAGCCTTCCTCAGTGACTCTTACTGGGGAAGGTACATTACCTGCGCCATCTTCCAACTCATATTTGTCATCGTAAGTTGTCTTTAGTACATTCCCAATCAAGCAAAACCAAACACACACACATAAACCAAAATATTTTCTAACTATCTAACCTCAGCAAAAATGAATTCTTCCTCAAAACCATGAATTTGTCCATTAATGCTGTCCTAACCTAGTTATTAGGGTTAACCAGTTTGTTTGGTTTTTATTTTGGGACTCATCATAGCTTAAGCAAAAGTCAAAAAAGATAATCTCTTACACCAAATCGTGGTTTGGGACGTCTCATACAACCCAAAACCAAACTTTCTGTAGTACTAACTTTCATCTTAATTTCCATACACTACTCTCACCCATTCGTATCCGCTGACCGAATCCTAATGACTTTTTAAGTAAACAACAATACATAACAATTTAACATCAATTTGATTAAGCAAGTTTATTTTGGTCTATACGAAAGAACTGCTTGTCTAAATTAGTAAAATCCGGTTCGGGTTTTGGAAACTAAACATCTTTTATGTTGTTCATTTAGCTAGCTTCTCACACTTTTAACTTTTGAAGGAGTAGATATGGATAGTTATCTGTCACTACTTAATCTAAATTTTTTTATCAAAATTATTTACTTAGACTACCTAATCAAAATTAATGATTTTGATATGACAGGGTTTGGTTTTATTATCATTGTCATCTCACATCTTCCTACTGAAGCCGAGTGGTTGTGGTGACAAAGAATTACTGTGTGGATCACACTCATCATATCAAACGGCTTTCTTCTATGTTTCCATATACCTAGTTGCCTTGGGAAACGGAGGATATCAGCCTAACATAGCCACATTTGGGGCTGACCAATTCGATGAAGGAGATCCTAAGGAACAGCTTTCAAAAGTAGCATTCTTTAGCTACTTCTATTTGGCCTTGAACCTTGGCTCCCTCTTCTCAAACACCGTATTAGATTATTTTGAGGATAAGGGACAGTGGACTTTGGGATTCTGGGCATCAGCTGCTTCTGCTGCTATTGCATTGATTTTGTTCCTTTGTGGCACACGAAGGTACAGATACTTTAAACCTGTTGGAAACCCTCTACCTAGGGTTGCCCAGGTTTTTGTTGCTGCAGCAAAAAAATGGAAGGTCAAGGTATCAGCTCAAGATAAACTTTATGAGGTTGAAGAATCCTCACCCAATGGAAGGAGAAAATTGCTCCACACACAAGGATTTAGGTCTGTACATCATCATTACAAAACCTATAGATATATTTGTTTTTGAAGAATGTAGTGATGAATTTTTATACTGATTTTTGTCAGGTTCTTAGATAAAGCAGCATTTGTGACATCAAAAGATTTGGAGCAGATAGAAGAGAACAAACGCAGTCCATGGCGTCTATCCACTGTGACACAAGTAGAAGAAGTGAAATGCGTACTGAGACTACTCCCGATTTGGCTATGCACCATAATGTACTCGGTTGTTTTTGCTCAAATGGCATCACTATTTGTGGTGCAAGGAGATGCTATGGACACTGGAATTCCAGGTTTCAACATTCCTCCGGCGAGCATGTCCAGCTTCGACATATTAGGAGTGGCCTTTTTCATCTTCATTTACAGGCACGCTCTTGACCCTTTTGTGGCGAAGACAATGAAATCGAAACTCACAGAGCTTCAGAGGATGGGGATTGGTCTGGTCCTTGCAATCATGGCCATGGTTTCAGCAGGGTTGGTGGAGAAATTCAGGCTGAAGTATGCAATAAAAGATTGTGTTAAATGCGATGGGTCAAGTTCACTGTCGGTGTTTTGGCAAGTGCCACAGTATGTACTCACAGGAGCATCAGAGGTTTTCATGTACGTGCCTCAGTTGGAGTTCTTCAACGGACAGGCACCAGAAGGATTGAAAAGCTTTGGCAGTGCACTGTGCATGACATCAATATCACTAGGAAACTACGTAAGTAGTTTGCTTGTTGCCATTGTCATGAAAATCTCCACCAAAAATGACATACCTGGATGGATACCTGGGAACCTAAACCTAGGACATTTGGACAGGTTCTTCTTTCTCTTAGCAGCACTAACAGCTGTTGATCTTGTTGTTTACATTGCATTGGCCAAGTGGTATAAATATGTCAAATTTGAAGGAAACCAGGAATTACAAGACATCAAGAAGGAAAATCGTGAGGTTATAGTGTAGACATGTATTTTATTAGATGATAATTTAAGTATGGTCTTGTTGCAATAATGGAGAAATCTATGTACATTTCTCTTATTGAAGCTTGCGATGATTCTATTCGATGGTGTATTTCATGTACAATTATATATATTCTACACCTATTTTATATTAAAACATATATTAAAACTTATCAAGATTGAAAGATCTGGTTGAAAGTTCTTACTACGATGAGTTGAGTCAGATATCAACAAAATGATAAAGGGAAAAGATAGCAGCTTCTTCTGCTTATTTTATTTCTAGGTTTTAACAGTTTTTAACATTGCAATTAATGGTGGGAAACCCTTCTCCTTTGACTGGCAATAAAGGTTATGTGAGTGGCACCAAAAAGTAAAAAAAAAGTTATGTGATGTAGGCGAAATAAATATTGTGGTAAGTGGCTTTCACGATTCACGATCACATTGAAGCCAATTTGGACTTCAAAGAAACCAACCTAACAAATTTGGAGGTAGTGAAAAGGACTTTGACCAATTGAACTCTCTTTTTTAAAGTTAAGGATCATGACACTGACTTCGTGTCCCCTGTCTCCTTAAAGCCAAGTTGAAACTTTGACGTAAAAACAAAGAAACAAAAAATAGTGACACAGAGATAAAGAAAGTTGGAGGAGAATGATGAGTTGACAAAATTGAAACCTAGCAATTTATTTTTCTTTAAAATATTATTTATCTCTGTTTAAAAACATTATTTATTTATCTTCCAGTTCTTTTAACCGTATTTAATTTTATATAAGTTGAAAAATATTTTGTATTAATAATGTAACTATAAAAAATATTTTGATGAAATTAAAAAGTAAAATGACTATCCTTTTCATGGTTTAGTTACTGTATAATCACGAAATTTATATATAAAGTTTACCTGGGCATGCTGATTTCAAAGATGTCATTTTCATGGAGGGCTTTTGTAACAAGAGATGCACGTAAAACATGATTTGTTGCCAACTGTGTTCCATGTAATTAGATTATCGATGATTGTGTCATGTGATGTTATTAATTACAAGTGTCCAACTCTATCACGCATCTTCCAAAAATTAGATTATCGATGATTGTGTCACTCCTTATATTACAAAAATTTATCCCAACTTTACCTGTGAAATAGAAATAATTTTTTTTTTTTTACTTCATACTTGTACATCCCAAGTATTGGGAGTTTAATCCTTCTATATATGCCAAGTTGTTATGGCTAGCTTATGATTAGGAATCATAAGTGTAGGTTTTAGGTTATGGTAATTAATTAGTATCACCAAGTGAACACTACTTTGAATTGTTTTTCTATTTTTTTCGTTTTAAATAAATTTATTTTTATTTACTTAACTAATTCTATATTATTACTTTTATATGGTTAGTATGCTTAGAAATTATACGATGAGTTTTAGGTCATGGTAATCAGTATCACCAAGAGGACATTGTTTTTTTTCTTTAGTTTTAATTTATATTACACAAAATTCTTTAATTATTGACGGATGTAAATCTTTTGTTAAAATAAAATTTACCAACAGAAATAATCTATCAATAAGATTCATAGATAGGTAAATTAAAATTTGAATTATTAATGGAAAATATTTGTTGGTAAATTTTTTCAATAAAATCTGTCAATAATCTAGATTTATTATTATCAGCAAAGAATTGTTTTCATCAGTAAATTTTATCAAAAAAATTACACTACATTTCCCTCTTTGATTGGTGATAAAATTCGTCGATAAATCTATCGGTAATTGATTTTTTATAGTCCATTAGTAAATATTTATCGGTAAAATAAATTTTGATTAATGAATAACAAAACGTATGTAAATTCGTCGGTAAATTACACACTAAATTTTTCACCCAATATGATGAGATATGTTTATAAATTAATTATGCATGTGTTAGAAAAAATACAAGAAATAATTAAAAAAATTGAAATAAAATGAAAAAAATATATAAAAGGATCATGAAGAAGAGAGAGGAAGAAGATGAAATAAATTACAATATTTATTGGCAATTTTTTTGTCATCGGTCGGTAAATTCTTGATAATTTTTATTTATCAATGAATTTTAAATATTTTTAATGAATTTTAAGTATTCTTGACGAATTTTATAATATATTTTTATTTATTTAATCAAATCTATATTATTTTTTTAAAAGCTAATTACTAATTTTAAAAAATCTTTGTATTATGACTATTGACTTTACATATACAACTTTATTTTAATGTGTATGAAATTTTAAAATCATTTTAATCTTGTTCTTTCATGTTTCAACAGACTTAATTTTCAAATGTGAAATAGTTTTTAATTTAATGTTTTGTCAACCTTTTTGTTTTTCATTTTTTTTATTCCACAAACTTTTGAAAAACTATTACCTTAATAATGTGTAATGATAAATACATGAGGTAAAATGTACGATGAAATTTCAGTGTCATTATTAAATGATAAAGAGAATAGTTGCAAAATAAAGATGATAAGTGTTCTCTTTGAGAAAAGGAAGAAAAAAAATGTAATAAATTTTATGTTGTATATACAAATGAGTATTTTTATTATAACAAAAACAACAATCTATAACACTTTTTATCAAGTTAGAAAACATGTAACAAACTTGTTAAAAATATGAATTTGGGATTTAGTATACGTATCAATGAGTTGGTTGCTAAAGTAGACAAAGCTAGTAGATATTTTTTGAACATGACTTTCTTTCTATTAAAGTGGCGATCAATTTTCGATACTTTTTTGTCCTTTCAAATCATATCATTGACTTTTCTCTTAAACTGAAACATGTATATCATATGAAAAAAATCTCAAAGAACACAATGATTGCCAAAAAGAAAAAAAACCATTAGCAAGCACAACAACTACTATGATAGTGAATTTTTGTATTCCTAAAAGGTTGATCAGTTTCACCTTGGTAAAGATAGTACTTGAAACAAAGGTGAAAAATATTTTCAAATAATTCCCAGAACAATTTTACATTTAGAAAACTAGGTATAAAAAATTTTTGGATATATATGTATTAACACACTCTCGATGAAAATATGGATATTCAACTCTGTAAATTTGACACCCCTTTCTCCTTTATCTATATATTAATACATACTTTGATGAAAGAAAAAAATTAGAAAGAATAAAAACATCAGAAATTGAATCATGTACGTAATGGCTTACTTGATGAAGATTAGTAATAATTTTATTACAAAGTTTTCGGCTTTAATGAAATACACCGGTGCATGTACATTGAAAAGATATAAAACATAAGAAAAACATGATAATCGATCTCTCAAACATATAATCATTACAAAAAGAAAATCATTTGATTACTTAATTTACACCTACTACAAATCTTCTATATAGTCACATTTCATTGTTTTTCTCCCAATCCAAATAATTATTTTCTATAATATAAGAGATGTACGTAAGGGAGTTTCAAAACTGAGTTGCCAAAATATAGTTTTATTAAATGTAAAATGAAAATTATTATATCTTTATATTAATTCATCTAATTATCATATTATATTTAAGGGTTGTGTCTAATACTGATAGAAGGGTTACGTAGTAACATAATCAGTTGGTTATTGCGTATTTCATTCACTTAAAAGTATATAGGTCAGGTTGATCCAAATAAGATAAAAATGTAGAAATTTCATGACTTTTAAGAAAAATCTTTGTCCATTCCTTGTCGGAAATAGTTTAACTGTGAGTCAAAGTTCTACATTAAATATAATGGATAAAGTTAAATATTGTATAAGAATAAAGTCAAAGTTCCACATTGAATATAATAAATAAAGTTAAACACTGTATAAAAATAAAGTCTCATAAAATCATTGTCTTATAATTTTGGAGGTAAAAGTAGTGTTAAATATCTTATATATGAAAGACCAGTATAGAACAACAATTTCTCAATAACTATAACATATGAAACATAATCCAACAGTACTATCAGAGTCAATGATTTAGAATAATTGTTTGCATAATCATAAAAAAAAATCACTTGTATGAGAAAAATCAAAATCAATTAAATTAAAGAAAAATGTACTACACAACCGAATGATCATATTATATGATAGTTAAGATTTTCTAAAAAATCTAGTTGCAAAACGAAAGTATATAATTTTTGCCATCACTATAAAATAACATGTCATGTCATGTCATATCCACACGCGAGCTTGTGTTGTGACTGCCACCAAACTTGACTCACATATATACCTGTTTCTTTTATTTTTCATACCTTTTATCCAAGTTCATGTGTAATACCTACGTATATTTATCTAGAGGGGAAAATTAAATTTAATAAATAATATGATATTATAAGAATAAATAATTACTAATTATATTTACCCAACATATTAATATTTAGAGTAAATTGCAATGACACCATTCTATTTCGGTGAAATTGTACTTCTATTTTTTCAACTTTGTTAACTCCATAAATCTATCATCTCGTCTCACTTGCATCCATGGCCTCTTAAAGGGGTTTTTTCATCAACATAAAATAATGAATCAGTATACACGCATGTTTAATGTTATTATCATTATGACTAGATTAAACATATTTACTTATTTATATTGGAAAAACTTTAAAAGTAATATACTCATTAAAATGAGTTTTATATAGTATTTATTATATTTGAATGATTGCATTGGTTGGAGGCATTTTTTTGGCGATGACAGAGAAAGCGTGAAAAAGACACGAGACGAGAGAGAGTGGAGGGTGTGTCCAAAATGGTAGAATAGGAGTTGAATGATAAAGACATTAGAAGAAAGAAAATTGGGCACCACATCCAAATGCGAGTGCAAGAAAGGGGATGTGTATCCAACAATGCTCTAGTGCCCACGGACAACTGTAGTTTATATCTCACCAATTTTCCATCAATAAAATTCTTTTTTTTAATTATAATATAAATTTTATATGAATATTATGGTCCATGTTCTACGTGCAACACTCTCGTATTATGACAACACGTATCTTTGATGTCAAACCCAAGGACATAAAATAATTGGCATAAAATCTTATGAAAAAAAAAACTAAATTATTCCGCATTGGACAAAGAATATGTGTGGCGGTACAGTTATAAAATTATTTGTATTGAAAATGTATATAATTTCAATATAGAAAAAATAAAAGAAAAATTAGAAATTTTTTTAATACCATTTCTGAAATCAGACAAGTGATTCAAACTGGATCACACTGGCAAAATTGGTCCTAGTGATGGAAGAAAGCGAAACCTACAAAATCTTCTTTAAAGGAGGGCCTGCCTAAGGCTACCAAACAAATCATATTCATCGTACTCCAGCTTGGTTTGGGCTTACCACATTTTTTTTATTTTATTTGCTTAAATGTTATCATTTTTACATCTTTAAACTATATTCTTTTGCTTTTTTAGATATGTATATATATATACATATATATTTACTCTTACCAGATTATTAATTTGTATATGCAATATATTTTAATTTAAAAACAGACAGCATTCTTCTTCAACTTCAAAATATGATTCTTTTATACGGGATTACAGGCATAGTGCCTACTAATTTCAAATTAGGTTTAATGATTTGGATATTACATGACATTATAAGTTCTGATTTCATTACTATACTAAAAATATAGACAGTCATGTTTGAGTGTAGTAAGACAAGTTAAACAAACTCTGCTAAATTGGAATAATTTCGAATCATTTAATCTATTAGAGAGAATAGGGTTTTATCTGCTACTTTTTGCATCGACATTAAGTCTAAAATTAAATAAATCCTATACGTTATATTTAATGAAGCATCATTTTACAAAAGGAACATTACTGTTAAAATATTAATATGAATTTTAATTTCAGTTTTTCATAAACTAATAAAATAATTACATATGTTTACAGCGAATAAAGACATTCGCTTTACGTGGCGATGTGTTTGTTAATTGTTAAAACCTAAAATAACTCGAGCCGCCGTGGTTGAAAAGTTTGCTAAAGTTTATATGAGTGTCCACAAAATGATAAGCAGCCTAAGTTATCGCTGATATTTAATGATTCATTTCAACATTTTATGGTATATAAAGGAACGCGTTTCGCTTTTGATAACCAAATTACACAATAAAGTAATACAAGACGTACGCCAATTGAATAGGGCGCGTAAGTTTCACATCCCATGCATTTGCTAAAACCCAATTTTAACACAAAATTAATTAACCAAACATTTTATCAAGTTTTAATCCAGTTGTTTTCATGATGACACTGCAAATTAAAAAATAAAAAATAAAGAAAACTAAAAGTGAAAAGGAAAATATGGAGACAATTAAAAGGAAAACAATTTGACAAAAAAAACATTTAATTTCTGAACATGAGACTTTAATTTGTAAAACAAAAGCAATTAGATATACGCGTTTTAACAATATCTTAAGCAAGTTTAAGATATAACTGCAATCCAGCTCATAGTGTTTTTAGTGGAATAGGTTGGTGATAGTCATGCAATGGTGTGCTCCGAAAATCGACATTCATCACTAGCTGCACCCCAACAATTGCTTACCTTCCACACAACTTGTGCACATCAACAATTCCAACACTGCTTTTATCTCTTTTGTCCATTACTGCCAATTAAATTGTTTTTTTTAATTATAAAACACATTAATTCATAACCTCCTTATTAATTCCTACGTAACTTCAACCATATTTCCTTCCTATAATTAGGGCCATTTTTTGGAGATAGAACTTAGGAAGTTGTTTTATACACACATAAATAACCAAACCACTTTTGTCAAATGATATTAATTTTAGACGAAGAATCCTAAACTCAAAATCAATGTGACACTCAATCATATTTTTTTGGCTAATTAATTATATACATATATATTACTTTTAATAAATTTAGCTTTAAGCTAGTATGACCAATTGGACACAATTTTGGAAAATACAGGCTGAGGGCTGCTGCCACCCTTAAAAATCCAATCTTCCAAATTTTCTATCAGCTCTGATTCTACAGTCAGTGCATTGTATACATCTACTTTTTCACTGGCTTTTGCATCGAGAATTTATTGGATGAAAATCGAACGTTGATTAAAGATAAGACAAATTTAAAATATATAAATGAATGTAAATACATTTTACAAACTGATTTTTGTGAGATTGAGTTCAATTTAAAGTTCACTTCCTAATTTAATATCAGAATTATGGGTTAGAATTTATCTTATCGAGATTTGTTGTTTGCTGGATCTATTGTGCCACTTGTTATTGTGAGATTTGATGAAACTATCATGTTGTTCGTTACTTGGTCACTATCAAATCACTAGGTATTAAGATGTTATCAAATTCTTTACTAATGTCTAGTTTCACGTTTAAAATGTATATGTCTCGACGTAAAAAAAATGTATTAGAAATTTTATATCGATTAAAAATATAATTTAAAGTACATTTCTTAACTATGTATATTTTACCATAGTGCACCAATTCTTCAAATGTAAATGCAGTAATAAGTTAATACAACGAAAACACAATAAGAAAGATTGATTTTTGTTTAAAAGAAAATCACAAGTCCTTTTCAAAATACGTTCTTGAAAAAATAGATGCTTCGTAAATCTATTCAATAGTACAAAAAGAAACTAATTCGTATGTATCATCTTGTGAACGTTGAACAAAGTCGCTGAAAAAGTAAAGCATTTTCTAACGAGTTCAAATATATTAATTAATATATCAAAGCGATAATGGAAAAGGGAGAAACACATTTTCATCCCGTTTCTCGCGTAAGAATCTTGGACAACAAATTTCAATTTTCAACAACTCCTGATATTTTCTTTTAACAACACATTTACTAAAACCAAGTTCCAAACTATTTCAAGTATCATTTCTACTTTCGCCAATAAGTATTATTTTTCTAACTTCTTTGCATTTAAATATTTTTCTTTATTCTTAATCAAGCTACCAAAGTCTAAAGATAATCTACAAACCATACAAGTAACTAGACTAACGCTTGTTATTATAAGTTTAGAAAATTGCTATTTAATATTTGAAAACCAATTACCGCATTAATGTAACTTTATTGAACTCTTAAATTCTGTGTAACTTGAGACAATTAATGGGAGAGTATATTCTTGTTCACAATGAATGTTGAAGTTTATTAAATTTTCCCCATTCTAATAAAGATATTCACAAAATTACGTTTCTATCATTTTTTTTTTATTATTTTGTTGGTGGAAATCAAGTATAAATTTCTTAATTTATCCACAAACACTCCTCTCTTTTTTTATTGTATCGTCTATTTCTGTTTTTATGTTCTCACTTTTGAAGATTAAACTCCATTTTGTAATATTTGTTCGGGATAATCCAAGTTACTTATAATCTTTTCCAATGCCTTGAAACTCTGATATTCTTCTTATCTGAAAATTTATACAATAGAGACGAAGTTTAAAGTTAAGTGACAGACGAAACTTTATGGTGTGTTGATTTTGCAGAAAAGAAGGAAACAAAAAAATTTAAAGATGATAATATTTTATAGATAGTATATATGAAAAGATAAATACGAGTATAAAGGTGAATACTATATAAGAAGATTTGAATGGTTGGGCACGTATGTTTAAAAAATGTAATTATGAGTGACAGCTAGCCTAATTAGAGTATACCTAAAACGTGATACTCTAACGAGTTCATGCTGATTGTGATATGTTATCAGTAAGTGATATGTATCCAACTGTATCACGCTTCTTCAAAATTTTCCTGTGAAACGGCAACACACCGTCTTTAATTTTTCTGTCACTTTCTATTTCACCTTTAAATCTCCACCCAACTTCTATATATACATGCTCAAACCTTCATGCTCATACCTACATGCACATCTCTTCCTCTTCCAACATTCTCATTAATCAATCCTATACTCATGGATTGTTTCCATTTTCTTAAGAAGGTTGGTTCCTCTTCTTTTTCTTCTTATTTCATCGCTTCCTCTTCTTCTTCTTCACTTCATTTGATGATGCATACACATGAATCAAAGCTCTGAAACTTCCTCTAAAACGACAATGTTTCAGATGGGATTGTTTCAGTGTTTTTGCTTTTGTTCTTTCATCACAATCTGAATATTTTATTCTGCGTATTACAAAGATACAAAATATATATAAAGAACAGTGTCTAAATTTTATCCCTTCATGAATCTCGATCGATATGATTATTCACTGTGAGTGTGTGTGAGTTGGTTATATAGAAACTTCAATATCCTCATAACATGCAAATTCAGCCATATGTGAATTTTTGCTTTAAATTTATGAGCAGTTCAATTATGATACTTAGCTACACGAACAGTGCATTGAGATAAAAATATGGAATATATATCATATTAATACTATATAGTTATATGTATTAATTCACGCAAGATTTTTCTCCTTTTATTTTTCTCTATTACATCATTCATTAGAACACTATTTTTTTATAATATATAATTTATCTATAAAACTAACAAATATTTATCAGTGGACTCTGATCTTTGCCGACTCTTATTTACATAAATTACAGTATATGTATAATATATATATAGAGAGAGAAAAGAGATAGATAGATAGATATAAATATATAATCTGTCCTAAAATTTAGAACCCCACACGTGTGAAGATTCATATGAAGTATTTATTTAGTTTATTTTCCCCTGAACAATTGATTGATCTTTTAACCTTACTTCCTCACACGTGGAACTGATTTTATGTATTTTTGCGAACAATATCGCAATCACGGATTGCTTATGACTTCATCACTTATGTTTTACGGAAAGCCTTATTATTTACTCCCCTATACTTTAATGAACATATCTCAGTATGCACAAAAGATGCAGCCAAAATGTCTTGTGCAAAATATGAGAAAAACATGTTCCAACAATATTGCACTTCCTATATTGTTATTCATATACATAAGAAAGTTATTGTTTTTATACTAATTATTTTAATGATCATACTTAAAATAATTTTTATGATTGATAGTATAAAAATTGTAGACCGATACAGAAAGTAAACTCATGCAAAGTTGGTTATAAGAATTTGATATGAAACATTGATAACTATGTTGCAATATTTTATTTCCTTTTATGACTGAATATTTCAGAACACAGTGGAAGAAAAGGTTAAAAAGGAGGACTACACTTCAGATGGAGCCATCGATCGCCATGGTCACCCAGCAGTTCGAGAGAAAACTGGCGACTGGGTTGCTGCAATTTTGATTTTAGGTATATATCACTCAACTTCAACAAAATAAACAAAATAGTATATATATAAATAAGGAGCAAATATATATATATTTAAAAAAAAAAATTGTGATTAAATAATATTTATTGATTGTGTGATGTGTTTACTGTGACAGTGAATCAAGGTCTTGCAACGTTGGCATTCTTTGGAGTGGGAGTGAATCTGGTGTTGTTTTTGACGAGAGTGATGGGTCAAGACAATGCTGATGCAGCCAACAACGTGAGCAAGTGGACTGGCACAGTTTACATTTTCTCTCTTCTTGGAGCCTTCCTCAGTGATTCTTACTGGGGAAGGTACATCACCTGTGCCATCTTCCAGGTCATATTTGTCATTGTAAGTACTTATCCATCACCATCTAATTGATCATCACAGAAATTGAGTTATTGGGACCCTCAAAAAACAAACTTTCAATATCAATTAGTTGTTGATCCAGATGGACTAAATTTGGAAAACAAATAATAATAATGAATTTAAAAGCATTTGAAGACTAATACTGTGTTTATAGTTGGAGTATGAGTTATTGTTTATGAGAGTTGACATGTTGTACGTAACAGGGGTTGGTGTCACTATCGGTGTCATCTTACATATTCCTACTGAGGCCAAGTGGTTGTGGAGATAAAGAGTTACCGTGTGGATCTCACTCATCATACCAAACGGTTTTATTCTATGTTTCCATATACCTAATAGCGCTTGGAAATGGTGGATACCAGCCTAACATTGCTACATTTGGGGCTGATCAATTCGATGAAGGTGATCCCAGGGAGCAACATTCAAAAATAGTGTTTTTTAGCTATTTTTATTTGGCTCTGAACGTTGGCTCACTCTTCTCCAACACCATATTGAATTACTTTGAGGATGATGGATTATGGACTTTGGGATTCTGGGCATCAGCTGGCTCTGCTGCTTTGGCTTTGGCTCTGTTTCTCTGTGGCACACCAAGGTACAGATACTTCAAACCCAGTGGAAACCCTCTCCCTAGGTTTTGCCAAGTTTTTGTGGCTGCTGCAAGAAAATGGAATGTCAAGGTCTTGCAAGATGATAAACTCTACCAGGCTGATCAACAAATCCCAAACAATGAAGGCAGAAAAATGCTTCACACCCAAGGATTTAGGTACATATTCCATCCTCTCTCTCACATATTTTCTATTATTATTGGTTAAAGTCTGTTCAAAAGTACAAAATCACAGTGCTGGTATAGTCCAATCTGTATGTGTGTCAGCAACTCAGGGATGGAATTTACATTGATTTTGCAGGTTCTTGGATAAAGCAGCATTTATGACATCAAAAAACTTGAAACAAATGGAGGAGAATAAATGCAGTCCGTGGAGTCTATCCACTGTGACACAAGTAGAAGAAGTGAAATGCATACTGAGACTGCTCCCAATTTGGTTATGCACCATACTGTACTCAGTTGTTTTTGCTCAAATGGCATCACTTTTTGTGGAGCAAGGTGATGCCATGGACACTAGAATCTCAAGCTTCCACATTCCTCCAGCAAGCATGTCCACCTTTGACATTCTAAGTGTAGCAGTTTTCATCTTCGTATATAGGCGAGTTCTGGACCCTCTGGTGGCAAGAACAATGAAATCAAAAGGACTCACAGAGCTTCAAAGAATGGGAATTGGCCTAGTCCTTGCAATCATGGCCATGGTTTCAGCAGGGTTGGTGGAGCACTTCAGGCTAAAGCATGCAATAGAAGATTGCAATGAGTGTGAAGGGTCTAGTTCACTGTCCATATTTTGGCAGGTACCACAGTATGTGCTGGTGGGTGCATCAGAGGTTTTCATGTATGTGGGTCAGCTAGAGTTTTTCAATGGACAAACACCTGATGGATTGAAGAGCTTTGGCAGTGCACTTTGTATGACTTCAATATCATTGGGAAACTATGTTAGTAGCTTGCTTGTTGCAATTGTGATGAAGATCTCAGCAAGAGATGAGATGCCAGGATGGATCCCAGGAAACTTGAACAAGGGACACTTGGACAGGTTTTACTTCCTCTTAGCAGCACTCACCACAGCTGATCTTGCAATCTATGTAGCAATGGCTAAGTGGTATAAGTATGTCAAATTTCAAGGGATCAATCAGAATGAAATCAACAGAGAAGACCCTGAATTGGGAGTGTAGACAATTTTTTTTGTGTTGTCAACTCTTTGCTGTGACACTGGAGAAATTCAGTTTTGTGTTTCGCCTAGTGGAGCAAAGAATGTGTTTCTGTATTATAAATAAAATTGTATTATTTATTAGCAAATATATTTAATTTGTTTTGTTGGATCTCTGTGCATTTTGAGCTCATACATTTTTCAGTCCCCAACTATATACTCCATCCATCTCAACTATAAAACAAAGTTATATACATGTCTTCGACCAAAATGGCAACTGCTTCAACAATCTTCAGACTTCAAAGAAATTTCTATAACCCAGCATCAGTTCCAGCTGCAGCAGTTCAACACTTTTCAATCATCCAGCAAAGTTTAATAAGCTCAAATATGAGTTCCAGTTGTTGATCAGTAAATACGGTAGGAGTATTCATGGTCCACCAATTGCTTTCCAGGGTAAAAGTCAGGCCTAATTATATTTTTGACCCTTTATTGATGTGCAATTTTTGTCCCTCTGAAACCTTTTCACTCAAACTTAGTTACTCAATTTTCTAACTTTTACGATCATATACTTCCATTACTTTTTCTTTACATAAAACTCTCATAATGATTTGATGTTTGAGATGAATTTAATAATCTATCACTTCTATAGATTTTAATAATTTGAGTGTGTACATCAAGTATTGAGCCCGCATACGATTAGTGGTGAATTTGAGTACGTATCATGCACATATTTAATTGTATATATAAATAGGAAAATAATTTTTTAACTATTAAATTTTGACAACTTTTTCTTACAAGATTAAGTGACATCTTTTGAATAATTTTTCATTTTTTATTTTCTCATTTTTAATATTTCAAAATTACTTAAAAAATAATATTTCATGTTATAAAATAAAATTGTCAAAATTTAATAATATAATAGGACACGTAAATATAAGTAAGTGCACTTTTTAGCATAAAAGAATGACATTTAAACATTACATCTTTACGCAATGTGCAAAAAAAGTGAACTCTGTTCACAAACTATAATCTTAACTACAACCGAAAGCAAATATCAGTTTTTAGGAACGGTTTCTCCAGGTTTAAGTATGAAAATTTGGGCTGATCCTAACCATGAAGTACAAACCCTATTGTAAAATCCTAGGAGAAAGAAAAAGGCAAACTATAAAAAAACGAAAGCCTACTAAACGGTGACGATCAGAGAGCGGAAACCAAAATAGGAGAACTCAAACGAAACAAAGAAGCAAGAAGGCAGCGACATTGAAACTGAAAGCGCGAGAAGAGGAAGGTAAACAAAATTCAAGAAACAACAACCATGAACATTAGACAATTACCCTTATAATTTGCAGCGTCAGGAGATCGTTTTTAATCATACATCGTACATTAGAATCCCAATATTTATTGATGAAACAGAACAGACAATATTTTAAAAGAAAGGAAGAGAAGGAACTAGGCAGACATGCAACCAATGCCATGTCTGGAAATGGGAAAGACGAGGAACAAGCCACTGCAAAGGAGTCCCACCAAGAGAGGAAAACTCTCCCTAACCTGCTCCAAGTCCTTCTCGTGCCCAGGGAACAGACAGTTGGTGACCCTGTGATCGGAAACAGCAATGGCCACGAAGATCATCACGGACATAACGGCGTGGACGAAGTCGGTGAAGCCCATCTTGAACTTGTCGTCGCTCGGCACAGGTACGGCGGGGAGAGAAGGCTTGAAGACGGAGAGGCCGCGCGTGGTGACGAAGCCATAGTATAGGGTTCCGTCAGGGCCGTGGAAACTGTCGGTGAAGTGGAAGAAGAAGCAGGAGAGGGCGCAGACAGAGAGGAGGAAGTTGATCATGAGCGTCTGCACATGGCTGCACTGTCCGTTCTTGTAGATGGAAGGCAGCACCATCTCGAAGGTTAGGAGAGTGCCCGTCGGAAGGAAGTTTCCGAGGAGAGAGGTTTTGGATAGAGTTTTCTGAACACCCTTTGCCATCATCGCACGACGCTTGTTCTGTTGCGGGTTCTTGTTTGTTCCTCCTTCCTCTGCTGGTGTAGTTGCATTGTACACTTTGACACCCATTTCTTGATCCATTGTTACCAAATAGAACCAAAACATGCAATGAAAACAAAATGATGGATTCGGAGGTAGAGCATTATATATTGTGCCATGCAATTCTCACAGTTTTAACAGTTTGAAATTTTGGGACGGTTTTGACGGTTTATGATCTTTTAAACTGTGTTCTGTTTCCTAGGTTCTGTTTGCTAGAGCTTTATATATTGTGCCATGCAATTCTCAAATTTAGACATTTTAAATTTTTGGGACGGTTTTGACTGTTTATTATCTTTTAAACCGTGTTGAAGGGATGTGTTAGATTTAGTGCATCGATAATAGGGTAATTTTGTGTTTGTCGATGTTTGTTTGTGTAGATATGTACTAACAGGGCATTTAATCACAAAATCATATGTGTAGAATTATGGTGTCGTAGTTTTGGAGCTGCTCAAGTTCTTGGTGATAGTTATTTAATCAATCTATTTATTCGCCACTTGCAGTTCAGCAGTACCTTTTTGTAACAAACTTGCATGTGCTGGTGTTTAGGCTCTGCCTCTTTTCACTGATAGAAAAAATGTTGTAAAGATTATGGATCCTTCGTTAGAGGATCAATACTCTATGAAAGAGGTTGCCCAGGTGGCTGCAATTGCTGTAATGTGTGTAACCGAGGCAGATATCGTCCTCTCATGACTGATGTTATGCAGTTATTGGTTCCACTGGTGAAGACTCAAAGGTCTCCTTCAAAATGGTAAAGATGGTTTCGTAGAACCAGAAAATACTGTGTGCTATACCAATGCTCAAAATAATGTGTTGAAACCAACGTGTAAGAACCACAAGGCAACCATGTAGGTATTGTATCGAATAGTTGATGAGTTTGACTACGAGAAAAATAACAAAGTGCAAAATTTTTAAAAGAAGTGTGAAATATTATGGAGAAAACATACAACGAGAAGACCAAGTAAAGCAGTCTGACTCCGAACACTCAAGTGTAAAATATTATGGAAAAAACATACAAGGAAATGACCAAGTAAAGCACGTCTGACTCCAAACAGTCACGAGCAAGTTGGAGAACATGAGGATGAAGGAGACAAAACGAGTTTCAAGTACATCACTGTTGAAACTATAGTAAACTAATTCAGCAGAAATGGAGATACTCATGAATGCAAATTCATGCATACAATTAGGCTTATTCTGCATCAGTTAAAATTGCATGAATGTATTTTGAATATTTTGAAGTAAGTTAGTACCATTACAGTGAAAGATAAGTTTATGGAATTGTGGATAAATTGATCAAAGCTTAATGATACTTCCAAAATTAAATCAAAAGTTAGCAAATAATCAAAGTTATAAGAAGTCAAACATTACATGAAGATAGCAAAAAGAACATGAAAAAACAAAAAATGGGAGAAAGCAAACAAAAAATAGAATATGTGATTTTTTTTTATCTTTTTCATGTGAAAGGGCTTTAATAATGTAATAGTCATTATGATAAAAGAAAATTTGATAAAGATACTTAAGAAAAATCATTAGGAGACATTATATAAACCTTTTGGGGGAGCAATTATGGCCAAGTCTCAACCATCCCGTCTTTCCCCTCTATTTTCTTCTATACCTTTCATGAAATTTTAAAGTTTGGATCGATTTTCTTGTAATTTCAATAATCAATTTTGGAATTTCAACTATTGAACTGTTTATTTTTATTTATTTATTAGTTATTTTTTTATTCTTTTCATCTTGAGTTTTATTTGTTACTTTCGATATTATCTTTGAATGGTATTCAGAAGTCAATTTTATGCATAATAATTAATAAAATTTCGTATTAATTTTTCATTGGTAATTTTTGAACAAAATATATTATAATTAATTTCATTATTCTTCTTCTCTTAAAAATGTGTATGCATGGATAAGTTTATGGGAGAAGCTTACCAAACTTTTATGATAACTTTTTGGGAATTTCTTCCTACACTTCCATGTCTTCTTCTTATACCCCATGAGCAAAACGAAAAGTCAAATTTACTTTCATTTCCTTCCCTTTTCCTTTACTGCACTTCTATATTTTCTTCCATCTCCATCCTATTTTTTTCTTTTACCTCTACCCCCGTCTTCTTCCTCGTCTCTAAACCCACCCCATCTTCTTCATGCAACCCCTTCATTGCATAGAGTATGTGTGTTTTTTTGTATTATTATCCCTTTTGGTTTTATTTCATTTGGTGAATACCCATTAACATTAGAAGCATTACGAATTATATTGTTTATAATGAAAATTAACATTACATATAATACCATTCGGTATGTAATTTGTATTATCAATTATTTTATAACTATATTACATTCCGAATTATACAATTTATCAATAAAATTTATATTATGAATTGTCTTTCGAATTTTCATTATAAATTATACAATTCATAATGTAAATTTATATTATAGATTATATAATTTAAAATGAAATTTAAATTAAAAATTGTCTTTCATATTTATATTATAAATTTGAAATGTAAATTTACATTTGATTTGTAAAATTAATATTTTTTACTTTTGAATTATATAATTAGTACGAAACTATAATTTCAATAAGAATATAATTGAAATTTTAAAAAGTATATGAGATGTAGAAAAGAAAACATGAAGGTTCCGAACTTTTCCAATAGAAAATACTTTTATAAAGCCAACTAATTTCATTTATTTTTTATACGATAATTTAATCTCGAAATAAACTTTTCACTTTCATTAATAACAATTTATTAAAAGAAATTAAGAAATTAATGAGATCATATTATTCGATCGGAAAGAAGAAGAAAAAAAGAGACAACCTTAAAAAAACGAGAGACCATCATCAATGGTCCCACAAAAACTCCACATTTTAAATTCATGAATTATCTATGGCCATGAAATTCTCACACTGAAAATGTTCTTTCTTCCCATTTCTGTTCCAAAATCATCTGTCATTTCCAACCTCAAACTCCTCCATGCTTTCACTTTCTTTGGGACCCACCTGGTGGATTTTCTTCCTTCTCAATCTCTCTACATGCATAATATATATGTATAAATGTAGGTTTAGTTGCGTTTGTTTTTGACAGATGTAATCAATCAGTTCAAGTTCCTCGGTTTATCACTTTCTACACCTTCATATCCTTCAACTGCAAAATCCTTATCATCTCTGCTAAGTTTGTGAAACCAATTAGCCTTGTTGTTATTCGTAGCTTCTCATGGCGTCATCAATAAGTGCCCAAGCTTTGGTTCTGCTTCATAGCAGAGGAAACCCTTGTCTCAGATTTCCACAGAAAAACGGTGTCGTTTTTGAACATTCGCAAAGCTTGGGAATCAGTACGCGCATAAAGGCAACAGGTGGTAACAGTTTAGGGGCAGATGAGGGTAAAGACGGCGCAGAAGCTGTTGAGGGCATCAATGAAAAGAAAAATAAGGTGCTAGCTTTGCAAAAGGATCTCCTTCAACAGGTATTAATTTCTCTCCTCTATATATTCCATAATAATACTACTCAACAATTTGCTATTATCTTGCTTTAATGTTGGATTAGAATAATATGTTGTATTAATTATTTTAAACTGCTAATGGTGGAAGAAGAAATTTATACATTTCTAAAAATATACACACAACTATATGCATTATTAATAAATGTGACTATCGTTATTAATTATATTATAATTTATGAATGAGACATTTGATACTTTGAATTAGTTACAGTATTAAAATTAATCTGCATTATGCAATTCATTAAAGCCTCCAAGAAAAAATATATATATCTCACCGGATAGTTCAGAACTAAATCGGTTAGGAACCAAAATTAATACATAATAAAATTAAAAAACAGATCCATAATTTAGATGGAATGACTTTTTTTTTTTAATTTATTCTGTAATTGGATTTAACTTTCATACAAGGATGGGAGGAGTATGCTTTGAGAGAACAAAATACAATAATAACTTAATTAAAATTTATATTTTGTGTAAATGCCTTATATTTGATTTTATCACAACAGTTGGAACAACTTTCTATTTATTTTATCACAATTATGTACTATCTATCAAAGACACCCCCCTTAAAGGTGTTTCTTTAACTACAGTTTGCAAATAATGGAACAGAAGATCAATCAATTAAACAAATATATTCTGCTTCATCAGAATCTGTTTGATTTCTTTGGTGCTTTCTTAAACCAGCAAGTTATTCCATGCATGCATATGGTTTTCTCTTGTCCATTTGTAGGTTGTGGAAATAAAGAAACTGGTTTCTTCCGAAAAGAGTGAGAACATTCTTGGATCAGAAGTGAACAGGACGTCTTATGAACTCGCTAACAAATCTTTCACAAATAAACCAAGTCCACAGAGTGCTTCCACCAGGGATGGCAATGCAGTTAAAAACCAAAATGGAATTATTGCTTCACCAAACTATGTCCAGTCTAGTGAAGACAAGACACATAAGACTAATAGGCCTGATACTCTCTCAGCCTTCTTTGTAAATGGTACTGAAAATTTGAGTCTAGAGGTTGAGAATCAGGAAGGTATAAGTGAATCTACCCCTATTGAGAGTGAAGGTGAAACAGAAACACCCCAACCTTTGGCTGGGACCAATGTCATGAATGTCATATTGGTTGCAGCAGAATGTGCTCCCTGGTCAAAAACAGGTAATAACTTGATCTGTGTTTCCTTGTTAAATTCATGTTGGTTATGTGTCCTATTACAAGGTAAGGCACTATTGAGAATTGTCTTCATCTAAGAACTTAAAACTGGTTATGTGTAATCTAGTGCATGCATTAAATTTTTTCAGGGTTGTTTGAAAACACGAATAATTGACAAAAGACTAAAAAGAAACTGGAAACACTTTTGTTATATCCATATAGGTTTTCAACTACTTCCATGAGAAGATCCATTGAGCTCTCTCTGTCTCATCTCTTTTCCAAACTATTTATTGCCCTTTATGCATGTCATTTTCATTTTTATGTAATTTAAAGACTTATATCCCTATGCTAATTTTAATAGGTGGGCTTGGTGATGTAGTTGGTTCCTTGCCAAAGGCTTTGGCTAGACGTGGACATAGAGTTATGGTAAAATACTAATTTTTTAATGAATTCAGTCTCACATTCTAGGGAAGAAATCACACTATTCAAATTTGCTGCTTGCTAAGGGAAGAACAACATGAACTTCACAAAATATTTTCCTTGCTTGGTTCCTTTTGAATAATATATCAGATTTCTCTTTTCTTTCTTTCCTATAGGTTGTGACACCTCGCTATGGTAATTATGCGGAAGCCCAAGATACAGGGGTGCGAAAATGGTACAAAGTAGATGGTCATGTATGCAGTATACTTTATTAGTGATTAATTAAATTCTTTGAATCTATTAAGTTGATAATATTTTTATAGTGCTGTAACCTTTCCAATTATTAATTTACAGGAGGCGGAAGTAAAATATTTCCAAGCCTACATTGATGGTGTAGATTTCGTTTTCATTGACAATCCACTTTTTCATCATCTAGAACGTAACATATATGGGGGAAGCCGATTGGTAATAGTCTATTATTTATTAAGTTGAGGATCACTGTTATGTATGATCAGTGTTTATCGTATAACATTATCCAGCACATTCTCAAGTCCCTAAAAAGAGAAAAGATGGGTAAAGAAAATAGCCTTCTGAGTTTTTAAGCTATTGTTTTCCACCATTAGTTAGATGATTGCAAGGTCTAAATCAAAATGCTGCAACGTTACGTTTGTATTATTTCTGAGCTATTTGACTCATGTTGTCCTTTATGGAACAGGATATTCTAAAACGTATGGTGCTGTTTTGCAAGGCAGCGGTTGAGGTACATAAACTAAATTGATTTCTGAAGTGACTGAATCAAGAAATGGAAAACTCAGCTATAACATTTCAAGATTTTTAGCAGATTGCATGTGCTATTTTCTTATTCTATAACAAATATATATATATATATATATATATATATATATTTATATAAAAGATCCAGATTATGGACATATGTGGCTAACACGATTGCTATGCTTTTTATCAACGGTGAAGTTTTATTTCAAATCCTTATTTCTGCATACCTGCAACGTGACAAAACGAATTTAACAATTGCAGGTTCCATGGCACGTTCCATGTGGAGGTGTTTGCTATGGAGATGGAAATTTGGCTTTTATAGCAAATGATTGGCATACTGCATTGCTGCCAGTTTATCTGAAGGCATATTATCGCGAGCAGGGTTTGATGAAGTATACAAGATCAGTTCTTGTGATTCATAACATAGCTCACCAGGTTCCATCTGAATCTAGAAAACCATTTTAATTTTTTTAATTCATTGTTTTGGTGTAGCTTATTAAGGAGCTGCTGGATATATTTTTCGTGTTTTAGGAATAAATATGATCCACTAGTCTATTTGGATGGGAAATGAATGTATTTTATGATTATCAGTTAATCACAGTAACCAGAGTGATAAATACCACAGTAGCTTTTATAAACCCTTTGCAGATAATGATATAAAAAAGTTCAGTCAATTCTGATGTAAAATGTTCATATGTCTTTTCAGAAAGCAAATGAAATTAACAAATCAAGAAAAAAGTTTTACTCAACCTATGTGTCTGAGTTACTAAACTACCAGCCAGTTATATCAGAAATCGAACTTATACCTCTGAAAAAGAAACTACCTCAAGTGGGGGACAGATCATTGAAGCTGATTTCATTTACTTAATTAGTCTAAACTGCACTGTTTCTTTTACAGGGTAGGGGGCCTGTTGATGATTTTTTCGCTGTGGATTTACCTGAACACCACATGGACCTTTTCAAATTATATGACCCCATTGGAGGTGACCATTTCAACATCTTTGCCGCTGGTTTAAAGACAGCAGACCGTGTTGTCACGGTTAGTCATGGGTATGCGTGGGAGCTCAAAACTTCTCAAGGTGGTTGGGGCTTGCATGGGATCATAAAGGAGAATGATTGGAAATTGAAGGGCATTGTGAATGGAATTGACGACAAAGATTGGAATCCTCTGTTTGATGTTCACTTGAAATCAGATGGCTACACTAACTACTCCCTTGAGACACTTTCTAGTGGCAAACTTCAATGTAAAACAGCATTGCAAAAGGAGCTTGGTTTGCCTATCCGTGAGGATGTCCCACTAATTGGCTTCATTGGAAGGTTGGATCCACAGAAAGGAGTTGATATCATAGCTGAAGCAATTCCTTGGTTGATGAGTCAGGATGTGCAATTAGTCATGTTAGGCTCTGGAAGGCCGGATCTAGAACACATGCTTAGGCAATTTGAAAGCCAACACAATGACAAGATAAGGGGATGGGTTGGTTTTTCAGTGAAGATGGCTCACAGGATAACTGCAGGCGCAGACATATTGCTCATGCCATCAAGGTTTGAGCCATGTGGATTGAACCAACTTTATGCCATGAACTATGGAACAGTTCCTGTTGTACATGCTGTTGGTGGACTGAGAGACACAGTGCAGCCTTTTGATCCTTTCAGTGAGTCTGGCCTTGGGTGGACCTTTGAAAGTGCAGATTCAGGTAAGTTATCAAATGCATTAGGGAATTGCCTATGGACCTATAGGGAGTATAAGAAGAGCTGGGAAGGTCTTCAAAGGAGAGGAATGACACAAGATCTTAGTTGGGATAATGCTGCTTTGCAGTATGAGGAGGTGCTTCTTGCAGCCAAATACCAATGGTGAACTTTTTGCATTTATTTCCATCAAAGCAAACTTTTCACAATGGAGCTAATTCATGTTTAATAGTTTCATTGTATTAATTGTTGTACGAGGGAAAATAACTGTGCAAGCTGTTGAAATTCTATTGGTTATAGTTAGAGGGTTTATGATGGGGATTGGAAAGCGAAATTTTGGCGCTGTAAGGATTGTGTAACTGTAATATTGTGGGTTGCAAGTGTTCAGCGGCTCAAATGTACTAATTATAGTATGCAAATCTGATTTTCTATGATACGGTTTTAGCTTGATTTCTCATGAAGTATCCGTATTAGTATTGCACATTTCCTCACCTTCTTCCATCATTATCATATACATGTATTTTCAAAGCAACTACTAAACGATAATACGAGCATTGCCATGAAATGGAATCTAAACTTTCTAAAACTACTTCAGGAAAGGATTAATATTTGTCGGTGAATGATACAAAAGAATAATGTGTTATATCTTATTGTGGTAAATTAAGAACTATTGATCACTCATAAAGTTTAATGTGGAGAGGAGGAAGGAGAGACAGTGATATTTCAAAGCAAGATTTCAAAGCAAGGTCGTTTAATTCCATGTATTTCATTCTCGTTGTGGCAGCATCTACAGAATCTCACAACTAATGATTGTCCTATCAAAATATGGATATCTTTCACCGCACTACATCTGTGAAAATTGCATTGCCTAAAAAAGCCCAACAGTATCCAGAGTCAGCTTGTGGATATTAGAAAATTCTGTCATTCAAACCACTAAATCATTCACCAAAACTTAAGCACAGATCAACGCTTACACAATCACAGGAGGCAAATATTGTCCACTAAAATTATATCATTTAAGTGGTTAGCGGTAAGATTATATCACGTTAACTGAAAAAAGATGGTAAGATTTGTCTTCAGAACACCAAAAAAACAGAGGATGTCTAATTTACACAAGTTAGATAATAATCCCATCAAAATGGTTTGATGTAATTCTTGATGGTATTGGCTTTATCTTTTACAATACTATCATAACAGTGTCTTTCTTAAACAATCTATCATTTATCAAGAACACTATATGAGTTTCAAAACATGTTTATGTAACTAATAAACAAATTAAGACCTATTTTCAGGCCTTCTGAAAAAGTCAAATGAATAAGCGAGACAGAACATACATGGAGGAGAACATACATCATATACATCATACATTATGAAGATGTCAGTAACAAAGAGAATCATACAACATATACATTATGAACAGAATCAAACATCATACATTATAATCCTAAATTTGTTGATGAAAGGAAGAGAAGGAACTAAGCAGACATGCAACCAATGCCATGTCTGGAAGTGGGAAAGACGAGGAACAAGCCACTGCAAAGGAGTCCCACCAAGAGAGGAAAACTCTCCCTAACCTGCTCCAAGTCCTTCTCGTGCCCAGGGAACAAACAGTTGGTGACCCTGTGATCGGAAACAGCAATGGCCACGAAGATCATCACGGACATGACGGCGTGGACGAAGTCGGTGAAGCCCACCTTGAACTTGTCGTCGCTGGGCACAGGCACGGCGGGGAGAGAAGGCTTGAAGACGGAGAGGCCGCGCGTGGTGACGAAGCCATAGTAGAGGGTTCCGTCAGGGCCGTGGAAACTGTCGGTGAAGTGGAAGAAGAAGCAGGAGAGGGCGCAGACAGAGAGGAGGAAGTTGATCATGAGGGTCTGCACGTGGCTGCACTCTCCGTTCTTGTAGATGGAAGGCAGCACCATCTCGAAGGTGAGGAGAGTTCCCGTGGGAAGGAAGTTTCCGAGGAGAGAGGTTTTGGATAGAGTTTTCTGAACACCCTTTGCCATCATCGCACGACGCTTGTTCTGCTGCGGGTTCTTGTTTCTTCCTCCTTCCTCTGCTGGTGGAGTTGCATTGTACACTTTGACACCCATTTCTTGATCCATTGTTACCAGATAGAACCAAAACATGCACTGAAACAAAATTCTGGATTTGGAGTTAGAGCTTTATATATTGTGCCATGCAATTCTCACATTTTTAACAGTTTGAAATTTTGTGACGGTTTTTGGCGGTTTATGGTCTTTAAACTGTTTCTTTAACTACAATTTGCAAAACAAGATAATAGGAGCATTGCGATGAAATGGAATCTAAACTTTCTTAAACTACTTCAGGAAAGGAACTGATATTTGTTGCTGAATCTTATAAAAGAATAATGTTTGTGGAGAGGACGAAGGGATTGCATTGACATTCCCAAGGCTCCACCTTTATCAATGAAAATTACTTATTCAGTGATTAATAAAAGTAATAAATATTTCAGATCTATAAGATGATTTAAAGATTAATTATGATAACTCAATTCTTATATAAAATCAAATTTTATAAGATTGATTCCTAATAATTCTTTAAAATATGTGAGACAATTATAGAATTTATTTGAAAGAAGTACACCATTAGAGGAAAAAAATGGTTGAAGTTATTGACTCCCCAAAAATAAGTTAAATAGCTCTTAGACTTTATAACAATCACAATATAATTGTACGTCGAAATTTGATATTCATAGTCTTATCTAAATGGGTACAATCTTTTCGCTAGTTATTATAGTAATAAATCCAATATTGACTTAAATGATTAAGTATTAAGAGAATTTAAGTATTGACATAATTTTAGAAATTATGAAGTATATAATACGAACAACTAAAATCGTTCAATAATTTCTGATGCAATCAAATAATCAAAAACGGTTTGCATTTCACCAGAATAATCCCTTTAATTAAATTCCAATAACTGTGTTCTGAATTCAATACCCCTTTTTCATGATTTAGCACTATTGTTAGTGCCTCTTAGATTGCCACTTCACATTTCAATGCATTGCAGGTAGAGACAGCTGTTAATCATACTACGGGAATCACTTAAAACTAAGACTTTTAACATCAATTAATTCCAGAAAGACCTGAACATACAAAGAAAGAAAGATCACATACAAACAAAACACGACACTTTATTGATTCTATCAAAGGTAATGGACAGTTATTTAACACTCAACAGGATGATGTTACAATTACAAATTACAATGTGATTAATATTGGAAACTAAAACAGTGTATTGTAGCCCATTCAAAATGAATACATCAACAGATATTAACCAGCAAAAGAAAATTCTATAAACCTCCAACTATAAGGGGGGTGTTCATCAAAACGAAGCTCTTCTCTCCTCACTAAACTGCACATAGGAACGAGTTGAGAGTAGTCCAGCAAATCCCTTAGACAGAACCCCTTCAACTGCACATGGGGACATAGATGAACACAATGGGCTATTTTGTGTACTAGTTTCCATAAAATCCTCTGCTGTATTCCCTGATGGATACTCCTCAAAATCTGCTGCATCCTTAGGTCTACTTTTTTTACAATGTGAAAAAACAACATCGTTGGCATCCATATGATCATTTTTGTTGAAGTCTTCATATGACTTCCTCTTCACACCAGAAAAATTACTCAGCCCTGTAAGAAAACCATAGCCAAGTACTGAGATTTATAGAACAGTAAGGAATTGTTCGTTTAGTGATTTCACAAATAATTGTGTTTCCTAAATTTGTTTGTATCTTGAGCACATTTCTGATTTTAAACTTTGTCCCTGGTGTACTTGAACAGAACACTCAAAGAAAACAGAAAACAATGAGAAAGCACCTCTCCTTTTTAGGTTATTAAAACACTTATTTTGGAAACAATTTCAAAACTTAATAGAATTTGGATGAAAATTCGACTGCTAAGTAGTGTACAATCATTTTAAATAACTGTTAAACAAAAAATGAGAAGCGAATCAAGAAAGCCTAAGATTAGAATTCCTATATCAGGGAACTGACCAGGAAGGGAATCCTCCAAAACACATGACTGAGATTCTGGATCACCACACTGGCAATGGAAGTTGGAATTATCATAATATGATTCTTGCATCCTGCAGAACAATAAAATAAATGAAGTTAAGAGATGTTGATAAAATAAAATCCAGTGTATATAAAAGTAGTCACGGCCTTAAATTGGCTTTTAGCAAAGATTTTAGAAATGGTAAGGCAAATTAAACCCAGCAAAAATGTAGACCGTCATTGAAATAGAACAAGATTTCAAAGCAAGGTCGTTTAATTCCATGTATTTCATTCTCATTGTGGCAGCATCTACAGAATCTCACAACTAATGATTATCCTATCTAAATATGGGATATCTTTCACCGCACTACATCTGTGAAAATTGCATTGCCTAAAAAAGCCCAACAGTATCCAGAGTCAACTTGTGCATATCAGAAAATTCTGTCACTCAAACCACTTAATCATGACCAAAACTTAAGCCCAGATCAACGCTTTCACAATCACAGGAAGCAAATATCGTCCACTAAAATTATATCATTTAAGTATTAGCGATAAGATTATATCACGTTAACTGAAAAAAGATGGTAAGATTGGCCTACAGAAATGCCATGCCAATTCAAATGCCATACTTGAAAGGTGGTGCCATTTTTCTAGAAACTGAATCTGTCTCCTGTCAAAGACTCAACTATTATAAAAGACAAAGTTGCTTGATAGTTGAAGGTTCATGACTGCTTACATCTCTTAACACAACACTTCATGAAAGACCCTTTGAACTTCAAGCATGGGCATTGTGAAACCTTCAGATTCTACTACTAAAATGTTTGGAAGATTGTATTTAATTGGTCATGCTGGTGGACTTACTGGTGACTTTAATAATCCAGATCTCTACAATTGCTTAAAATTCAGGTTAATGGTGTTATTCTTCAAAATCCAGATGTTAGGAACAAGGATAGAACAAGTGAGTTGTTTAGGTCATGGAGGTGATCTGATTATGACTCAGGTCAAGGCAGTATTGACATTATGGTTTAAACTGATTCTGCTGAGAAAATTCAGCTTTAATTGACCTGTAGTTCTATTGATTATTATACCTTGTGAATAATTTTCTGCCTGGATTGAGTGAATCTTATATGTCCTAGACGGAATAGGAATTCTAGAATTTGTGAAATTCAAACAGCGAAAAATGGGGACTGGCAGATCACTGACGTGCTGATAAGGAAAAAAGTGACATAAGCGAATAGTTGACACCTAAAGGCATAAAAATTGAGGAGTGTTAATAGCACATAATATCAGAGCCTCTTTGACCAAGAAGATATTTGATCCTTGCCAGTCCCATTCTCTTAATTTAGGTGGTGATTGAATTTTAGCATCAGGAAGAGTAGGTTGGTAAGTAAAAAGTACATGCACCCTTGTTAAACTGACCGAAACCTATTTACTAATCCTATGGCACGCCAAAATAGCATGGTTAAGGTCGTCCTACAGAACCCTCAGAAACTATCTAATATGTCCATAACATGCAAAAGATAATCTTGAAATACGAAGACAACATATAATAACTCACAGTCCACTCTTTATGAAATAAGATGACCCAACATCGCACTCCTGATTTCACCCGTATAACATATTTGACATCAACCATATCCAATAAAATATTAATCCAATATTTGGCATCCCAGGAGGTTATATGGACCAATCAATGCCACTGAGCTCTATCAAAAACTAATACTAATTTTGTAAACCTAACATGAAATTCATCATCAATGTCCTAGTAAAAAATTAAGAAGCTTTGTTTGGCCATAAAGAAACCAAACCTGTACATGTGCTCGACAAAATCATCTATTAAAACTGGCCAAGCACCTGCAAGCATAAAATAAAAATGAAAACTGCATCAGTTCGACAACACCCCATGCACGTTCACTGTTAAACAATACGAAAATTCTTTTTACTGATCCCACTACTTAATTAAATGACATGGAGAGAGGTATACAGGTACTAACATCTGCATCTAATTATAGAAATGAGACAGGAAAACAGTACCTTCAGGATCATAGGCTTCCAGATTTTCACGGGTACACCAGCTGAAAGCTAAAACCTGTTGCCAGGTATCCTCAGAGATATTGTACCGTTGGTTTTTCTGAATAGAAAGTAATAGTTCAGCTTCCACAAAAGAAAAGTAAAATAACACAGTACTAGTAGGTTGTACAAATGGGATAGACCTAGGAAACCAGATCTAATCCACTTAACTCACTGGTTAAATGGACTGAGCTTATACATTGAGATTCCAATTGGCTAATAATATTAAGCTTCCCTAATCCGCACAGTCAAGGAACATGGGCCCAAGCCTAATTTCCCAAGTCTATCCTATGCTATAACATAAAATTGGCCCCTTTCATCCTTATTGTTTACATAGCCTTGTTTCTATTCATATTTTCCTCCGTTTGCCAGCAGAGTAGTTAATTGCATTCTATATCACTGCAAAGCATCACAGCTACAGGCTGCTCAGTGCAACCCCATACTGAGTCACATCTCACTGCCATGCCTGGAGCACCATGAATCACGGCTGCTATTTGCAGTCAACACGAACACTATTGCATCAGACAATAAAATCCCATTTGTTTTTGGACCCTTCAAATAATGTTTAGTGCTGTTTTGGAGAAGGGGTGATATTGAGATTTTGCTCCCCTTTTAGTTCATCACAACACGACTTACTTTCCCATTCTCACTCCTTTTGAAGGTTAAATAATGATGGTCTCTTCTCTCTTTGGCACAAAAAACCTCTCAGCTGCATTTCTAGCCAACTCATGGTTCAAGTCACACAACTTTGGCACACCTATTCTCTGATCTCTGCACTGTTCACATCCTTTGGGGTCTGTTTTGTTCACATCAAAGAGGTATCATTTTGTTTTATATTCTTTCTTTCACCGTTGTGTACAGATAGGCAACCTTATACTGCCCATTCTTATATACTTCTCTCTCCCTTTTATATTACTCAACTCTTGCTTTGATTAACTACTGTGTTTGTCTTAAAATTGTGATTTTTACTTATCAATAATGAATATTCCATTAATTATAGGTAATTATTTTTACTTTTAGCATCTATAAATATGTAAAATAAATTATTTAATTTATATATGGAAATTTCATAATATCGATCATCTCAATATTCACTACCCACTAAAGCAATTTTAGGGTTGGCTGTTATGCACTGCTATCTGAGATGGATCACTATGACTCCAGGTACTGTTATACGGAATACTAAAGTTTTTCAAGAATTGCAATGACTTAAAAAGAACTAATGTGATGGTATGGAAGAGGGATATTATATACCGTCTTACCCTTGTGTATGCAAAGAGACTGTTCCGAATTCAAACCTGTGACCTATTAAGGGTCACCAAGGCACAGCTTTGACATTGCACCAGGGCTCACCCTCTATTGGCATTATACTATTTTGGCAATGTTTGTTGTTATATTATGAAAAACTGTTGTTAGTTTTTAAATATTCACACCACTTCAGTATTGCAGCAGTATCAGCTTAACTTACGAAATCAAGGTGATTTGGTTTTGGAGTGGCTGATTCAACGTACCTTTTGGCTCAAGATAACACTTCAGTAAAAGTGTGTATACTATCCCACGTAGTATTTGCACTTCCAAGATTTTCCGTACCCAGAGAACACTACTTAATCTATGAAACTCCAATCCTTCTACTAATACCACAGTATTCCCCATAAGAAATTTGCATGTGGCTTTCTTCTCAAACACAGCCCTGATTACTAAGGAAAACCCTAAAACAGTTTCGCAGTCCTTAAGTATTATTTACCTCAACAAAATCACACCACGGATGAAGCAGTGAAAACCGCCCAGCAAGAACTAATTTCCATGCAGTTACCGCCCTGCTTACAGCTGCAAATTGTCAAATTTTAACAATTAAAGGAAATAAAGTGAGTATAGCATATTGCCAGCCACTATATTGAATAAAGAAGATTATGTTCAAATTATTAATCTTGGATGCTTACTAATGTTCTTTTGACCATCTTCACGACACATGAAGAAAACAAAATCATAGAACCGAGAGAATTCTGCAAAGTCCACCTAGACAGAGAAACAAAGGAAGCACCTATTTAAATTAAAAATGTATCATAGATAAAAATAAATAAATAAGAGTGCAAGATGTTTTGCAAAATTCTATATCTTTTCTCCTTCTCTCTCCTTATAGCACAGAAAATGCACAATCTCCTGAATTTTCATTTTTTTCCAGTAGAATCAGTAACAGGAGCAATTTATGTTAATATTTTAATTTGATGTCTTACTTTTGTGCGTCCAACTATTACAAATGGTAGTGGTAAAACGCTTCCTTTATAATTGAAAAAAAAAAGGAAATGCAATATCTAAAATTGCATAATTAAAAAATGTCAAAGCAATCAAACCTCACCCTCAAACCCAGATGAGACATGAGCACAAAAATTTCATCAAAAATTGATACCCTGGAAAATATGGCATGTCAACAATTTCGTTAGAAAAGAAACATGCATATGGTGTAATCAAATAATTTCAAGAGCATTTATATTAAAATTAACCTACACCTGATACAACAATAACTTCAGTACAAATGACAATGACAATTGACGGCAGACTGGAAAAGCAAATTTGTTCCTTTCGAAGCATAACTTCAATGCAGATTGCAAATGTAAAGCACAAAATATCCAAACATGACCCAAAATATTCAGAATTAAACTGAAGTTGAAGCCTACATTTTCCAAATATACGACAAACAACAAATTGGAGAAAATCTGAGATTTACTAATAGAACAATAATGATCATCAGAGAAAGAGACCTAAAAATGTATTTATTTAAACATTTATCTAATTTTATCATATTGAACAGCATCATCCAGACAACTGAATGAGTACTTTCAACATTTAGTTGGCTTGAGAGCAATTCTCTTAGCTGAATCAATCTAAACATTCAGATTCCACGTTAAGAATCTCAGTTTGTTCACACAAGATACCAATATTAATAATTTTTCATAGATGAAAAACTGCAAAAGCTAATTACTAACATATTTTCATTACCATATTTCCATTCATTATTGAGAAGGGAATTTCCCTTTAGCATTCATGGTTTCCTTGAAGGAAAATTTTCCTTAATTAAACTACAAAGTGTTTTATTTAAATGCACTACTTGAAATTAAAACTATTAAAGAAAGTACAAGAAAAATGGAAGAGGATCTGCAGCGATATTCACAATCCTTAACTTATTATCATAATGCAAATTTATTGTACATTGTCCCATAAGAAACTACCGCCGGAAAATGTTTCTTTCTGAGTTCAATCTACTCCAACCATTTGCGAATAGAATCAACATAAAATTGGTGTACACTAATGGCCTACTTTAATGATACTCCGAAATCAACAAACTAGAATCAATATTCCAAGATGCTAACCACGGAATAATAAGGATCCTGACATGAATCAAAAAGAATAAGCAGCAAAACAAATTATATTAGAGCCGAGTTTTCAATCATGCGTTTAGTGGCACTGTAACAGCTACATGACACAGCTAGCAGCTGCTCCACAGAAGCTCATCATGTCACAACTCGCTGTCACACCCGGAGCAATGTCAACCGTAGCCATTTGTGGCACTTTGGACACTATTGCATTAGCAGAAATAAAGTCCGTTTTGACCCTGAACAGAAACCCTGTGAAGATGTTTAAGGGGGAAATCTTGGGATTTCGCCCCTTCCCCTATACATTAACCAGTTTTGGAGACCCTGTTAAGATCATTTGCATACTGAAATCATGCCAAGATCATTCCCAGCCCTCTCCACTGAAACCCTAAACTATTCGCTCAGATTCCATAAGCCCTTGTTGACTCCTGGCAAATTCCCAACAAACAACAGATTCACATAGTGCTCAGCGGATTGACACCTGTATTTAGTTCTCAAACACTAGATTTTGATCATTCATTGTGAATGTCTTTAACTTCAAATGTTTTTATATTATAAAATCTATGCTCAGGGTTTAGGATTCAAAAAAATGATCATCCCGCTATATGCTATCTTGATGTAGAATTTTTGGGATGGACGACTCCACTCCATTATATGACAATGACTGCTATCATTAGTGCAAAAACTACTTGGCTTCAAAATTATCACAGGAAATCTCAAAGAAACACAGACCCTGTACTAACTCGAGACTCCACCAACTTTGAGAGCTGTGTGAGCGCCTCCCTTGAGACCTTAGCCTTATGAAGGTCACTGTCTTGTCTGTACCCTTCTTCCCCAGCAATGCATGCATGTCCTGATTTTATGTCTGTACAACCATACTCAAATAAATAATAATAAAGAATAAAGAATCACACACATATATCACCACAATCGTAAATAAAAATGAAATCAAAATTAAAGAACTATTGTTCTAGTTCTTTTCTTTTTCATTGGAGGGAGGGGAAACTAAATCAATACCATGGTGCTCAAACAAAGCAACACCAAAAACCCGGAAAAAAAAATCAATTTCGGTGACCCATAAGCGCAAAATCTTGGAGAAACGAAACAAGAACAAAACTTGGTGCGTAATCAAAAATGAAATTGGTGTTAGCTACGCGTGATTGCAAAGGGGAAGTGGAAGAGATTACCAGAGAATCTTCGGTAAATCTCAAATATGTCGATCCGAGAGGCATCCATGGTGAACTTTGCCCTCTGAAGCTCTTGGACCAAGCAGCGAGCAGAGGAGAGAGGGACACACAGATAGTTGTTCTTAATAACCCAATGTATTCCAAACCCAACAGTTTCAAATTCTCCAACGAATGTTTTATATTTTTTGTTTTTATTTGATACAAAATAGAAGAAATATTGCTATGAAATACTATTATTAAAATATAAATAACTTAAAATAAGTTTTAATTTTGCTCTAACAAATGTACTATATTTTTTTTTTTTTGTTTTTATTTGATACAAAATAGAATAAATATTGGTACAGCAATACTATTAAGAGCTGATATTTTGACACTAATTTTTTGCTCTTACATTCAACCGACAGGGATCTGAATATCTATTATTTTGACAATAATTTTGACACTATTTTGACAATAATTTTGATCTAAATATTATTTGATTGTGTAGTCAACAATAAAATCATTATTAATTTGAAAAATACATGTGTGAATAAATATAATGATTTACCACCATTCTAAAATCTTCCTTAAATTTATAACTAAATTGATAAATTGATATCTTTGTCCAAACTATATCAGTTTTAGCCAATTTTGGTCCTTGACTTTTCTTGTGCGCATTTTGCCCTCAATTCTTTTTAAATGTTATAAATTTAATCTGAAAACCATGTTGGATTAGTTAGTGTAGTTGGTTTGAAATCCAGATTGACGAAGTTGAAGAAGTGGAGAATGTAACATCTTTTTCTTTATAAGCAGATATCAATGTACAAGTACTTATTATAAAAATGATTAATAATGTTACTAATCAAAATTAGTCAGATTTACACTATAGTTCATAAATAGATAGGACTTTTTTTTTTTAATAAAGTCATAAGTATTTTAAACAGGATAAATCCCTTATTTAAAATAATCTTATACTAATTTTTCAGTATTTTGTCCCAACTCCAAAGTTATTATCTCCATCAACTTTTATCTCTGCTTCCATATATATAAAATATGTATAATCATCGCATAAGAAAAGTTTTTCAAAAGAATAAACTCAAATAGAAAGAGATTATATCTTATTATAGAAATTATTCATCTCAAACTTTGAAATAGAATAAAATTCGTAAAAGAAAAAATAATTTATAATAAAGATTATCAAAAACAAATCTTTGATGGAAATCGCTACTTAACTTGGTATTTCTCATTTTTCCATTTAAATCAATTGCTTCAACCAAACAACTCATTTAACAATATCATTTCATTATATGAACCAACCCAAAAATATATATACTTCACATACATCGAATCAAATACCAAGTATCAGCCCACGTATCTCAATATAATGGCTTAAACAACTATCAATCTCAAACAACTCAAGCAATCAGATAAATCTAGACTCTACTTCGGGAAGATGGTGTATTGAATAGACTCGTGAGACTTTGCACCTGTCATATTTTCTACCCAATCCTCCATTGATATTCCAACACTCAAGACTAATGTCCCCAAACCAAGCCATGACAGGATAACTCCACTAGTTCCCTAAGTATGATCCTCTTTCATATCATATTGTCCACCATGTGAAGTCTCCTTCGACTCACACCACCTAGACATCTAACTCTGTGAGTGAGATACTAGTTGAGTCAGGATAGTCTCACTCTTTGAGTCAGGATAGTCTTACTCACAGAATCCCCTTTCAATACACTTGGACTTAACCAAAATTAGTATTTTCCCTTGGAAATACTAATTTGACTACCATATATACTACAACTTTACATATACACATACACTAGTAAAGATAAATTCAGACAATCATAATTATCTTAAGTAGCATACAAGGAAACTATTTAGTAACAATATAAGGCACCAATAATTCACACTCTATAACAATCATATAAACATACCACAAATCTCAAAAATGAAAATACAATGTCACATTCAATATTACATTATTATAATACAAACATCGGGTCAAACATATTCATAGTTTATGCAACAATATTCCAAATTCACAGGTTTTTAATCACTTTTAAACTAAAGTGTTCACTAATTAAGGCTTATAAGGAGAAGTTATTGTACCACACCAAAAACATCAAATCCAAACAATTGTTTTACCACAATAACATCAGAGTCACACACATTCTTTTCTCGTCTTATAGGCTAACTCTTCCTTACATAATTATGATATTTCATACTAATACATTATCAAACACACTCAAGTATCAACTTTTCTCGTAAATCAATTTCTTTGTAATCACGTTCATACCCACTCCATTAAAAAAAAAACAGTATAAACAACAATTCATCTAGTTTCTCATCACACTTTATAAGTTCACAATCAGATCAAATCACCCTTCTTATAAGGATTATTCCAAATTTCAGCAAGCATATAAAGACAACATTCATACCATTCTTTCTTTCTTTTTTAATTCAACAATAAAACCTTAAAATTTCAATTAAATTAGCTTCCCTTACTCCAAAGAGAGTTTACCAACATTCTCCTTGGATACCCCCCACACTACTTAAGTTTGCCTATATACCACAAAACCCTACTAAAATTAGATTGTGATCTACTAAAATTAGATTGCGATCTCATGACAACCAAGGGATAAGGATTCATCTAGAACACAAAAAAACTATATGCAAACCCAGAAATTTTTCATGCATTGAAAATGATGATTGACTCCTAACAAAAGGGGAAAATTGTGCTTACCTACACGAATAGATTACTAAGAGCAGATTGTACGATTTGTTACAAAAATCTTGCTTTCACTGCTACAATCTTCAAAAGATGGGGAATGGTTAGATTCTAAGAGGAGCATAGCACAACAGAGAGAAGAATGAAATTGTTAAGGAAGATGAATAGAAAGGTGTTATGTTTATTAAAAGAACCTATTTTTATAGATTTTAACTTTTTAAGAAAATAACCATTTATATATTTATTGGGTTCTCCAATGGAACATTCTTACCATTGGCGGAACATGCATGTAACCGAGGGGAGCCATGGCTCCCCAAAAATCTTTAATTTTATTTTTTATATGTAATTTATATATTTTAAAGTTATATTATGTATAGATATATATATTAAGTTTTGAAATTTTTTTATCATTTTATTTATATATATTATTTATTTATGTATTTTTGTTGTTTAAAAAATAAAATAAAAATCAATTTGATGGATGTTCGTTAATAAAAAAAAAATAGGATTTTGCTTCTATACATGAGGTTTTTTTTTCAGTAAATTATCAAGAAAGTGTGAAAGTAAAAAAAAAAGATAAAAAAATAATCGGGGAAGAGATTAATGAACAGATAGATCAAGGAATGTATTATTATAATATATCTCATAAATCGATATTAATATTCTATTATGATTTATGTATCTTAAACTTATGATTCTCTTATTCCTATTACGATGTTTTTTCCAACTTAAGTTTTCCCCAAATTAGTATGAACCATATAATCAAGATTTTAGGAATTCTTTTATAAAATTGGCATGAACCCTGATTATAGTTTTCCTCATATTAGTATAATTATAAATTAAGAAATTTAAGGATTTTGTATTTTCAGTTTAAATTTGTAAAATTTATGAATGTATCTAGGTTGCGTTACAAATTTTGTTACTCATAATAAATTAGTTGAATAGTCTTAAATTGGAATAGAAAGCAAAAATATTAAAAATTGAAAAGTACATATGTGAATCGATGTGAACAAATAATTTAAGTAGTGAAAATGAAAAATTCATTTATTTAATTAATAAGAATAATTTATATATAAATAAATTTAATTTGACACCCTAAAATTTTTATCCAAATTCCGCAATTGATTGTTACAGTCCAACCCAACAAAACCTGATTCATTTATTTTATTAAACCATCATGTTGAAGATAAATCTTGAAAGCTTAATACTTTTTTTATCTTTCCTTCATTTCCTTTTGTGTTATTCATTAGTTTATTTATTATGCGTTGCTTGAGGATGAGGTATATCAAGATACTATATAATGTTTCAAGAATCATTAGAAAAACAATATAATATTTTCTTTTGCTCTTTATAATTATTTGAATCGATACTAGAATATGATATAAATGTCAAACTTCAACAAGTTGATATATCATGATGATAAAATTTTGTTTTTTAAAAGTAATGTCGTAACAAATCTTAAATCAACTTATTTCTCATCTATGTTATGATAACAAATCTTAAATTATAATAAAAAACTTTATAAAAAAGAATTATTATATAAAATAATATAAACATGATAAAGAAAAATATTATATTATAAAAAAAATAGGATTGAGTAATTAAACACTTTATACGCACACCTGTTTCCCAATAATAATAACTTGGTTTTTAACCTGGATTAACCACAGGAAATAGAGTTATAAATAAGGAGAATTGTTTTTTTTTTCTGACTAGTAAATTATATTAAAATTATTCTAGTAAATTTGAAGAAAATTCGATGAAAGTTTTCCAAATTAAGAGATGAATGTAATTACATTACGTGGAGGTAGAAATATTCCATTTCCTAATAGCTTAGTCATTTTAAAATCCAATTCGTAATTAACATTTCTTTATATCTCATGACACAACACTACTAGCTATTGTTGAGTTTATTTTAAGTTTTTATGGGTTTAGAGATGTTATCCAGTTAAAAAAACACAACAACAAAAATATTTAGTCTTCACCGAGTTAATCCTAAACAAACCAATAAACATAAAAAAAAAATGCATGTTATGTGACTTCTGACAGTGAATTTATTGACTAGGTGCATTAAGATTTTTTTATTTAATACTTGATTGTTTAAAACTTGTGATAACTATTAGTTATTAATTTAATGAATATATTTTCAATCAATTTTCAGGCAATCGCGGACACATTGATCAGTTTAAATTAAAAATAAATAAAAATACCCTTTCTTTTATAATATTGACCTCAACTAACCAAATTTAGCCTCAACTAACCAACATGTCATATTTAACTTTTTTTTTTTCTATTACGTGATCTCAATATTTATGATTAGTTTTTATAAGGTGTTTCATTAAAAAAAACTTTGACTAACTATCTTTTCTTCATTCATTTAGATTCAGTTTTTTTTTTTTCATCAAGTTAGATTCATGTCAAACAAATTTCTTCAGGAGTAGGTTCTTCGTACAAGTCATGTTTCCTTAATAATTTTCTCCCTATTTATATTTGACATTCAAAAACCAATTAAATTAATATTAGCTACATTTTTTTAAGTACTTATGATTGGTTTTCACCCACAAATGATGGATTCAAAATTATACCCTTTTGGTTTAATTTAACTTTTTTTTAACATAAACCCTTCATTACAATTTACGACCCTTTTTTAGTGTGTCTTTGAAGGGAACAAAGTACAAGGTTACTGTCATGGTCTCACCTTGAAATCTCACGTCAAAACATGCTTTGTTTATGTAGCACCTCTCCAAAAAATGGCAGTAACAATTAAAGAACAATGTATTAACTAATTTTTGGTTCACTGAATTATAATTAACAACTAGAAACAAACACACAAGCTCTGCAAATCAGTGTTATACCATCATAGATTTATAAATCAGTATCCCCACAAGTTATCCATCAAAGACAAAAGAGAATCACTTATGCAATAACATGAATTTGGGGATATTGCAAACAAAACAAGTCAGTATAATGCTAGAGACATTTGAACATAATATCCCTCCAATTATCTATCAACTACCAAAGAAAACCACTTGTGTAATAACATGAATTTGGGGTTATTAAGAATAAAATAGTCAGTGTAATGCTATCTAGGTACATTTGAACACATCAGCATACACAAATCAGATAGATGAATTTGATCATCAGAACATGATATTTGCTTTGCCGCTAACCTTTTGAGTGTTAAAATAACCCCCAAAAAGTGAAAGTATTTGAAGCCAATTCAATCTAAGCAAGTACCAACAATAACTAGAAAGGCTGTGCCAACATATTAGAGAAATAAAACTGAAGGGTCAGTTCCTCGAGTTTTCGTCCAACTTAGTCTTAGCAATGAAATTCCTCTTGGGGCAATACTTATTTCTTTAAGAATGCAATTTCAATAGAAGAAATTGGTCAGATTCAGAACCAACATTAGAGAACCAGATCAAATGAACTATCCCCCTTTCGTTCCCCTCTCATAATAAGGTAAGCTCATTAAAAGGGATGAATTTGACCCTCGCATGCAGGTGACATGTGATGAAATCAAGACTAATGGAGTTAGGGTGAGAGACTAGTTCAACCAATATCCAGAAATGTAAGGACCAAACAAATTGATTTTTAATGTACAAAAACTAACACTAAATTCAACGGATAACAGGGACTTAAAACACGGTTGAACTTAAATAATTGAAGTACATTTCAAAGTGAGGGTCACCTAGAGGGATAAAAAGAGAGAGGCTGAAGGTCACATTTCAGGGTACAAAATTGCTTTTGCTGTATATAACTAACCGTCCTTCTGATATGAGATAACAAGTATAATGTGAAGCTGAGTACAGGCCCCTAGATGCACCAGGATAAATAAAAGCCCATTTAACAAGCACAAGGTATTAGACATTATACAACAAACTTAAAAAATGAGACACCAACAAAGGGAATGAAAATAATCTTCAAAGTTGAATCTTTATCGTTCCCGATTCACAGAATAGCGATTCAAACAGAAAACCAATGCCTACGGATAAACGTACTGAAAAATCAAGCATCAGAGAATATTAAATTTCAGTGAAACAGTTAAGCTTCAAAACAACAACTCTAAAATTGGACCTCAACAAGGTTCAGTTCAACTGCATTCATAAGACCAGAACAACCACTTATTCCATCATAACCTGTAAAAAAGTATTGAAATCATGATCATGCACATCCACTTTTCACAAAAAACTGAAAAACTGAAACCATGAGAAACAATAATAAAAAAACAGAAGCACGAAATTTAGAAGAACAATGAAGTAATTCAATTAAAATCAAAGGATTCTTATATTCTCAGGTATAAATAACCAAACTGTGTATGATCCATAGTTCCTTACAACTTATTGCCAAGGTAGAGGGGCTTATTCAAAAGACAACCTAATTCTAAATAGAATATGATCAGATAACTATAACCAACTCCTCTGCCCATTTAGGACTAACATACTGTATCCAATTATCCTCTCCTTCCTATTAGACTTTTTGTTTTCCCTTTTCTGTATCTACTTCTTGCTCTTTCGATTCTTCTTCGGTCCCGGAACCTCCAACCTACCAACAGAACAGCCACACCTTCCTCTGAGGACAAGGACAGCCCTTCCATTGGGAGGTGCCATCTTCTTGAGCTCGGCCTCAAGTTCGCGGTGGTGATCACAAGGAAGCTTAAACAACCCCTTCTTAACCCCACTATCCTTAGTCAATGAAGGTGAATTCTTCACACAATCCTCAGTCTCCAATTGAATGTCAAACTCTGCAGCCTTCCTCAGACCCTTGCAATCAGGGTTCCCACACTTCCTTGTGGTGCAAGCCACAAGAACCCAAGTGGTCAATGCAGCAAACGTAACACTAACACCAATGAACATGTAAACCCACGGGGCAACAGAAACCTCCTCTTTGACCAAATCCACGATCACAACACCAATTTTGACACTCTCACTCGCCACAATTTGAGCGTAGGGGAACAGCAAGAACCCAAAAGCCGCGATAACCGCCACGAAAATCACAACGTCCACCACCGCCGACCGGGATCGTCGGCAGGGCGTAGCCTGAGGGGAGTTTGGGGTTTTCCGGTGCCTCGATTTCGAGCCGAAATCGAGGGAATTCGCCATGGGTTGGCCAAGAGAGGAGTTGCAGAGAGAGATTGAGCTGTGGAAATAGACCATTTCAATCACAACCCTAGAAACCCCCAATTGAATCAAACCCAGATCAGAAACGACGTATCTTACAACGACCCACTTCGCCAAAAATGAAAAGGCTTAGAATTTCGGAATGATTCAGAGGATTGAAGATCCGGGGGCGCCCCTTGATGGATCCAAAGCCAGCAAAACTTTTAGGGTTTTCTCCTTCTTCTTCAGGGAAATTGCCCAACTGTGATGTGTGTAACAGTAATAATAAGAAGAAGAAGAAGAATAGAAGAAAATGGAGAGATGAAGGGGTGAGAAATGAGAGGGGTGGGAGAGAGAGGGCATAAGAAGAGGAAGCGTCACTGCTTCATTGCTTTTGTTGTTGTTATGGACGAATGGATGGTATAAATATTATGAGTATGTTCGTTGGTTCTCAAAGGGAAGCGTAGTGGATAGGTTGTTTGTTTTGGTTTCTTCCTTTCCTTCTCGCAAGCACTTGGAGGGTCAAATCTCAAATGGTCAACGATGGATGATGATGATGAATTGGGAAATGGCAAGTAAATTGGTAATTAACATGTTTGGATTTATGCAAAGGACACGCTTTTGTGTTCCACAGTTGTGTGTGGGAGTGAGTGGGCTGTGGTAATAGGACATCGAATGGGCTTAGGAAAGCCTTGCATTGCATTATGTGTCAATCATTTTGTGGGGCACTTACTTACCTCTCCTCTCCCTTTTAAGGTACCACTCCAACGCAAACATGTCTTTACTTTGTGAAAAAAGAAAACAAAAATAAGGCTTTGTACTATGTGAGTCAAAAGACTTCAAATTTTTATTATGTAATGGTCATTTTTTTCTTTAAAAACAAATTAGAAATATGCCATACATTATTCTAGTGCACCATTCATAAATCAATAAAGTTTAAGCTAGGTAAAATAAAAAAAATATTAGACAATACCAAAATATAATAGATAACTTAACCGTTTTCTTATGTGACTGTTTTTTTAAACTTAATCATTTATTTGATTATAAAATTACTTACAAAATAAATAAAAACTATTTATAACAAATTTACAATAATAATGATAATAATCTTATTATTTTTTGTTATCGTGAAAAAATATGAATACATGTAGTGAACATGTTTTCACTAGTAGTAGAACTAATGTGAGTATAAACTTTTAAAGTTATAAGTAAATACTAATTGGGAGTGATATGATACCTATTTTGTCGAATTCTTTTGAATTGTCATGCGTTTTCACCAAAACTATAAAATCATGAACAAAAATTATTAATAAAAAATTATTTGTCTAGTTTTAATAAAATATATATTTAAAAATTAGGTCTAAATGCACACTAATGTCATTTTAACTTTTGAAATTGTATGCTTTGATTTTAAAGAAAACAAAGCAGAAAAAAATAGGGTGAAAAATTTTCGATTACTGTGAATTTATAGATTTTGGTTCTTTAGAAAATCAAAACTTATTCGTCTATATGCTTCGATTACTAAAGAATTAGAGCCCATTAGCTCATAAATTTTCAAAATTTTCGTTCTCTTTTAACTACTTTATCTCAGCATATAGGTAAAGACTTAAGTTTATAGAAAATCGAAGCCTATACAACCTATATGCTTTGATTTCTAAAGAATCGAGACCTATAAATTGGCAAAAAAATTTCAAAATTGTCACTTTTTTTTTAATTATTTTATCTCTAAATAGGCCTCTGTTCTTCAAATAATCAAATCCTATTCATACTATACGCTTTAGTTTATAAAAAACTAAGACTTATAAGTTGGCAATTTTTTCAAAATTGCCATTGAATGCACAATTTTAGGCTTTGGTTATTTGTAAAACCAAAACATATTAGCTTTTAGGCTTCAGTTTTTCAAATAATTGAGGCCTAAAGGTTATTTTATGATTAAATTTTGAAAAAAATATATATGTCCATTTTATTTATGTAGTTTTCTTCTTCCTTCCTCCTTTGCAAATGAGTGTGCACCCTTCATTACCACCCTCTGCCACTTAATGCCTTGCCTCTGCCACTAAACACCACCATCCTTGTGTCGTCATATGGTTGATGTCATTGTCACTATCCTTCATCATCTTCCACAAGAGTTTTAGAGGACCTCCATTATTTGTCGTCTATGTTGTCATCTTCCAAGAATTCTAAAGGACCTTCACTCTCTGCCATGGAAAGTGATCCTCTTTGAGATATTTTTTGTGTGTTTTTGTGATGTTCATGTCTTGCTTGGTTCATTGTTGGTAAAGTATGCCTATTTTATGCCATTTGTGTTCAGGTATTGTTTCATTGTGGTGATATTATGTAGATCTCCAAAACGCGAGTATTGTTGCCTCTTCCTCCATCGTTGCTCATGCTTCATGCTCCCAAGTTCCTATTATTATCTTCATTTTTTCTTTTTTTAATATGAGCCTATAATTTTCTAGTATGTTATTTATTTTTTGTATGTTATGTATGTAGTTAATTATATGCTTAAATATATTGTTTTATTTTTGTTTATTTGAGATTGTTGTCACATTGAGTTAACCTTAATTTCATATTTAAGATTCAATACGAAAATTATGTAATGTCTCTAACTTTTTTAAAAATTAATATAATAAAAGGTAGTACTAATAATTGCATTGATAAAATTAATCACTTTTTAGTAGTTTATTATTGCATATATATTTTAGTATACATATCTTAAAATTCATTTATATTTTCCAATTGTGTTTTGTATTGATCTTCGGTGGTTGATAATCAATTTTATTTCATGTAACTTGAAGACCAATGCGAGATGTTGACGAAATTTCGTGAAATTTAAGATATGTTGTTAAAAATTGATATGTACCGATACATTTAAAAAAGTAAATCTTCTTATATACTAATTGAAATTATTGTGTATTGTGCAAAATATACAATTACTTATTATAAGGATAATATATTGTTTTATTTAGATTCTGACTGATTTTGAGTGTGATATATATAATGTGTTGGTTTTGTCTAACTTTTTTTTTTCAATACGTAAATTAAAATAAATAAAAAATATTTTAAAAAAATTGGCTACATTAAACTTTGATTATAATCAAAACCAAAATATAAAGGGACATTGGACTTCGATCTTGATAATAATTGAAGTCACATTTTTTTATATTCTATTGTTATTTATTGTTTTATGCTTCAATTATCAAAATCGAAGATTAGTACGGAAGTTCATGGTTTGATTCATATCCAAAGCTAAAAATTTATCTTTCTACCTCTTATGGATATGGATATGATGTTTCATTTATTAAACTAAAGTACAATGAATAAATATAATTGTCGTCAATACTCTTTTATGTACTTATAGCATTGCAATGAAACCAAAATTTTATAATAACAACCGAATCTAATAAATTTAGCGTACTTAACTATATTTAATAAAAAATATATATTTTACGTTAATGATTGTTTTCATATAAGTATTATTTTGGTACTTAATATTATTATTTTTCTAATTTTATTTAATAGTACTAATGAAAATACATGGACGACGTGCATGTGTTCATTTCTTTTATAACAAAAAATAATAAATTATAATTATAAAAATAAAAATAAATAAAAATAATTTTTATATTTAATTATGGATAATTTTTATTTATTTAGTAGATAAGTTTTATTTATTTAATTTTGAAAAATAGTTAAATTAAAAAAAAGGTTAAATTTAAAAAAATAATTAAATTTAAATAAAACGATAACTTAAGAGGTAAAAGTGGAAAGAAAAAAATAGACACTAAAAAAGAAAAATCTTCTTTTCATATATAATTATAGATTTATATATAAGTGTAGATAAATTACTTTTTGTTTATTAAATATAGGAAAATGTTACAAATACATTAATGATTTTATTAATTGCGTAACTTCTAATCATTTCTCTAAATAAAGTATGTCATTAAATTAAAATTAATTATTTTAAAACCCGATGCATATATGTATATACTAAAATTAGTGATACACATATCTCAATAAAAGATTTTAAAGTAAAAACAGAACAATAAATATCAATAAATACTATAATAATAACATTAAATTTTATTATAATAATAGTAATTTTTATGTGTACGAGACTTAAATATGTAATAGCTATGACAACAGTTTAGTACATACATAAATAATTTTTAAAAAATAATATTAATCATTATATTAATTATACATAATATTAATTAAATATACATTTATTAAATTATAACTTTTCACCAACATTTCTATATATTAAATATAATATTTAATAAAATTAATTATTTTAAAATATTATTCATATATGTGTATATTAATATATTTACATTTTGAAATCAAAGGAGAAGCGTAAATACTAAATAATATGTGAATTAATGCGAGATTATTAATAAATTTTAATCTTACCCATTTACATGCATTTTTAAAAATCTTATCGTTTTGAATAGTGCATTCTTTGATCTTAAATCACACCATTCAAGCCAATTTTTTAAAGTGAGAAGAGAGGGTATCAAGTTGAAAGAAAAATCACAATATACAAAGTTAAAGAACAAACAAAAGAAAAATAAATTCTTCTCACTAAAAAGTAATCAACATTACTAATATAATTATTCAAATATCGAATTATAGAATTAAATATAATATAATGAATAATTTTAATAACTCGTAATAAGCGAGTACATAAAATTATGACTCATAAGAATCAGTAAGGAGTCATTTATAATTTAAGATTGGTTTTGTTTTTAGTTTAAGCTTGACCATAGTTACGTCATCTTATTATAAAGAGTAACTTTATAAAATTAATTTATTTTTTGTGACTTTCATTATGTAACATTATGAAATGTTTTCAAAATAAAAAATATCATTTTATTATTGCGATTCATGGTCTTAAATCTTATACCATGTTTCTACAGGGAAGTTCTAAAAATCAAGTGTTAAATTTATTACTCTTTTATAACCCCTTGCAACTAAGATATCTTTTGAATTCCCCATAACATAACTAATATATGTTTTTATTACTAATGAGTCTTAATTTTATAACACTAGATTGATAAGGTTGTATTTTCTCTTAAATTGAATTTCTCTCTTTATTTTTTATATTTGGATTTTCAAATTGAAGTGATAAATCTTTTCAATAATTAGTTCCGTATATTTTCTTACTTATAATCTCTCCATTTTAAAGATTTATATATGTTTTTGTTTGATTTTGTATAGTTTTGTATGTAAGAAAGAAAAATGGTTTTTTAAAAATTAAATTTTGATAATTTTTTTAAGTGATATTTTCTAAGTGATTTTTTTATTTTCTTAATTTTTTATATTTCAAAATTACTTAAAAAAATATCACCTTTATCGAACTTTAATTATCAAAATATCATTCTGAATGTGTGAAAATTAGCATCATCAAGAGTCTTTTGTCTTTTACTCCGTTTTATTCTTTTAAAAGTACTCTCCATTTGTTAGAATCACTTCTATTAATTTTCCTAAATAGAGAGATTTAATAAATGGAGAAAACACTTTGCAAATAAATTACTCATGTAAAGTGTAAGAGGATAAATAAAATAATCTAATCAAAATTTATTTATTTTTCCTGTTTTATGAAAAATAATAATAAATCCTTAAAGTCAAACAGAATATAAAAATATTAATGTGATCATTCAAGTTCATGATATCATATAAGCATTGTGTTTGAACTACTTAATAATGTTATAAATATGTAATTTCGTAATGTCTAAAATACTTAAATAAGTTAATTTTGAATATTATTTTAAATTATTTTATCTTTTAATGTTTTTTACAAGACAATTTAAATTTATTAAATATTTTTATTTGAATAAAATATTATAGTTAACAATAAATTAAAAAACATTAAAATAGTAAATGATTATTAATGATCTAAAAATATCAACATTTTTTAGAAAAGTCTTAACTAACATTGATCAAGAAATAATTCTAACCTACATTGTTGAGAAAATAAATGTAATTGATATTGATTGAAAAATTAAAACATTGATTAACATCAACCAAAAATAATATCATGTAATATAAACTAGAAAAAGTTGTTTGACATCAGTCAAAATATTGACCATTAATTTTAATTTTAAATAGTCCAATTACTTACAAAACTTTACAAAAAAAAACAAAAACAAAACTTTGCAATTTCAACTTCTTTTTAAATTTTCTACCCAATCAACATATTTTAGCTCAAGTTTTTTTTTTCTAGACAGATGTATATCTAATAAAGTCCATCTTATACTTTTGTGATGAATACTTTTTATAAAATTTTACCGTTTTTATTAACTTAGTTTGTTATCAAAGGATAAAGTTTACTAATATTTTAAAATTTAATTCTCTTGTCAGATATTTAATGATTCAGTCCACTTCTTAATTATCCTTCACAATAATTAAAATAGAACAATAGTCAAGATAAATTTACATAAGTGATCAAGGATAATTTGGATAAACATAAAAAAGTGTTGTAATTAGCTCAAATAATATTCAAAAGTTATTCCTCAAACAAAAAAAAAAAAAAGGAAAAAAGAGAGAGATATGGATGTAATCATGTGATATAGGATGTAATTTCTTTTAAGAAAAATGATACCAACAAATAGTAATCCATGACCTGCAACCATTTCTTCATCATTTTATTTAGATTTTGTCATTCAATTCTCTGAGTAGATAAATCCTATTTCATCATATTTAGATGTAATAATCAAACTCTCTTATATTGTTCTGATTATATTTATATACAGTGTTATATTACAGTTATCCATTTACACGACTTATCTCTAAATCATTAAACTTAAATGTGAGTTTAATTTATTAACTTCGATAAGAAATTGTAATTTAATATGTTATTCTTATATTTTACTATTAGATATAAGAGTATATGGTTTTATGATAAAGATTAATTACAGTGAAAATACAAAATTTTATATTTTTAATTTTAAAAAACAACATGGTTGTAAGGCCCAGTTTTATTTTCTGCCTTAATGTTTAAGGACTGACCTTAATCTGTTGGGCCTAAGGGCTGACCCATAGGGTGTTAAGGCCCTAAAGCTGTTAGGGTTTCCAATTTTGATTCATTCTTGCAAAACAGAACCCTAAACGCTGCCCCCTCCTTTCAGAACGCTCTGTTAGGGCTTGACTCTGATCTTGGCCAAAGATTTCTCGAGCTCAGTTTTGTCTTTCACTCCGTGTAAGTGTTTCTTAAGCTTGTAATTGTACTCCCTGAAGCTTATTTTCGTGTACTTCCTTTTAGGGTTCCATAATAACTTTGTTCTTTCGCTGACTCGCTGTCCTTTCAGTTTCTGAGACTACTTCTCGGACTGTTGCACTTCGCAGTTGGTGTCGAGGCCTCGTATAAGCCCTTTTTCCAGGTAAGGGAAGCTAGGGTCTGTGTGTCTAGTCATTTTTAGCTTGCTCTAATATTATTGTATGATTTCGTGGACTGTGTGCTACTGTGATTTGATGAAAATGTCGTTGTGGTCTTTGGGTTTGGTGTTTGCATGTCTGTTGTGTGAATGAGCAGTGGCGGGCACTGGTTTTCTCGCCCAAACGAGCATGCCTCGCCTAGGCGAGACTAATAGAGGCTCGCCCAAGCATTTCTGTGTGAGCAGTCGCTCAGGCGACCTGGTTTCTTTTTGAGAGAGGTGCAGTCTCGCTTAGGCGAGATGAGGCTCGCTTGGGCGATACATCGCAGAACCATTGTTTCCCTATTGCGCTCTCGCCTAGGCGAGAAGGGTTTCGCTTGAGCGAGAGGGTCTCTCTCGCCTGAGCGAGACCTGTTAGCTTGAGCGAGATTGCGGGCAGGTTTGGGTGCTATTGTTGAATGGTCCACTGGTGTGTGACTAGCTTGTCTGATTTAAATGCTTTACTAGGAGGGTACGGGATGATGCCATGATTTATATGTGAGTTTGAGATGGAAATGGTATGTTGCTTTGTTGGGCATGAATTGGAAAGCATGAGTTGTATGAATTGTTGTTTATACATGATATTGATGTTATGGGAACTTCCTGATTGGTGGGTGGGTGGAACACGTATAAAGTGTGGGTAGGGCGTAATTCCATGACTCTTGTAGTGAGAGCTCTTGGTGGCGCCTCATCTGTTGGACGTAATTCCATGGACCTTCCTAATGGGAGTCCCTAGTGGTGCCTTACCTATTGGACTTAATTTCATGAACCTCGTGATGGGAGTTCATGGTGGTGCCTTAACATAAGGACGTAATTCCACGCGAGTATCGTGGTGGTGCCTCAAGGCCAGGACGTAATTCCACATAGGCCACGTGGTGGTGCCTCTTGTAAAGGTGTAATTCCGCGAAGGCCTCGTGGTGACGCCTCACTGCTAGGACATAATTCCACGGCCACGTGGTGGTGCCTCATTATGCGTATCCGGATAGTGAAGTTTTGGGAGTCTTAAATAATGTTGGTAATCCATGTGTGAATGTCGGTTATTCATTTTTTATTTTGAAATTGCATGTTGACTGTTGTGGCACAAGATTTCTTTACTCTAGCTTATCCTATTTGTGTGTTTGGTTGTCTTGTATGTGGTTCTTCTCCTATTGCGATGATCATCGATTTTATTGATATGAGCAGATGGGAGAACCCCTGGCAATGGTAATGATGATAGGAATACTACAGCTTGATGGACTGGACGATCCCATCGCTAAAGAATTTATTTGCTATGTTTTCTTGTCTATACTAGACTCATTACTATTAGTTCGTTAGTATTTTTATGTTTTGGGCCATGTGAGGCCTCTTTTATGTTTATGGATATGTTGGGGTACGGAGTACTTCATATTCCAAATCTTCGTACCCTCCGAATATTATGTATATAGCGTTTTTATTAAATGAATTTTTATCTATTTATTTGGAACGTTACAATGGTGAAATAGTAAAGTCTAAAAAAATATATAAATAATTAATTGTGTTATTTAATCTCAAGTCAATATTAATTTAAACTCATTCATTTAGTTAATAAAAATAAAAAGTACAACTTTGAAATTACTTTTGATATTTAAATTAAAAGAATCAAATCCAAACCTTAAAAAATTATATTAAAAACCATAATGAACAACTTATTCCTTTAGAGTACCAAAATGTTGGTTAAATGGACTTTGAATTTGAAATTTCTTTTTTAATAACCAATAAGTTATGCTTTTTTTTTTCATCAACTGAGTAATGAAATATAATAGTCCAACACTGAACCACTGATAAATTTACATTTTCTTTATAAATATAGTTAAATATTAAAGGGTTAATATATGTTTTTATCCTTTAACTTTCACTGAATTTTGAAATTAGTCCATTTTAAAATTTTAGACTAATTTAGTCATTTATTTATTGAAATACGTGAATTTAATCATTTTAATCAAATTTTGTTAAGTTTATTTGATATTTCAAATGCATTTTATAATAGTATTTGACTTAACATTAAAACAAAAATGTGTCAAACAATATAAACAATTTAAATACAAGTCTGAAATGCGTATAAAACATTATATAAATCTAACAAAGTTTGATCAAAAGAACTAAATTTACGTACTTCAAAAGATGAAAGATTAAATTAATTTAAAGTTTCAAAATTCTCTAAAAATTAAGGGACAAAAACCTATTTAACCGAATATTAATTAAGTTAAACAAGCATATCTCAAATTCATTTTTATGAATTAGCCAAAGGCCAGAACTTAAACATTTAATTTTTTTTTTTCACAATCCAAATTTCGAAGTTGAAAGGAGTCGTAAACATGGTATGCAAAACAAGTGGTGGTTATCTTGGGAGAAAAGTGCAAGTTGTGTTAAAGTTTTGAGCATTTGCAGGGTGCATTAATAAAAAAAAGAAGTTGAAAAGCAAGTAAAGTAAAGAAGTATTAGGAAGGAATGTGTTGGTGGAAACTAGGATCGGACAGAGACACGCAGAGTCATACATAGATATACCCAAACGTGTGTGTCTGTGTGTGTGCACATTTGGTTAAGCATGAGAAAGGAGAAAGCAAAGGAGAGAGAGAAAAGAGAAGCAAAAAGTAAGAAAAAGAAAGATCTTTTTAAGGCCACAAAGAAGCTTGTGGCTCAAATTGCAGGTAGCTTCTGATGTGGCACTCCTACCTGCTTCACCGGATCAACAACAAAACGCACAATCAACCACACTCTCACACAACGTGTCACACCCATTCTCTCTCTATCTACACTTTTTCCCTTTCTCTCTCTAACCTTTTACAGTTTTTATCTTTTTTTCCCCTTTCAGACAAATACAAAAATAAAAGATTCTTTTTTTATTAGCACAAATGTCGGAGCCAAAAGACCCCACGATCAAGCTCTTCGGGAAGACGATCCCCTTGTCGGAGATTCCGACTGGATCCGCCGGAGCTCCGGCTTCGTCTTCCGGTGACCTTGTTGATGACAGTCTTGAACACAGCCATGCTTCTTTTTCCTCCAACTCCTCCAGGGAGTCTCATACGCGAGAGGAGGGTGTTGTGGACAAGGTATGCAGATTTTGGGGTTTCAGAATTTCTTATTTTGAGCGTCACCCTTTATTTGAAATGTTGAAAAAATTAATTTGGCTCAGGCATTGAAGATTCCGTTGACTTGGTTTTCTGGCCTGTGTTGTAGTTTCTGAAGTTTTGTTCTGTTATTGATGTTTTTTGAAGAGTTCAGTGTTTAATTGGTTTTTGTGGGGTTTGTTTCAATCTGGGGAGTAATTTGGTGGTTTGTTTTAAATTTCCAATCCCCATTCGGTGGTTCTACTGTTGTTTTTGACTTACTGAAGCTTGATTTTTTTGGTGGTTCAAGAGAATTCTGGGTGTATGTTTGGATTGGTTTATTTTGTGTTTGAAACACAAAGTGAAAGTTTTGAATAAAAAGAAAAACGATTGATTTTATACGAGATAGACATTAGGATTTGTTCTTCAGTAGTTTGGTTAGTCTGATACTGCCAGGTTCTGAGATTGAAACATGGATTTAGCCATATTTGAGAATTCGGTCTCTTTTGTGCTTTCTAGATTTCAAAACCTTGTTACATTCATGCTTTAAAACATCGAAGTCATTCTTTCTTTCTTTATATCTGTGTGACGATAAATCATTCATTTTCACAGGATTCTTTTGGTTCTTCTTACTTAGTTATGACCGCATGTTTGTGAAAAGTATTTTTCTATTTGAGTTCTAACATTTGTATGGATTTTGAAAAATCGAGAAGAAGAATTGAAATAGCCTTGGTACCATCATGAGTTAATTTCCTTCCACTGTAACATCATCAGTAAATTTTCTCTGTTTTTCTGTCTTGGATTTCATTGTTTAATTCACTCTTTTTTTACATCCATGATTAGTTTCGTCTTATTTGTAATTCATGTTCTGTTCTGTTCTGTCTCACAAAAGGTGAACAACGAGTGGTCTCCTCAGGATCTCCGTGCTTTGTTTCTTTTCTGCAAGTTTCAACTTCGAAAATTTCAGTCGTACTCTTTTTCTCTTGGTTTGAGCCAGCATTAGATGATTATATTTCCAGCATCAACCTTTTTAAGAAAATTGAATAAAATGTTTGATTTGCGGATAGAATATATAAAAATAGATTTTGACAGTTGATGTTGCTCCATGGATTCCATACGGCTGATGGGAAAATGAGGCCAGCGATATATTTACTGAAATATAATTTATTGCCTGAGCAACGATTCTGAAGTAAATTCCATGGTGTGTTTTTTGTGTAGTGCTGCTCGAATTTTGTTTTCTTCTAATGAAGTAGCCTTCCATGCAATGTTTTCTTCTAATGCAGTGCTCCTCTCATGTGTAGTGCAATTCAATGTAGTTATATTTATATTTTCTTAAGTCTTTTTAATCTGCATAATAAGTAAGCTTTAGTTTTTAATGTTTATCATGGCTGACTTGGGATGATTGTATTTACTTGCAGAAGGCACAAATATGTTTGTGTTCTGATATCCTTTTGATTGTTACATTGTTCATGATAAAAATCAATGAATAGCAATATACTTAGTAGGGTTTTCATGAATCCAGGACTCACTGGGAGAAAAACCAGCTGAAGATAAGAAGGAAGTCCCAACCCAATCATTTGAAGAGATCAACAATCCAGATTCCGCCTCAGGAACCTGTGAAGAATCCATTACTGTACCCACTGACAAGGAGACCACTACATTGAAAACTTCAAAAACTGAAGAAGAACTAAGCGAGACAAGTAAATCACAGGATAAGAACCTCAAAAAACCAGACAAAATACTTCCATGTCCCCGCTGTAATAGTATGGATACCAAGTTCTGCTACTACAATAATTACAATGTCAACCAACCCCGTCACTTCTGCAAGAACTGCCAGAGATACTGGACTGCTGGGGGAACTATGAGGAATGTTCCTGTAGGTGCTGGTCGCAGGAAGAACAAGAGCTCTACTTCTCACTACCGCCAGATAACTGTTTCTGAGGCTGCACCCCAGAATCCTCAAATAGACTTGCCAAATGCAGCGTATCATCCTTCCTTGAAATGCAATGGGGCAGTCCTTACATTTGGATCTGATACACCCTTGTGTGAATCAATGGCATCGGTTTTGAACCTTGCTGATAAAACCGTGCACAACTATGCAAGAAATGGATTTCATAAACCTGAAGAACTAAAAGTTCCAGTTCCACATGCCAGTGGAGAAAAAGGAGATGATCTATCCAATAAATCTTCAGTTACCTCCACAAAGTCAGTGGAAGGTGCAAGCATCAATGGAGCCCAAGAACAAGCTATGCCAAACTGCCATCGTTTCCCACCACAGGTTCCTTACTTTACCGGTAACTCTTGGCCTATTCCATGGAATCCAGTACAGTGGAGTTCTCCAGTACCACCTCCTGCTTTCGGTCCTCCCGGATTCGCCATGCCACTCTATCCTGCAGCAGCTTATTGGGGCTGTGCTGTGTCTGGTGCATGGAACATCCCATGGGTAGCACAACCGTCCTCGCCGAACGGTGCAACTTCAAACTCTGGCCCTAACTCACCAACCTTGGGTAAACATTCAAGGGAAGACAACATTCTGAAACCAAATGAATCTGGTGGTAGTGAGGATGGACACAACAAAGAAAACAACAAAGAGAAGTGCCTGTGGGTTCCAAAAACTCTAAGGATTGATGACTCTGGAGAAGCAGCAAAAAGCACTATATGGACAACACTGGGGATTAAAACTGACAAGGCTGATTCAGTTCCAAGGGAAACACTCTTTAAAGGCTTCCCTTCAAAGCTTGATGAGAAAAACCATTCAATGCATGCCTCACCAGTATTGCAGGCCAATCCTGCAGCATTGTCAAGGTCACTTAACTTTCATGAGACCTCATAGCCATGTAGCTGATATAAACTAGTGATTGTGTTTTTAGGTGCAGCAAACTGATTTGGCAGTGTTCAACCGGTCCTGAGGGAAACACAAATTGTAAAGCCGCATTGGTTCACCAACTTTGTTTGTAAGAAGAGTTAGTTCTGTTGTCAGCCAACTGAAGAAAGATCAAGATGGTTCTTCATACCTTTTCTTAGGTGACTTCTAGGCAGTTTTACCTTCTTCCCTTTTATTTAAATGGTGTTCTTAGTTCATGTGTGTATATATATATATAAGTACATAGTATAGTGAGTTTGTTTTCTTGACCTTATATGTGGATAAATAAGAATAAGAACGGGAGTTCAAATTGAACTTTTTGTTCTGGTTTCTTTGTTTCAGAATGTAACCTTGATGCTTTTCATTGACCTTTTGTTTATAATCCACATATTGTTATCATTGAACGAGAGTTTCGTCTCTATGACAGAAAATCTGATTGTTATATAAAGAATTTTTACTGACAGAAAAAAGGGAAATAACTAGATAGTCTTTGAGAAGTACTTCCCTGAAGGGGCTTGAAGCCTAATCATAGAACAAACCAGAATGCTTCCATTTTTAAGGTTCAAAGGAATTGAAGAATTTGTACCAAAGAGACTTGAGGTACTCACTCATCTTTTTTTATCTGCCTCTAAAGTTATTCTTCATTGGAACTTCTTGGAAACAAACAATTAAACTTGTTTGACATTTGCTAGGGACGGTTGATTTAGGGTAACTTTTTGTTAAGGTAGCTTTTGACATCCAAACAAAACAAAGAGTTTGTATTAAATTACTCTTTGCTTTAACATCTTATTTTATTTAAGAATTTTTATGTTGTGATGAAGCTCACCTTGGAAGTGCAGAACTCATCCCTCACAATCAGCAGAACATCCAATGATCAACAATAGGATCGCCCTTAATACACTTTGTCATATATACATACAAATTCTTCAATAAGTGATAAAAGAAAGAAATAATGAAGAAGTTAGCAAAATAAAACAAGATAGTGAAATAAGTGAAGCTTCTAGCGCAAGTTAAAATTACACATCTTTTAGAATAATTAAACATATTTTCTTATAATTTTAAGTGCTATTAGATATTTATTTCATTAATAATATTTTTACAATATCATCACCCTTCAAACCTTTACAATAACCTTGTATATCTTTTAATTATTATTAATTTTCATTTCTAAATTAAACTTCAATTTCTTTTCAATATAAATGATTAAATAACTTTTTTTATGAAAAATAGAATAAAATATGATATTATCAATGTCGAAATATCATATATTTTTATCTTCTTCAATTTTATAAAATGATAAAAAAAGTATAATTACATCAATTTTAAAATAAAATATTAAATAAAATAAGAATGACTTATTTTGATATAGTGATGAGTATAAAGACAAGAAAAACATATTCATATTAATCAACCTACCTTACTTAAAAATCTATTAAACAATATTCGCATTTAATTTTGTCAAGTTAAACATAATATGAATTTCGTGCATCTTTTTAACCTAAAAGAAAAAAAAAATACTAAAAAAATGAACAAGAGTAGTAACTTTTGTTAGTGGAAGAATAAGGTAGTCTATAGAAAGTGAATCCCACTTGGGCCAAAATGTGAAAGGCCACATTTTATACTAACTTTTGTTAGTGGAAAACCCCTTTATTTATTGCGAACCAAAAGTAGCCCATTGTTATGTGTTAGTTAAATGCAAATCTCCATTAACTTTAATGGTTTTAAGGATTCCAAACCCAACTAAAATACTACTAAGATTATGTTTCTTTATCATATATGTAAATTAATTTATTAGAAAAGCATGGCAAAGGAACTGAAAAGAAGCTAACTTGCAAAAGTTCTCCAAAGTTGTCTCGTTGGAATCACAGTTTGTGGTGCAAGATTCAAGCATGGCTTCAGATGCCATTATGTGGTGAACATCTCACACCGTGCCATGTCCCTTATATTTAACTTAACTTGTCGAAATATGTTTTATTTAGGGTTAAATATATTTTTTATCTCTTAACTTTTAATGAATTTTGAAATTAGTTTATTTCAAAATTTTGGATCAATTTAGTCTTCCATCTTTCGAAATACGTGAATTTAGTCATTTTAATCAAATTTTGTTAAATTTATTTGATATTTCAAGCGCGTTTCACATTAATATTTGACTTAACATTAAAACAAATATGTGTCAAATAATATAAACAACTCAAATACAATCCTAAAGTGTATATAAAACATCAAATAAACCTAACAAAATTTGATTAAAATGACTAAATTCACGTATTTTAAAATATGAAAGACTAAATTGGTTCAAAATTTTAAAATAGACTAATTACAGAATTCACTATTCACTGAAAGTTAAGAGACTAAAAAACATATTAAACCTTTTTATTTAATATTATTTGAATATATTTAATCAAAATTAATGCCATCGAAAGATCATGATTAATAATAGAATTAATATTAATAATAAAAAATTATAAAAGTGTTTGTGAGGATATGTAAATAATAAGTAGAAGAAGCCGCCCGAATGGTGTTAATTGACAAAAATAGCGGAATCTACAGTTATTGCGGTGTTTGTTATCACTTTTGCATTTAGAACTAACCAAAGAAAAGACGCAGAGTTTCGTAACTCTTAAGTATGGTTGGATCTCACCTTAACCCAAAGTCGGTTCCTAAAATTATTGCTCTTTTCGCATTCCTACGCTCATATTTATACTCTGCACTCTCACACACACTCACCTTTTTTCACTCTTTTTCAAACACTCTCTCCCTTTCTTCTGCATAAACCATTGATGCCTCACTCACGTTTTCTCATGCTTCTTCTTCTTTCTTCCCTTCTCTTTCTCTCTTTTCATCACGGTACGCCATTTCTAACTCTCTATGCTCTGTTTCGGTTTTCTCCTTTGTTTCATTCCATGGTTGTTCTGATGTTTATGTTTTTTTCTTGTGAATTTTAAGGATTCGGCCGGGTGGCAATGATGGAGACCCATCAGGTACATACGGTTCCTTTATCAACAGTGGTTTCTTTTGTTAACCTTTTCTTTTCTTTTCTGTTTGGTATTGTTAAAAATCTCTGAATTGTTACTCTTTATAATTAAGTGTTATGAGGTATTTTGTTATCATGATACTTTTTCGAAGAACAATTTAACACACTATTGGTTATTATTTTACTATTAAATTATAAGTGTTTTCTCTTCAACCAATTAGGTTAACGATGTCAAATTGATCGTTTAGTCTTCTTTTTACCTACTAAAAAGAACTTTACTGATTTGTATTAACTGTATCCAAATTTGGGTGTTTTAGAGTAAAGGGTGCATTTATCTCTGTGATGAAAATGGAGAAATAAATTAAAATTTGAATCTGTTGATAGTTTTGTTTTGGGTTATGGAGAAGAGTGTTAAATGAGAATGTGTGTTTTTGCTTCAGGATTTTCCCATTCGCAGAATAGTGAAGTATGAGATTGAAGATTATGCTGATCCACAGCCAAATATCAATCCAAAGAATGGGTATATTTTCACCCCTCCTTCACCGACTCCAACACATCCTCCAAAACCTTAAATAGAACCAAAAACCAGAACACTTCAACCACTGGTTTATGTTTTTTCACAGAATTAGGATTTTGGCCACTGTGTTGCTGTTATTTTTATCCCTTCAATTTTATTTTATATGTTTTCAAAATGGAAAATTGTGAATTGTGCTAATAAATAAAGTGTTTGGTTATTTTGCGCATCAAATGTAAAATTTGAGTCTGGAACAAATGAAAGGGAGGTGTTATCTGCATCTTCCTGCATGGATCAATTATGAGTTTTTGCCAACTTTTACTAGTATAATAATAATAGTAATAAAATAAAAAGCAACACATGGATTAGCAAAATTATATGAATGACAAAAGACATGTAAATTAATAGTTGACTTCCTATTGTCTCTATCGATGCATGATTAGCCAAATTTTAAGTAAATCACAGTGTTGTTAATTGTCTTCACGTGCAATCTAGGGTACTGTGAGTAGATATATCAAACTAATAACATAAAATTGAATTTCTCCTTCTCTTCTCATGTGATTTACTTATCACATTATCACATCCTTGTGTTTTTATATGTTTATTTATTATACACTAAAATAAGAAACTTCTAAGAAGCGATTTATTAGTGGGGTGGGGTGATACCTAATAGTTTGTCGGTGTTATTTTCTCTTCACTTGCCAAATGCAATTTGACCTAACAATAGCTTGTTTTTATGTGAAAAAATGTTATTTGCTAATTAATTTGTTGTTGAGTAGAAGGTGGTGAGATGATTTAGTCAACAAAATATTGTTGGGATGATGTATTCACTCTACGAATGTTAGCAGGGTAATTGAAAATGTCAATAGAAATATCATTTTATAAATGGTCTATTATGTAGTTTAATTTAATGTCAATAAATGAAGGATGATAGTAAATTTGGTAATGATCAAATTAGCATAATGGAGTTTGGTAAAGCGATAGGTTTAATTATCTAACACAATGTTGTACCAGTTTTTATGTTTGGGTAACAAGTTCATTTATGGTGTAATAAAAAAATATTAAGATTATTTCCAGTATATTAAACGATTATTTAACAATGTAAAATACATTATTTGTATGTTGAAAGGAAAGAAACTGATATTTTGTTGATGATATCTTTTTAGTATTGAAATAGATAATGAATTTTCAATGTTTATTGACTTATAATACATGTTTAATTGAAAGCCCATTTACTCCAAAAAAATATCTACAATTCGTTATAATAGCACCTGTCAACGAAAAAAATGGTTCGATAACTACAATAAATAAATACAGTTGGAGATCATTTCTATTTTACTTGCGATTTGCAATTTATTTCATTTTAGTTCTTAGACCCAAATGTTTGGTAGTTGAAAAAAGAATTGAGTTTCGCCAAAAAATATTGCCTGTGTATATTTTTCTTCTCAACCATCGGTGTTTAAAACATTGTAACATTTAAAAATTTCAGAAAATCAATAGTTTTATGTTTGAGATATGAAAAATTAAAAATCCTACTGTTTGGATAATCAATCCAAACATGTAATACGAGTATAAAGAAATACACACAGTATAAATTGTTTTGTAGTAAAATTCGATGTCAATTTTCATCCCACATAAAATATATTTGAAATTAGTTTCAATTCAAAATTAAATATGGATTCGAAATTAATTTCTTAGTATAGGACTAAACATATAAATTGTTCTAAAATTACATTAACCGATATTTTAACATGTTTCAACATCAACCGAAGCATGCTCTTCTTTTGCTTAGGCCAAACCATTTTCCTTTTTAATAATGGACAACTTTTCGAAGTGCGTATCGGATTCAATCTATTACAAACATAGAGGAGGGTGATCCATTTTTATTTTAGTAGATTTTACATAAACTTCAATAAAATGTAAACAGTGTGTTAGATAAAATATATATAGCACCGTTCTCTGCACAAACATTGAATCAGTATTACAACTAAAAATGTCTTGGGCAAATGCATGATGAACTCAATCAAAAAGTTGCAACTTCACAAACATCAATACTGCCAAATCTAACATTTTAAAACCCAACAAAAGGTAATGACTCAACAACAAAAGATTAGCACAGCCAATAAATTGTCGAGGAAAAAGGTATACACCAAAACTAGTCTCTGAAAAATAATATAAAAATTGAAACTAAAGAATAAAATAAAGAAAGTATCTTTCACTAAAAGTATGGAAAATAATCTAACCAAAAGAAAAAACAACTTGGCCAGAATAAATTATGGTCGAAAAGAAAAGAAAAACTATTGTACAACAATATCAGAACACAGCAGTCAATATTCATCAGCACTGAAGTAGGAGAATGAAATTTCCACAACAGCATACTCAATTCACCCATTGTTGAATCCTATTCCCCTTATTATTATATCTTATATATTGTTACCAAACCTCTTGCAACTATTTTTTCAAGTTTGAATAGTGCAGGTTTCCTGAATGTCCTGCTCTGTGAGAAGCTTAGTGGTATGAACATATTCAGAAACAGAGGGAACATCTATGGACTCCAAGCTAATGGATTTCACCGAAAATTGGCTGTCAAGAGCCTTAATGGTTCTCTCGATAAATTCTGATCTAGGCAAATACTCCTTCATTCGACAAATAAAATCCATGTGACTTCTTCTCTGCAGCATAGCAATCAAATGTTAATATGGATCGGTAAACAAACAACTGAAGCAAAAGAAACTTAAAACATGCAAGTTTGATGAAATCTGGTGATAGGAACACAGAATTGAAAAGAGGAAATAGAGTAATATTCTTTGTTGAATAGACCGAAAAGAACACAAAATACAAGAGCACTCTCTCTCCTCCAAGGGTTCTTCACAAAGAGCTAAAGCTCAATCTACAGAATTATCATTCCCCCTCTCCTCTCCTTTTTTCCTATTTATATCTAACTAACAGTTCAGCTCAAGTAACTGACTCTAACTATCTTAACTAATTTCCCTTCTCCATGTGTCCTAACATCTGGAGACGAAGAACCCACACCAGATTATACAGAAACACGCAAGAATAGCAGAAAATAAGTGAGGTCTGGCATTTAATGCAGTAGACTCCTATTTTGAGCAAAATGCCGATGAAGATATCATGGAGACTAAATAATTCAACTTTCGTTCACCTAAAATCATCCATGGCAAAAATTATTCACATAATATACATTCAGTAATCATAGAAGTCAAGAAAATATGTAAAGGAATAGAAATATTTCACTTAAGTAATTACATTAGCGGATATGCCAATAGGCAGTGGATGCAATTCAAAATGAAGAAACATTTATTTCTCATTCGAATTCATTCAACTGTTTGTCTCTGCACATGCTACCTTTTCTAGATGAGATATACTCGAACATCTAATATGCCAGAAGGTCAAGGTCACAAACAGGATACACTTTTATGCTATTATTCGACTAGACAAATTAGGTAGCATTGTATCATCAGATAGAAGAATACAACATCATCCCAAAATATCTTACCTTCCTTTTTTAATATGTGTCAAACCAAGTTTTTTCATCAAGTCATCTTAATCAGAAATGTGTGTACGACAACAGCCTTATAATCTGATAAAAAACTATGCAAGGCATGCACCATACAACCAGCCAAAAGAAGATAATGAGCACAGGACTTGTCAAGAACTCCAGTGCAGAAAAAGGAAAAAGAATATAAGCTTACTAATCGGTACTGAGGAACCTTTGCGGGTAACTTGAGATAAGACATGTTCTTGACATCATAATCCCATAAAAATGATGTGTGGTGTACCCACCGATTCTTGGTTATAGACTGAGCATTACCACCAAACTTGCGATCACCAAACACATAATCTTTACACAAAAAGGAAAGAATAATCCAATTAGAAACGGATTATAAGTTTAATGAAACAGATTACAAAAGTTTAAATTTAACCAGACTATAAATCAATCAATGGAATCAGTCTATCTGCTTCTCAAAAGCAAAATCAGAAGCTTTTGAATGCTCCCTAAATGCATTGTTTTGTTGAGAAGGTGGAAGGTGATAAAAGAATATATACAAAAGTAGACAGAAGGGCAGGAATTGCACTTTTGGCATGCTTTCTAGAATAACTTGATCGTTTTGCATGCTTTCTGTACCACATTCAAGTTTGATGGGGAAGAAAATAAAAAAATTGTTACCATTGAATTAAAATACAACTTAAACTCGTATAGCATGCATCGATTGTGAAGAAACAAATCAAATTTTGATCCTTTCACAAGGTTTCATTGATAATCTACTAATGAGAACCAGCATTATATAATGCAAATCACTCACGCATGTCCAGCCCATCAATTTCCTCTGGACGTCTAACATAAAATTTGATAGTATAATGCTCACATAAATACTGTAAAAATCATATTGATACAAGACTCGATCAATGTACCATTCTCCCGGAGATGGAAATCAGCAAGCCCTTTAAAAACTTCACTGTATAATAAACCACTCCATGACATGATACTGCGGGGAAAGGGTTGCACATTTGAAACAGCATCTTTATTGCATATCAACGTAACAAATATAGTGTCATGATCAACAACAACAGTTCCTCCCCCAGTAAACCTTTTGATAATGGGTATACGATCTTGCAACACAGGCTTGACTTCGACGAGTTCTGAAAGTTTCCTATGTATACACATTGAAATTACATACTTTTTTCCTTGGCGATTATTATCAAGAGAGAAAGAGGAATGAAGGAGGCTTTACACAAATAAAGAATAAAAACAATAAACCTATGGAATATAGCATTCATTTGCTAGATACTAGTGCTATTAAAACAGTCTGAAGCATTTTTCATATCTGAGAATGCAACACTCCCACAAGATCGATGAATAACAACCGCCATGGAGGAGGTGAGACCTTGACATTCGCATAATCTGTGAATGATTTTAACAAGTTAAACACAACATTACTGTTTTCCCCGTTCCCCTCCCTTTCATCAAATGTTCCCATACACTATCATCGTCGCAGTGCACTCCTGTTCTCCTTGTACTGTACCTCAAGTGCATCACTGCCACACTTAAAACCTAAAATGTTGCCAGTGTCACCACCGCCACTGCCGGTGGTGTCTTGAAAATTGAACAAACGTGATTTTAGGAAAATGGTCAACATTAGTGGGAATTTGTTTGAACCAAACTTATCAGTTTGGGAAAAGTTGTTCCAAAATATTTCCTGAATGAGTTGTGTTTTAAGCAAGCCAAACACAGGCCCATTAATGACGTGTACCCTAGTTAGTCCATCGAAATAGTACAAAGTCACAAAATTACACTATAGGGTAGGAATCAACACTGGTACTAAACCTAGCCTATTTTCAACGTATAAACTTCTCTGTTTATACAGGTGCATCTGCATATTAGACTCCATGGAGATTCTTTCAGAGTACAAATAATAGATTAACTGGAAACATAGATATTCGTGTCAAATAAAATTTTCTTTGCTGGGTAGGGAAGAGAGGGGGGGAGGGAAGCGGTTACATATGAATATTTGTAGAACCAGATTATGATTCAAAAACAGGGGAACACTCTAAATAAAGGTATAAAGAAATACCCAGACAAGCCCATTACAATGGCAGGGGAATTTGTTCCATCGTTGATAAGGCACCAATTATCTGAACTGGTTCGAAGCAGCCGTTCCTCTAAATTCAATTGCTGCAAAATAGGCATCCCTCTCAACTTAATCAACTTCATCAATGGAAGTCCTGCTTCTTTTGCCTTACCCATCACAGCCATTATCCGGTTCTTTGATTCTGCAATTGAATGAAATCAATGAAAAAAATCATAAAGTACAAGCAGTGAGCCAAAATTAAAAACTAAAAAAATCAAATCAGCATCTTCTCAGACTTATTTCTCTTTCGTCTTAAACCAAGAACAGAAAAAGACAACAATAATAGTAACTTGGTAAATGCCATCTTTGTAGGTTTCAATTGAAGAGCAACAGAAAAAAATTAGAATAGAAAATGAGAAAATTTGGGAACAAAAAACAAAGTGAAAGATAATCAGAAAATAATGGGAATGAGGATTCATGCCCACCCAACAGAATACTACCAAAACAACACAAAAACGAAAACTAAATGATGAAAGCACGCCCAATTGTGATTAGTAGCACCAATTTGTTTGAATGAATCCAGAATGTTCAAGCAATAACACAACAATACAACTAGTTAAAGAGGCATTTTATCAAACAGGTTCGGTGAGTAGCGGAAATATCTTAGACAAAATTATTAAGAAGGGACCGTGTTAAATCGTGAGTCAATATAAAAGTGAGTGAGAATGTGTGTTATTAATTATCCTTTTTTGTCATTTGTACTCTTTTTCTCAGTTTCTGAAAAAAAAAAAACGTTAAACAACAATTAAAAAGAGTAAGTATCAACATCAAACCCCAGGGAAAACGTCGCAGCGTTGTAATTGCTGGAATACAAACAAAGGAGCATTTTTTTTTTTTCATCCTAACAGAACCACAAGTGATTAGAATGAAAAAAAACAAAACACGACGAGGAACGGAGACACGGGTTAGATGAGAAGAGGCGTGAGACATACCAGGCGATGAACGACAATGAAAAACAAAGCAATGAGATTCGCCAGCACTCTTGGGCGATTCTCCTAACAAAGGGAAAATTGAAGCAATAAGACGAGTGGGTGAGACGAGCCAAAGAAGAATAAAAGAGATGGAAATGATGTTTCAAACCTTTTGAGGTTCAAGTGAGATGAATGCGGTGGCGCCGTCTAGGGTTTCTTAGGGCTCGTCGGAGGCTTGAGAGCGTCGGCGAAAACAACGGTGGGGGACAATGAGAATCGTTACGGAAGGAAGTTAGAGAGAAGGCACAAAACTGAGTTGAGTACACCAGATTTTATTTGAAACTTATTTTGTTCGAGAGGGAAAGTAAGAAACTATGGGAAACAACAAATAAATAAAAATTCACCGCGGTTGATAAAATTTTTTGGTTTTTATACTTTTAAAAATATTGATTTTACTGTTAATTTTTTCAACGGCAGTTTAAGTTTATCTGAAGAAACAAACGATGGTTGTTTCATTCTTGTATGAGATAAAATACTAGTGTCACGATTTTTATAATTAATTAAAAAAATAGTTAAAAATCCAACAAATAGAAATATAAATAATAGAGAGATTAATTATGTTTTTAATCTCTTAACTTTTAGTAAATATTAGAGTTTAATTTTGTCCAACATTTTGATATGTTATGGTTCATAAACTTTGAATCGGAGATAAATTTTGAATCGGATGTATATCAAATGATTAAACAATTTCAAAATTAAAATGAGAGGCGTTTGACACATAAATAAAAAGTTAACCTAATTAGGTTAAAAAAATTAATTTTTTTTATTTTTTAAGTTTAAGGACCAAAATATATTAAAATTTTCAATAAAAATTTTAATTCAAAATTCAAGGATTAAAAACATACTTAACCCTATACAAATAGATTCTCCCAGCCACAATTTTCCTATTATTAATAATAATATTATTATTATTTTAATTATAATAATATTAATATTATGTATTATTGGTAATAATAATAATAATAATCATATTAATTATAATAATAATAATTTTATATATTACTGATAATATTATTATTACTAATATATAATATAATTAAAATATTAATAATAATATTTGAAAGATTGGCGTTGGGTGAGTTTTTTTTTTTCTGCACTCTATATTCACTATTTGTATCACTATATGTTAGGTTTCTTAACTTTTTTTATTTTTTTAAAACTAGTGATTAACTAATATTTTATTTTATAAAAATTAAAGAATACATGTAAGATCAACTTTCACACTATTAAAAAAAACCAAAATTAATATTTTAAAAAGTGCATGAATCAAATTGTACACAAATTTTAACCAGAAATTATTTCTAATTTTACATGAAATTTTAGGGATAAAAACATATTTTTTCTTTAGTTATTTTACCCTGATATGATATGAAAAAAAAAATGCACACCTTAAGATAATTGATCCAAACATGTTATGAAATTATAAAGAAATAAACACGTGATATAAACATGTTATAGTTTAGTGGTAAAATTTCGATATAATTTCTTAGCCGTTCTTAACCGATTAAAATATATTTAAAAGTAATTTCAATTCATAATGTATTCAAAATTGATTTCTTAATATCTGAACAAACCTATAAATATTTGTCTAAAATCATATTAACCAATATTTTAACATGATTTTATTAATTTCATTTTATATAATTTCAACATTCAAGTCGTTATTCAAAATATTTTTTCTCTTTTTTTTTCTATTGAAATCATGTTTAGTATCATAAATTCCATTTATTTAATATATTTTTCCTTTTCATTTTCATTTTCTGAATTGTGCTAGTAAGTAAGGTGTTTTTCTTTTTTAATTATGTTCTTAAAAACATTTATGTTTTTTTTTTTTGTTAAATCCACCATCTAGAAAACAATGTACAACGGCATTTGTTTGATGAAGCAAGGAAGAAATGGACTTGCAAGAGACACTATATTCAAACAAAAAGGCTTGTAATTTTCTCACCCACTAAAAAGAACTCCACTCTTGAATTATTATTAAAATATATAAGTTTTGTATAATTTTAAAGGTTTTATATTATGTGTATATTTAATATTGTTTAAGAATACTAATAATAAGTTCTTCATGACTTAACATCTCAATGAAAATAGCTCATTTAAGGATATCAACATGTGCATATAACAATAAAATGAAAATAAATAGAATTTTTGTAAGTCTTAAATATTATTTTTAATAAACTTAACTTATAAAATGACAATGGGGATTATGATTTAACCTACAACAATGCCATTAAATTTAATTTTATTGGATATATATATATATATATATATATATATATATATATATATACTAGCGTACACACAGGCGCGTAGCGTTGTCGCGCATGTGTGTACGCAATTTTTAAATATACGTGATATTATATTAATATGTGATGATAATGTAATGTTATTAAGTTAATATATAAAATAAAATTATGTTTATTAAAAATAAAGTGAAATATATTAGAAAAGATAAAAGAATAATCATTAATAAATAGAGAAAAAAGAGAGAGAGCAGAAATAGACGATTTTATAAAAATATTTGTAAAAGTAACCGTCAATTTTTAAAAACTTAATAAATAATTATATTTTAAAAGATAAAATTGGTATTTTAAAATATAAACACAAAATAGAGAATTCTCTTTATATATTGTTATATATATATATATATATATATATATATATTATTTTTTTCTCAAGAATACAAAACATTGTTAGATTCATACAAAATAAAAAATATGTACACTCATAACTTAATCTTAAAACTGTTGAACATAATAGTATAATTTTTAGTGTATGAATATAATCCAAATCGATATTATAAATATTCAAATATTAACCTACTTATTAAAAATTTTCTTAAACCCTACAATAATTCATGTCTTTTATTTTGTAATATACCGGTGTGAATTTCTTAATATAAACACTCATACCTTAGTCTAGTATTAACTCACTCCAATAAAACCTAAAACTCTCTATCAAGTAACATACCCTTAGATAGTTTAAAAGATCACATATCATTGTGACTATCAAGATATGTCGTATTTTTGTCTATCAATAATCCATGCATTATTCAAACATAAAAAGTATAAAATTAATAATAATAAAATATGTAAGCAACTTTCTTTTATGCAAGTTCATTGAAAAATATTTTCTTTTACTTTTGTTATTATATTTTTTAACTGAATTATAAGATAATAATGTTTAAAATAATACAAAATAAAAAAAAAACAAATAATTAGATATGAATCAATATATCACATATAAATAAAATAAAAAGATATATAAATTAATATCCACACAAATAATTAGATATAGACCAACATATCACATATAAATAAAATAAAAGAATATATAAATTAATATCCACAGTTACTGAAAATAAATTAAATAACATAGTCATAAATTTAATAAAATAATTTGGTGCAAAAATAAATTAAATAACATAATTATAAATTAATAGAGATAAATTAAATGCATACTCGTAAATTAATAATATCAATCGATAAGGTAAGATAAATTAAATAATAAAAAAATTACAAATTAATGAGCAGGATCAAATATAAATTAAATAAAAATAAATCATTGAATATGATAAAATTAAAGAAATAAATGAGTAGGATAAAGACTAATGCGGGAGATTCAAATTTTATTTTATTTCTTTTAATCCTGATAACATTCAATTTTAATTAATTTTATTTTATATTATTTTGTTTCTTTTTATTTTCTTCGTATCCTCCCTTAAATAATAATCATTTTAATATATATATATATATATATATATATAATATTTGCCATTTTATTTTTCAAACTATTTTTTATTTTTTTTCTTTATCATAATAATTTTAAAAAATATATTTGATTTTCTTTTTAATGTTTAGATTGTATTCGAACAGATTACAAAACATTTCTTTAAATACAAAAATAAAAGGTGAAGTATTTAATTTTTTTAAGTTCTTAATTTTTAAAATTAAATTAAAATAAAATAAATAATATAATTATTTAAAAGTAAAAATATTACATGTATCTCAAATATTTTACAATTAAAATAAAAGAAGCAATAGATGACAAAACAAAATTGACTTCACAAGTTGACTTATGTAGTCCATTCAAAGAGTTAGATTGAGTTTATAATATATATTATTCATATTTTTTTAATCTTTTGTGGTGCTTTTTTCAATATCACTCTAGCATTGTCTATCACTATATATTTAAAATATAACATTTTTTGCCATTAAGTATCTGTCTATACGGATAAAGAATGTCTTCTTTTGTGTGAACAACACAAAAATATATGACGAGATTCATGATAATTATAAAATCTTTCAAAACATTATTTAGGATTAAATGCTTACTATACATATTTAATAAAGTGATTATTAATTTTTGTACCGATCTAAACAATTTTAAAATACATGAAAAATAAATTGAAAATTAGTGTTTATTTATTTTTATAAATTAAATTCATTATATAAAGCTAATGGTTGATTAAATATTTACGGGATAATCTTCTTTTGTTATTTAAATTCATAAAATAAGTTATACAAGTATGAAAACAAAACACTTATTACCATCATCAATCAATTAAGATTTTTTTGCTATTTTCTAAATAAACTCTTATATACTTTATGAAACAAAATTAAGCAGTGATTATTATTTTCATCAAAGAAGATTTCAAAGCTAAAGTTAACCAAATTTTAATCAAGATCCCAAATTTTTATAAACTTTCCTTTGAAGAAATGTCATCTCACTTTAATTGTGGAAAATAATAGTTGAACAAACCATCAATTTTATATGGAAAAATTAACACCAATTATTCTATAATTATGGTATTGACTCTACCTCTCACTTATGGTCTATGGACTCTAAATCCAGAGGGTTGGTTCAACAAACCTGATAATTAATTTGGGAATTTCTATATCCTATCATTCATCGTTATATATTTATTTATTTATTTTATTTTGTTTTGTATATATACCAATATATTTTTATAAATTTATTTGTAACAAAAAATTTTATAATAATATCTGTATCTATCACACCAAAAATATATTAGTATTGTCATGCCTAAAAGGATCCAATAAGTATGACATCGTGTATCCCTAAATAATATAAACAAAATCCAGATTATAATAAACTGAAATCAGTTATTATATCTGGTATTTGTTGTTATATTTTAATTTTATCTTATTTGTTGTTATTCATACGTCTAAAAACCTTTAAATATACATGCTATTATAAGAATTCATCATTTTATCATATTTTTACTCATAAATAAAAGGAGTTTGGATACAAATCAACGACAACAAGTCCAACCATTTCGAATCAATCGGCAAATTTCTGGTAAAAACAATATTTATTTAGTATCTGCATAATTTGGATATATTTATTGACCATAATTATGATGTTTAGGGTCCAAATACACATTGATTCCTTATTTATTTATATACTCATGTTTTACTTGAACATTGAATCTGGAAAATCTTCTGCAATCCCACTTGAAGCATTATTTGAGCTAGGATAATCGTATGCAACCCCACTTGAACAAGGAAAATCGGTGATAACTGAAGAATTACACAATTTCCCGGTAAGAATATTTATATATTAAATTTCCCGGGAATTTATTTTACTAATTTACTATATGAGAAGCAACCAATTCATTGTTTCACATTGAATTTTTCGTTTATTTCCTAGAAAATACTGTGAAAACCAAAATTGTGATTTATAGTGGAGAAACTACACATGTAGGCGCATATTTTAATATTCGAGTTCACAACTTTCTCACCATCTTACCAAATTGATTCTACTAATAAAAAATAAATGGTCCAACAAGTGGGCCCAATAACCAGAAAGACCATAAAAATAGTAAACTTGGAAGAGTTATGTTATGGAATAGTAAATAGATGAGAAGATTACAAGAACATTCAACACAAATTTACTCTAAAACGACCCAACCTTTAAGCAATGCAAAAGACACAAATATGTTTATAAATGTAGTGACGTAACTAAGTTGATGTCTACAAATAAGTGGACGTAGGGAATTTGCAAGACTTAAGATATTAACTCAAATGTTAGATTCACACTGCACCGTTCAAAACAAATTTAGATTTTTGCTGAATTTTTTTTTTCGTGTTTTCATAATATTTAAATTAACAACAGTCTAATTTTAATGTTCAGCAAATAACAACATTCAAAGTTAATAAAGAATCTGGACTTGTTCAAAACCTACAATTAGAAATTAATTAATTACTTCAATAATAAATGATCATATTTGTTAAACAAGTTGATTTTTCATAAGAAACTTGTATTTTGAATTGATTGTAAAAAAAAATTTACATTGAAAATAACCATAATTAAATTCATGAAAAGAAATAAATGACATTAATGTAATATATATGTTTTTAACATCCAATTATTAATATCTGAGAAGTGGAAATGTGATGCATAGCATGATGGTAGGCAATTAGTGTTCACTCAGTTCTTGGAAACTACTGAAACTTGTCTTTTTGCATATTTTTTAGCTTTGACCAAAAAACCTGCCAGAAAGTCTAGCAGAAAATTATTTTATACATAATGAAATGAGAAGAAGACATAGACAAAGCAGGCCAGCCTGACATATACCTTTCTTTCTAAGACCACATCAACCTAAGAAAAAATCCACACACATAACAGGAAATTTCCCATGATGCTGTCAAGAAATAACCATAGTGACATGGTAGCACTTTCTTTCAAATTCCTGATGAACTTGTGAAGCACCTTCCTTCAGCTTTCAGGGCTGACTATTCAGGCTGCTTCAAAGTTCCAATATTTATAAAGACCATCAATACAACCTTAAACAACATCCACAGCAACATTTCTTGTCTTTGTAGGCTAACCAAGTTCTAACAACTTAACAATAACAATTTCAGGCACAAGGGATCACACAATTCTGCTACTTCTTCATCTATTCTTGCACATATCTGCAGCCATGACTCTAGGAAGAATTGACTTTGTTATTTCAGAAGGGGGGGCATCTCAGAATGATGGCAACTCAACTTCTCCCTCGTTTGGTTTGGTAGAACTTTCCTTGTGCTATACATGTTTCTACAAAATCCAGAGTTTTTTCTTTAGTTTTTGGTTTTTCCTTCTGTGCCAACTTCACTCTCGTTACTCAAAGGTGAGGGAAGAGGAGCAGGTATCAAAGCCTGAGTTTAGCCACCGAGAGAATGAGTCAGAGAGAAGCATAGATGGTGAGAATTATCTTGAGAGGGATGAGGTCAAAACGGTGATGGCAAAACTGGGATTGTTTTGCAGCTCGGAAAGTGAGGAACTTCAAGAGAAGTATGGTTCCAAGGAGCTTTCTGAACTGTTTGAGGAGCAGGAGCCAAGTTTGGAAGAGGTGAAACATGCTTTTGATGTTTTTGATGAGAACAAAGATGGGTTTATCGATGCCAAAGAGTTGCAGAGAGTTCTGTGCATTTTGGGATTGAAAGAAGCAGAAGAACTTGAGAACTGCCACAAGATGATCAGAGTCTTTGATACAAATCAAGATGGAAGAATAGATTTCATTGAATTTGTAAAAATTATGGAAAATCGCTTCTGCTGATTTGTTTCATTTATATATTAATAAATGAGTTAGTTTAATATGTTCTTTCACTTCTTCCTTCTGCATAATGTTATCATCGATATCAGAATCTATACCCTGTAGAAAGAAAAAGTACATTGGAAAATTGTAATCATCGTCAGCCCTAAAAAACTCTCATGGAATGCTTTGCATGAGCTTAAAATCCATGAATTAAACATAGCAAAGAAAAGTATAATAAATATGAAGTGAATTAAGAAGAAACTTAGAAAAGACACTGTGACATAAACCAATTTCTCATAAAGTTTTCCGTAGAAGAATCAAAGCTATCTGGTTTTTTAGTCCCTTGGCTTTTAACCATAATAGACAAGTTATTACAAGAAAGGTGAAAGAAAGAAAGGTAACATACAATTGGATGCATAATATGGATTTTTTTTTTGTCACAGACGCAGAAAATAAGAGAAAAATCTGAAAAAGGTTTTTGAAAAGTTAACTAATTTATATGTAAGCTAATTTAGAATCATGTACGTTTTTCTTTTTTCAAAAATATTTATGAAAAAATAATCTAAATAAGTGATACTATTTTTATTTACATGGATTTAGAATCAGTTCAGAATAGATTCCTCATTTAAGCTAAATATCGAAAGATACATTTTTTTTTTATGATTTGGATGGTGTGAAAGAAATTGAGGAAATGAAAGAGAAAAGAAAAATGCAAAGTGAGATTAGACTAAAAAGGAGAAAAAAATATGAAAAATTTAAATGATTATCTATTTAGTTGGAAAGAAGGGAAAAGTAAGAAAATAAGAATTTAGTCACATTACGTATGAATTAAACTAGTAAGTTACATAATTCAGTTTTAGGGGTTCTACTGTGACATTTTTATAAGGAAAGTTTCTGTTATATATGTGCAGAGTTATTTTCGCTCTGACTGTATCTAAATCCGATGCTATAATATGTAACACATCAAAGATTGGTGATATACAAGATATGTCGTCAGAACTTGCTTAACACATTAGTGTTCCACATGTAACAACATGTTAAATGTGTTTGGTTCTTATAAGGAAGCTAAGAAGATATTTAGGGTTTTTTTGTTCTTAAGGAGATTATTACAGATGATAGAAGAAGATAAAAGACATCAAAATGTAGCAAAAAATTATTCTCCTACTTGGTGAGTTTTATCAGAGCACATAGTTGGAGCAGTGACATTCAAGTTACAACTTCCAGAACATTTTATCAGACAGAAGTATTTCAGCCAGTCTGTTCTGTAACACAGAGTGAGTTTTAGGATTTCAGATTCTTCTTTGTTGTCGTGTAAAGTTTCTTATTTCCTTTATTTTATTCTTAAGCTTCAATTAATATATTCTGTTTTCAGAAGACTAGTTTTTGTGCATAACTATCCAGGTCCATTTATTGGTCGTGCTGATCTTTTATTGTGGAGTCGCTACCTTTTGTTCTGCTTTTAAATTTTAGATTTGGCAGTGTTGATGGGTTTTCAAATGTAAATTTAGGTTTGGGCAGAGAACAGTGCTATATCTATCATTTGTTCACTGAGGTATCTTTGGTTTTAAGACTGATTGTGCAGAGAACAGTGATATGTCGATTTTGTCTGACACTGTTTACAATTTATCGACATTTATGTAACATCTATCAAAATTAAATTGGGCCACCCTCCATATTTAAAAACTTTTCTGTTTAATAGATCTTATTTTAAAAATACATTAAAAAAAGTAGGTAATGTATGTACCAGAATTAGTGATGTAACACTGTTAGGTATATCATAAATTTGTTGACTTTTATAATAACTCTCTCAAAAGTAATGTAATGATGATTTTTATGGGTGGTTTTGCTTTGTAGTGGTAGATTTTTCCATGCGTATATCGATCCATTTTATAATTACAAGAAATTGACATTCCATTCAAGCAACAAATTATTAGAATGGTTTATATTTTGAAGCACTAGTGATGCTTTTTTTAGACCCTCAACAATCCTTTCCTCGTTGTATTTCAGAAAAGAAGAAAAGTTTTGGTTATGCATAAGTAAATTATACAGCAGGAATATTCACAGTCTAGCATGCTTCCTTAGTGTTTCTCCTGCACCTTTTGCATTGTCGGGGACAGGCATGTTGGATAGTAGAGTAACCCTTGATGATGATATCAGAGATCTCTTTTCTTTGTTTGAAGGATCAAGCTTCCAGATTCTAACCTCCCATACCTGATTTCTTCAAAAATTTAGTTCAGATGGGAAACAAACTAATCTCAATTATCAATATGAAAGTTAGGGATTACTATTATTGAAAGATCATCGCTACATATATACAACACTAATAAAACATATGTTCAATCTACACATAAGAAATTGACACAATTTTTAATCTAAAATTTTAAAATAATAAGTTTTCATTTTTATATAATATTTAATTTTTTTATTTTTACTTAATTTAAAACTTAGACTCGAATTTAAAACTTAGACTCGTATTTGAATTTGAATTCGTAAAAATAATTGACTATCAAAATTACCCTTTTAACTGTATGAACTTTTTTAAGTCTGTGTTTGCCATCATAATTTAATTATGTAATTCTAAACATTGAAAAGACATTTATATCCCTCAATAATACTATCAGCAGCCTCCTGAACAAAATGTCAATTTTGACATTCCCATCTCCAACATCCTCACATGGTGAAATTCCCAAAACCATTATTAAGACAAAACCCACTACCACCAACCTATTTAAGAACTTACAATGGAAAAAGACAGTGAATGATCTTAAAAGCAGATCCTAAAATATACTTACAGGGTTATTAGTTCCAATCCGTTCCTAAAGCCAGATTCTAAATAATAATCGAACCTATCTTGTGCCAAATAATAAAATGGTAGTTCAGTTGTGACTCTGTCACAGATGCTAATTTAAAAAAAGAAATCTTTGAAATCAAAGCTTCTATTAATGGAGAAATAAAAATTACAATTTCATATACCAAGTTCACTATTTCCTATGGACCCATAGTGTCCCCACTGACTTTACTCTTTGGGTCAACAACACGTGCATATTTATTTTAACGACACAACAAGAACACCCCTGGGTTGTGATCTGAGATAGTTTATTTTCTTGTATTTTGATTGGATCTGTAGTAGAGTAAGACATGGTTGTGGATTAAGCAAGAAAAAGAGAAAGAAGAAATTGAAAAACCTGAATGGTTTTGCCAACATTTACAGGGGTAGCTTCTGCATAGACCAAGTCACCAAGCACAGCACTTTTCAAATGGTTGATGCTGAGCTGAATCCCAGCCACTCTCTGGTAACCAGAAGCCATGTGGGCACCTATGCTCGCAAGAGCCTCTGCCATCAATGCTGACACCCCTCCGTGCAACACCTTGAAGGGCTTCACCGCGTGCAAAATTAGACCAACAAGTTCCCATCTTTATTAAAGACAAACAAAAAAAACCAGACCAAAGTATTTATGTCTGTGTGTGCGTGTGTTGTTGTGGTGGTTTGCAGGAAAAGAGAGAAAAACCTGGCAGCACTTTTGTGTAACAGTGAGATGCCCAGATACCCTTTGTGGAGACAAATCTTGAATCTCGAATCCAATTAAATGGAGAGGAGCATCTAATTCAGAAGTCTTTGATGATTGGTGCTGGTTTTCCATTTATCAGCAAAGTTCGATGAAAACTGGGTTGGGTTGGAGTCAACTATGATGAAGAACCTGTCATGAGAAACAATAATTGGGACAAAGATGACAGGGGAAGTCTTTGGTTGTTTTTTTTATACCATGAATCGGAAGAATGAGAGTTGGTGGTAGGTGAGAGAGTTTGTTCACGTTGTGGAAGGTATGGTCTAAAACTCAGTTTCTGACTTTTTGTTATTACTCCGATATAAACCATTTGGTCCCTTAATAAACACCGAAAATTTGGATAACAGCACAAGTTTAAGTTTTTTTTTTTTTCTTTTTAACCCTTGATTTTGAAAGTATTTGTGATACCGATCAAGTAATAATATAGAAATAATATAGATAACGTTTAATTTTATCCTCCCTGTTTTATATTCTAGAGATATATCAGTTTTGATAATTTAAATAAATTGTTGATTATAAATAATTTTTATATATACCTCGATTGAAAAGAAACGTGTATAATCTACTAATATGTTTTTGATTATATAATTGAAAGTATTAATTGAAAATGTTACTATTTAATTTGTAATTTTATTTTTATCAGGTGATTTTGTTATGATTTTATTTTACACGAACTACCTTGTATTTAGATTGTGAGATTCTATTTTCAAATGTTTAAAAATGATTATTAACTTTTTTTTCTGATGCAATGTATAAATTCAAGTATTTTCTTGAAAATATATTAAAGAGATAATTGAAGTTTTTTTTTTTTTAAAGTAGAATATTCAATATTCGGTGAGTCATAGATATTTTCTATTCTTGAAAACTACAACATTTGCTATTATTGTGTTTTAACTGTTGGAAGGATATAACAGCTAATTCAACACATTTTGAAAAATATGATGAGATTAAAATTTGTACTAAATATAATAACAAATTAATATAAGTCCTCTTGTTATAATAAAATCATGTTAACTTGAAATTTAAATTAATTAATTACATGAACAGAATATAAAACATAAGAAGTAAGTTTTATTTCCTTTTTCATTCTTTTTTAAAATCTAAGAAGTGCAGTCAAACCATATATTATTATTATTATTATTTAGATGAATTGATAAATATTTCGCAAATTGAGATTGAAAACTTCACTTTTTAATTTAGTGCAGGTTCAGTAACAGGCAATATAAATATAATAAAGAGAGTGGATCACTGTTGACTACTTTCGTAACCCATAAACTGCAATATGGCCCAAAAAGACAAATGGAAAGTGGGCAAGCACTTCATACACTCACTCAAATTTCTTCTTGCACCCATCAGATAGCTTCCGGATAACCCACACCACTACACACCTAATCTAACGAAGTCAGTGTCTCGATCTCATAAGGGCATAGATGGATTAAAATAAAATTATGGGGTGTAGAAAGAAATTGATGGGTACAATAAGCAATTGCCTGGAAAAATATTGTTGGTCTTTTTCGTGTTTTCTTATCACCTGTCATATTTTCTGTACTTATATATAATTGTTAAACATAATACACTGAATCCTGATGGAACCCGGTCCGCAATAATACCTACACCTTCTTCTAATTTCACCAAGTGACCTTGGACTTTGACCATAACACAATCGATAGATCCAAGATGTATTCCTATAGGTAAAAGGAGTTGGTATAAATATTGGTTGTGTTTGAAAGAATTTTAATCGATTGAAAAGTCAAATTTCAATATCTTGATTTTTAATGACAATGCATCGTGAACCTTTGTATATATCGTCTGCTAATACACGACCAGTTTGTATCCAACTACTTATACTCAAAAATTATTTTTGGATTATGTAATCTAAGAGTGAACTTCAAATTTCACAATTCGAAAATTTTTTTAGGTAAAAGATAATTTTTAAATTGTGTAATTCAGAATAGAATTACATAATTTAAAAATTCTTTATATCAAAATAACATATGAACTGTGCAATCTAATTTTTTTTATGCAACAAAAAATTTTGATTGTGTAATTTTAAAATTTTGTATACAAAAAATAACTTTTAGATTGTATAATTTTATGAAAAGAAGAACTTCTAAATTCTGTAATATAAAAGTAAAAAAGAAAAAGTTTTCTTGTGCAATCCAAAATGTTTATCATGTTACACAATATAGAAGTTTTTTTTTTTTCTTTCATAAAAGAACGATAAAATTGTGTAACCTAAAAGTAAAAGATGGTTATATAATTTCAAAGTTAAAAATACCTTTCAAATTATATAATTTGATGAAAAATAAAGTTTTTTCAGATTAAAAGACACTTTTGATCTTTAAATTCCAAAATCCGTAAAAAACAAAAAAAAACTTTAAACCAGAAGAATAAAGTCCGAATTTTCATATTTTTGAATGTAGAAAGAAATCATGGAGGTGAAAAATAATTTTTCTAATACTAGGAATAAAGAGAGGGAGCCACATTTTTACTTTCCCCTATAAAATCAAATTCAAATGGTTCAAAAATATAATTTAAAAATCTCTAAGTTTAATCGTCAGGTATTACTGAAAGATAAAGTCTCATATTTCATTCATGACTTTGCTCGTTTTACTCAATATTTTTCCCGTAAAATGTTACTTTGTTTGGATTAGAATAACTTCATTTTTTTATATTCTAACTATTTTATTTGGATAACATTCTCACCTTTTGTTACTATTCTTCTAAAAACAAATGACCTATTTGTTGTAAAAAACATACATTTACAAAAATAAACAAAGTTAAATGTTGTAGAATACCGTGTAAAGGAAAGTCCTTGAAAAGATAAGAAAATTAAAGTATGTGAACGTGACATTCCAATGTTGTAGTGCGACTTGCACCAAATTTTAGAGACATAAGCCTTCTTAATTAGATGAGTGATTGGTGGTCAATTTTATTTTTCAGTGGGAACACAAAGTGGATTCATCAAAATGGTTTTGACAAAAAATAAAATAAAAATGATGCAGTTGAAGAGTTAGTGAATGGAGATATAAATGGTCAAATGGAGACAGCTATATATAGATGTTTGACAAATAAATTTGACATTACAGCATTCATCATGCTCAAACAAAAGCAAAATAAAAATTCTACTCTTTCAATTATAAAAGTGTATGATTTATTCATTTTTTTCTTTCATCTGTGTAATTTTAATTTTTAAAATATAATTAATCGTAGGGTCATCGACCGAGTCGATCCGTCTTAACTGTCAATTTGAACCGGACCGTTTTAGCTTTAGACTATCATTCTGTGTCGACTCATCTTAATTGTGGATCTAAGTTGACTTGTCTCGTGTGTAAAGTCTGACTCGTCTTAACTATAGACCTAGACTAACTCGTTTTTTAAATAATAACATTATGTTAATAGTGGAAGCTTGAAAATGTTGATAAACAAATTGTGTTTATTTGGTTCAATGTTATCTCTTATTTAGTTGTTTATAAAGTTCATGTAATTTTTAAAAGTGAAATTGTTCTTATTCAATAAATGGAGCTAAATCAACAAATAGATAATTCATAAAAAAAAAATTAAGGTGGGGTCAATCCCAGTTGTTTTCACAACTTAGCTAAGGCAATGTAGGGCCTTGACACCTCTATCTACCTTTGAAGTATCACTTTTGTTCCTCACCTTTTTCTTCTGCACACTGCTGTAAAGTCCAACAATTTATTAGGTTTCATTATTATTACTTGAAAAAAAAAATCAGTTTTCTTACATAATAATAAGTCTTGGCGAGATTGGTGCACATATAAGCTACTTTTTTATGAGTAATGGATGTTTTGACTCATTACAGAACAACCAAACCCATTGACTCGGTTTATTTATACTTTCTGCTTATTTCATTTACTTAAAAATAAGGAGAATTTGACCTTTCAGAAGTCATGTGACAAAAAGAGAAAGATGCAAACACCACATTTTTTTTTTTTTATGTTTGGGTAAAATCTGAGAGAAAGATCAATAACATAGTTGCTCTGCAAATTGTGAATGATTGGGGTGGTATATGCACAAGGAAAAGGAATAATTAAGTTACTAAACATTTTCAAGTAATTTTCTATGACTTTTGTTGGGAGTAACCAAATCTATATTAGTATGTGTGGTGAATTTTGCATGTCTGTCCTCAGACCAAATTAGATGACTTTTTTGGCCCAATTTACATCAAATGAAATTATAAAAAGTTGCTGTGGAAATACTGTTTATTTCCCTTTTAAATTGGAAACTTCTGACTCATTTCTTTGTTGGAGCGTTCGTATAAAATTTTATGTATATAACTTTTTCTATAGGATAATTAATGAAATCATAGTATTCCAAATACTTTGAGATAACATTATCGATCATCACTTTTGATACATTGTATGTTTTGGAAAAATAAAGTTCCGTCCTAATTTTACCTTTAAAAAATATTTTAAAACATCAAAGAAAAAACGTGTATTTAAATTATTTTTTATTTTTAAATCATTTGAAAATACCAGGTGTATTGGAACTAATAATAATTAATTTACTTTTATCCTTAACAAGTAAATTAAAGTGTAAATAATTGACTAATGAATAGATGAAGGCATCATTACACACTTTTAGGCGAATGAAATAACTCTAACCACTTGTAATTGAAATTGGTTTTAGCTATGAAGCAGAAAGAAAGAGAAGAGAAAAAATGAAAAGAAAGAAAAGTACAAAAAGCTGCAGACATGACTTTATAGATGCAATAGAAGGGGGTAACGATGAAGAACATGTGTTCTCTTTTACTTTGCCCAATTGGAGTTAACCCAAACAAATGATTACATCTGGTTCACAAGAGATCAGAGCAGAAACCTGAATCACTCATTTTGTCCACCACACAACACTTAAAAGGAATGCATGCAAGTGTTCCTTTTTATTAAGCAGCTCAAACATAACCATTCTCACTCATTCAAGAATCTTTCTTACAATTTATCTTTCTCAACAGAGAGCAAGGATTCCATTTGCTGAGGCATAGCATAAATTAAGCCAGCACATCATCTGCAAATGCTTGCTATACAAGTAAATCAAATCAAATATACTATATATATATATATAAAGAAGGGACTAAATCATCTTCATATTTAGCCCACAACACTAATAATCTCCCTCTACTGTAACTAGCTTCTTTCACCTGTAATATTCTCACTGAACATTATTGAAAAGGTAGGTACTGATGAATTAAGGGTTGGTTAGTAGTTGAACTGCCTCCCAGTGTAGGTCTGCCCAAAGGACCAACCAGCTGGAGCAACATTGTATGACACCACACTGTGTCCATTGCCAGTGGTCACTACAAAGGAAAGACTTTGCCCATTCAAATAGGAGTTGCTTTGCCAGTTTTGCCCCCAGTTCCTTGACATGGCTTGCCATCTAGTTCTTGACCCTTTGATGTACACAGAATGCACATCACCAGCACCTCCAACATTCGTCACAAGCACTAAATTGAAGTAAGAGTGGCCATTGATGCTGAACCTGATTCCACCCTTTCTCCTGCATCTCACCCTTCAAAATCCATGTACAAACAAATCTCAGCTTCAAGGATTATAAACTTCACATCAAGATACTTTCTTTCTGATCTTTCACAACATTTGTTTGATATAAGGATGTTTGAAAAGGAGATCCATAAAAAGAGAAATGAGAATGAATGTTAGTTACCTTCTGTAAACTACAGGAACGATTCCGGCTCTATATTGAGCAATGTGCTGGAAAACAGGTTGAGAGAGATCGAAGTGGTGTTGGGGAGGGTCACACCAACCACCGGGGGGACAGAAATTTGTGGCGGTGACAACGATGGAGCCAGGAAGACACCATTGTGGGTCATTCACACATTTGATTTCAAAGCATGCACCACAGCTCAAACCATTGTTGAACAGTGCAGTGCTGAGTGCTGTTGTATCAGTTCCATAACCCTGGCTATACAGATTTCCATAACCACAAGCCCCTCCTGCAATTTCAGAGATATGCATATGCATGTTACTGCTAAAGTATATACAGTTACGGTAAAAACGAAAATGTGAGTCACATTTTGTGCAGAAAAACGTACCCATTGTCCCAGAAGCATCACCTCCTCCGTAGAAAGTGGCGTGTGCATTGGTCCAACCCCCGTAGCCCTTCACATGTGACACCATGTAGAAAAGTCCCAGAAGAAATCCAAGGAGAGCCATTTCCCTGCATAAATGAATCATTGGGGTGTGAATAAGTCAGCATTGTGCAATAAATTCTGATTAATGAGAACTAGGTGAAGAGGTAGAGTAGGTAATAGTGTATAAAAAGTGAAAGAGAACATCAAAAAGAGAGTGAAAGGGAAGAGAATCTGTTCAAAGAAGCTGAACCTTGAAGGAAGTTGTTTGTGGAAATGGAAGGGGAAATTGGAAAGGAATAAATAGAGGAGAGTCAACATCAACCTGACAGACAGATAGACACATTTGAGCTGTTGGGACCATGCAAATGCTGAAAACTGTGAGAGAGAGCAAGGGATCTAGGGAATCTGGTTTGTGGAAAACTATGCTTTTTTAACGGGAATGTGAAACCAGTTTCATACAATTCAAATGAAATTTGAGTCCACTATAGGAGCCTATGAATGAATTTAAGATCTTCTTTTAATTCTCCTCATACTAAACTAACTTGCAAATTTCCTGCAAGAAAAAAAAAAGACAGAACTTTTACTGCAGTAAAATTAGTCCAAACAAGTCACAATCTGTTTCAGAAAGTTTTACATTATTTCCAAAGCCCCTTTTTCTTTCACCTGAAGCCTTTTTAGAAATGAAAGAATAAAATCTTTCTTTATGGAAAATGACAAAACCTCTTTAGATGAATTTTTTGTCATCTGAGAATAAAAGCATAGACTAGCTTGCTTATTAAAAATATAACACCTGATCCAGAAACTGAACATGTATTCTTAAGAAAGTTAAAACATGAACTCATTCTAATTGTTACGTTTTTCTTCTTACTTTTTGATGTATTATTAATGCTAGTTGACAAGTTTATCCTATCAGTATCTAATTATGTACTGATACCAGAATTCAAGCCATTAAATGTAGCGAATGGTTACTAATGATTACACGAGAAAAAATTCTCTGAAATTACTCTTGTTTTTTCTTGAATTGTTTGCACAATTTGATGCATGGTAATAAATATCACCCAAAGTGTGAATGAATAGTGGTGGTAAAAATCTGAGTACAACTATTTATCAGATAACAACAAACATAACGTTCTTATGAGTGGCATTTACACATTGGATGCGAGGAAAGGCGTTTGTCAACTTTAAATTGCAATATGACAAAACCACAAACAGTGCATTTTTCATTTGCTTCTGTTATCCTCAGTTACCAATGTAAGAATCCCAACTTCAACCTCAGCCTTTCATTCATTCGGCTTCAAAGATTTTTCTTCATTTCCTCTTAGCATCAAGCAATTAATTAAGATGCAGCAAACATAATCAAAAGGGTACGATCATAATCATCATAAATTCATAATCTGTTTGAAAGATAAGAAAAATCCGTATATTGTACCTTTAACCTGTGTGCTATGGCCTAATAGAAGAGGCCATAACTCATCCAGAATCTGCAAAGACACGATGTTTGGCTGGCATGCATGCAAAGTTGCTTAGACATTAAATACAAACATGTGAAATTTATTCATATCTGCAGACACAAGTACCTACTTAATTGCTACGCACCACAAAAGCATTAAGCCTACAAATGAAACGCGTTGATGGGTTAGCTCGTGTTTATTCCAAGTATAGAAGTTTACTTGGTGTGAGTCTGAATAATGCATGGTTACTCAATGCCATGGTTAAGTAAGAACCCTATACTGTTTCGGATATGCATGTAATTAATGTATGCATAAGATGATAGTTAAATAAGCAAAAAGAGAGGTTTTCAGATTGGCCATTGTGATTCGTTCATTTCGTCGGCAGAGGATCACATATGAAGTGGGGTCTAACTCATACAATCTTGCTATTTTTTCACATGGGAAGACAAACCCTTCTTGCCCTACCACACAACCTCAACTTTATAGGATCTTTTTTGACGTTTCTGTGTGCATTTTGGAACACATCCTCTCTTCTATACTTATTCATTCAGATACAAGTCCCATCTCGAATAAAATTAAACCACATTTGTACACTCCCCCTCCAGCATTCCCAACCACGAGTACTCCTTTTTTATCTTTTCTGTACTGTCGTTCTTCTGATACCATTTGTTAGATTCATAGAGGGGTTTAGTTAGGCTTTAAACTCACTTTTAACATGGTACCAGAGTCAGGTTAGAACCTATCCTAACGAGCTGTTTTGGACATTCTGTCCCACCCGATATCGGGCCGCTAATAGACCACCTATTCATTTCTAGTCTCACGCACGAGATGTATATACCTCGGCGTGAGTGAGCGTGTTGGAAGTCCCACATCAACTAGAAATAAGGCCAATTTACAATATATAAGTGGGGTGCAAACCTCATTTTACAAGTCGGTTTTGTAGATAAAATAAGTGTAAATATTGATAAATTGTTAAAAAAAGTTCTAAGTCTAACTCAATCTCATTGACCTATAAAATAATATTTGCATTCATTTATATATTATAAAAATGTTTTAAAATATCTTACTTTTAATCGATGTGAAACTACAAACCTCACTTTATAATTTGTTTATATAATTTGAGATAAGTTTAAGTTATTTAAGAAAATATGTTCAGATAAAAAATATATATTACATTTTTGAAAGATAAATAGCACTTTATATTTTTGTTTCACATAAAGAGCATTGAGAAGTTATAGAATGAGTTAAGAAAAATAATTGCATGCATAGAAGTTTGCTCACACTATTTATGATTGCAATTTAGAGGATCTTTTTGTCCCCTCTCATGTATATAGTAACGATCCAATAAGTTCCCTATATGTGTCATATGCTTTGATCTTGTTCATAAAAATTGAACATGAGTGACTTTGATTTGTTGCCATAATAGTATACAATATATAATAGGGCTTGGTTCAGTGTCGGTTAAAGTCATTAAATAATGTGAAAGGACACTTTGTGTTAATAACGTGAACTTTTGGTAATCACTATTTAGAGCATGTGAAAGGCTTAAATAAATCACTGCTTAGTAATTCATATAGATCCTGTAATTAATAAGCGTTCACATTGATGCAGACACATGCAACTTTATACCTATAATATTTTGCATCACTTTTTATTATTATTATTATTGTTATGCCTTTGATTCAACTACACACCTAGTGTATTCAATGGTAGATCTATTGTAAAATTATGTTTGTGCTTTAATTAATATTATTATTATGGTCAGTAACTCGTCTAAGCTTTTTGACTTTGTGTCAGTACAATCTATCTATATATTCATATATATTTCTTGAGTCATGTGCAAAAAAAAAAAAAATATATATATATATATATATTTTTTTTTATATTTGATTATAGATCATAGATCTGAACGTTGTTAGTTTAGGGTATTTTTGAAAACTTTTTCTTTGTTACTAAATTAATTTGAATGAATGACGTAATTAAGAATTTACTAATTAATTTTCCTGAATCATTAGACAAAAGGGATTGTTGCCACTTTTTAATGAAACAATTTCTTGATTTATTTTTAAAGCAACAAGAGACAACCATAACAGGAGCAATAACGATATGTTGCAGGTTGATTGAGACTGGGAAATAAAATGCTACAAGTGAAAATATCAAATATTCATGATCCTTCACATCTTTGTTGTCCGAACTCAAATTATACACTTTCACACATTTAGAGACGAAGACACTGTCCAAATATTAATTAAATAGTTTTTTTAAATCATAAAAAATACACAACTAAAGATAATAATATTAAAGATTCAATAGTAAAAAAATATTAATAATTTGTTTATTTAATTTTTAAATATTAAGAAAAAAATTACAATTATATAAATACTAAATCTGAGTACTAGTAATTGAATAAAAGACAAATGGTTATAAAAATAATAAATATGACAAAATATATTAATTTGATAAAATTGAGGACAAATACATTATTGAATATACATTATTGAATGAAATCTCACAAAAGGTTACGATGGAAAAAAATACGTTGAAGATTTGAGTACAAATGATGGATATCAGACAAGTTAAGTCATTACGAGGAAATAAATTTTTTTTTACCAAAGAAAAACTCTTATAGAAAACAAAATTAAGGATCAAATAGAACATGAAATATAAGTTTCTTTATGTTACCCAAAAACTAAATTTAGTTTGTTGAACTTTTAAAACTTAGAAGCAAACATCCTTATGTGAAAAAAAAAATAATAAATAATTAAAAAAATAGTATAAAAAATCTTAGAAATTATTTTATTTAATGAAATTGATTTTTGTGTTTTATAAAATTCAATATCCAATTTGAACAAAACTACAAAAAGAGAAAATAATGTAATTAAGGTTATAATAAAAGAAAAATTACTAGTAGAGTTGATTGAACTATGTGAATGACCGAATAAGACGATTAATATAAGTTATTTAGATTGTTTAATAAATTATGAGTATTTTATTAAGGTTTAAAAGTTTCCAAGTCCTTAAAAAAAATTGTATATTTTAAATTGAGTCTCTAATAATTTGTTTTATCTATTTGGTATTCAAAATTATTTTTCAATACACTGTCTGCTGCTTAAATTTTTTATTAATTAGATGATGTAACTGTTATATTATCATGTTATCTTGTTTTTTTGTTTCTATACATTAAGACACATGAGATTTTATAAATATTGTTGTTAATGTAAAACGAAAATTAACCAATTATGTTATATTAAGCACAAAATTTTATATTTCTTAATACGTGGAGAGAGTAAAACAAGATGACAAGATAGTAGTCAAAAACAATATACACTCAATTAAAAAATTTAAATTTTTTGAATATCTAATAAAAATAAAAATTTCAATAGGTAATTAACTAAAAATACAAATTTATAAATAACTTGAAATGTAATTAAACATATTAATTTAAAATAAAACGAATACAAAAATAAAAACAAATAGAGACAAATTTAAAGATAAATTTGTATATACTCATCCTTATTTTTATATTTAATTTAAAAAGTCAAGTATTACTCATATTTATTATTTTATTTAATTAATATAAAAATCACAAACCTTACCATTAAAGACATTTATTTGTCCTTTTTTACATATCAAGTAATGAAAACACTGTACAAATCACTTTTGTAAACTATTCATGTTCATCATTAGCAATAAATTGCTCGTTGCTTACTTTTGCAAGACAAAAAACACAATCTCTTTGCAAACACGTGAGACTATGATGTTTAAATTTGAATACACGAGAGGAACATCTTCTCTTTTTTTTTTCTCAACTTTATTATTAGGTTAATTTACCTGGTACCCGTGACTCCAAAAGTGCAAGGAGTTACTTTTTTTCTTGAGGTAACTCCCAACGATTTACATAGAACTATACAAAAAATATCCACTCACAAAATTATTAAACAAATCTAAATAACAATAAATTTTATCCGGTCAAAATTACTCAATTAGTGAATTAGTTAAAACAATTAAAAAAATAGTTTGGAATAACTCAACTTATTTTAATTCACTTAAATTATTTAAAATAGAGTTAAATATATTTTTGTCCTTATAGTAAAAATTGAAATTAGTTTAATTTTAAAATCTTAAACCAATTTATCATTTATTTTTATAAATGCATGAATTTAATCTTTTAAATTAAATATTTTTAAGTTTATTTGACGTTTCAGATGCGTTTTTCAACTAATATTAAAGCAAACATGTGTGAAAAGGTGTAAACAAACTAAAATCCTATACGGAAATGTTTAAAACGTCAACTAAACTTAATAAAATTTAATTAAAAGAACTAAATACACATATTTACATAGTTGAGAAACTAGATTGCTTCATAGTTTTCGAAAATAACTAATTCCAATTTTCACCAAGAATTGAAGGACCAAAAATATAATTAACCCTTTAAAACATTACATGTTTTACTTTCAGTTGTTTTCTAATAACTTATAAAATTTATTTAATTATTAAATAGTTTAATTCAATTCATGTATTTTATTCATCTTATGTTCCTATTGAGTAAAAAAGTTACAAAGTTTCCGCATAATTAAGCGTCATTTGAGGCTAAAATTAACATGAATAGAGAGCCAAACCTAATTTTATATGTATTACTTTTAATACACAGAGATTCAATTTGTAGTTATGTGATCCTATTCTTTATCCCATAAACTTAATTAAAATTAAAGCTGGTAATTGTACCCAATTGAAGTGTGCCTTTTGAAGCTAAAACCTATAAGAGCAAGAAACACATGCTTCATATATTATTTTCAATATACAAGACTCCATGTGATAAGAATGACTGCAATCAATGTCTTAATATCCTAAACTTAATTTGTAGGGACGTTTGTATGTTCATTGTCAACAATATGAAGTTAATGAATGGTTAAGCTTTTAATATTATAATTCTTTTTGAAGTTTCAATTATTACACAGGAGAAAACACTTTCTTATGTATATGTCTAAATTATTTATTCATTGAACGGAATTGATATATACATGAAAGTTGCTTTAGACTTAAAAAACAAGATTTAATTAAGTGAACAAAATAGTTAAAGTATTATTTAATAAGCTTTTAGTATAATGTTATTAGTACTATATATTATTGTGTTAAGTTTTAAAAAAATTAGATTCTGATTCGGATCTTAATTATAAAAGTAAGGTTAATCCAAGGTATTTAAGAGCAGTGTTAATGTTAAATATAATTTTGCAGATAGATTAGTAAAATGTGGGATCTAACGTTGTGGTAGCAGTTGCTTTCAGAGGTGTCATGAACAAAGGGTGCAAACTACGCGTACGATACTATCTATGTCAACACAGTGTAGAGAAGAATCTGAGAACCAATGGGTCAGTTTTGCTATGTTGCAGAGATGCATGGTGTTACTAGCAGAGAGAGAGTGCAGTGTGGAGTAGTCCCTCTCTGCAATTAAGACCATTATTTAAAGACAGGGACACTGCATCATCATAATGGAACATGACCCATAATCAAAACATGACCTTGTCACGTACCTTCTTCTACACCTTCGCCTCGCACATGCCTATGTGTTATCTTCTCTTCTCTTCTCTTTTCTTGCAACTTTTCGCTTTCCTTTTTATTTCAGTACAATCAATCGCATTATTATCGTACCAAACTTTCCTTGTTTCAGCAAAGTTGTGTTCATAAACTACTGCGATTCGATCTTATTCGAACGAAAAATTACATTCTTATTGTGAATTCATTATGAAGATCAACAAGCAAATACACGTGTATAGTGTTGAATACAAACATTCTTGGTTTTTCGTGATTAAGTATCTAGAGTAATTACAAAAGGTCCTGAAAACTAATTAATCAATCAATGCAGAGGAAAATAAAGTATTTCTGTTGGCTTTTCATGTTGTTTTTCTATATGGGGGACTTTAAAAGTTGATATTTGTTGATTGCGTGTTTGTGTGTGTGCAGTTTCAGGCAACTTTAGGTTATATTTCAAATCACTGACAGCTAGACACTTTCCCGTTCTGAATTACAGAACTTTGATGGTTGCAGCAACTGGAAACTGATTGGTGTTAACTTTGACCTCACCGACCATAGTACATAAAATGGAAGCCTTTGGTAGAGGAAAGAGATGGTGAGTAATTTGATGAGAATTATCCTTCAATTATGTACTCAAATTAGATTAATCTTTTTATAGTTTCCTTTCCTAAAAGAAACTGCCACGTTAGTCTCATCTATTCGGTTTTTATGAGAAATGTGACCCTATAATAAAAATATGTTCACTCGCCCTCTCGTGTTCCCAAGTGAATGGACATGCATACGCACATGCACTATCCAAATTCAAATTTATTTAAATGGTGATGTATTTTATACAAATACTTGAAATGGCACCAGATCATATGAACTTTAATTTTTTATAGATATCAATTTCGGCTTCATCACACGAGATTTGATACATATACGCGTCAGAGAGAATGCCTGAGAAATTAACTTCATCATTCAAAGAGAAAAAACAAAGCATTTTTCAACTACTTTGGCTACATAAAAGCACATCCTTGTACAATCGTCGTAATCAAGCCGATCGCTGTCGACATTTAAAATGATTTTTTTTTTCTCATTCTACTTTAATGTTGAGAAGTGGAGGAAATATCCTTGCAGATAAGAAATTCAACGGGAACTATGATTAGCAGATGCGACGACGAGCCTACCGGGCCCCAATAAAATACAAACCCCTCAGTTTTATTGATGGGACAAAACTGAATTGTCCAAAGTCCACATGGTGAAGTACTGCGTCATTTGATTTTTTTGTTCTAAGTTACCTTGAGCGGAGAAAGATATTTTAACATCTCCATTCCCAGTGAATATTCAATGGAAGACAAGAATTTCAGAAGAGTAAGAGATCAACTATTTCGGAGCTTTCTTCGCAAATTAAATTACATCATTCAAAAACAACGATGATGATGCTGATGAAGTTTCCAACCCAACAACAAATTTATCATACTATCATCTTGCATTTTCCTTTCATTCATGTGACAGTAAAACTGATTTTCTAAGCATAATAATGTTGGCCAGGAGGTGAAGCAGCACCAGGTCTTGCATTTGGCTGAGCCGCTTGGCTGGTCTGCATGAGAGGTGAGGAACCAGGAACTGAAAGTGGAGCACCACTGGGCTGTAAATTTACATTGGGTGGAACCCCAGACTGAGAGATTCCCATTGGATTTGCATTATGACCAATGGGGCTGCTTTGTGCATGAGGTGAGGAAGCTGCTGGAGCATAGGATGGCATTGGAGGAACGGTACCCGTTTGTACAGGAAAAGTACCAGGTGCAGATATGTAACTAGGTCTAACCGCCTGGAGGGATGGATCCCATGATGGCACTTGTCCACCAGGAACTTGAGTGTGATAACCAGGAGCACTGCCAGGGTACATGGGTGCAGCCTGTGGATTTTGCCAAGCCGTTACAGGACCTTGAGCTGCAAGTAGACTAGGATCTGGCACTGTATAGTCTCTACTTTTGTCACTGAAAGCCTACAACCAAAACGTATTATATAATATAATACTCAGAATTGGGATAATTATTCAACTGTCATCAACAAATTACTATAAAAGGTAGGTCAATCAAGTGTCAAGAGGCATACGTTTAAGAATCAAATCTCTTTCCGATCAAGTGTCCACATTGCTTCTAAGGATATCTTTAATTTTCCCCCCTTTTTCATTTTTCCCACTCATGAACATTAACTCAAAAACACATATTTTTATACCTTTACATTGAGATCAGTATGACGAGAGTATGATAGATGAAGCTTACAATAGCCACCATCATATATGCAATGCCCCTCTAGAGCTTCTCTAGCAGCTGCTGCCGTTATGACATCTGCCAAAAAATGTCCACCCACGATCAAGAAAAAAAAATGCTTTATCATGAAATAGGGGATGGGAGGGCTAGTATATACTGCTACCCACCCACTTCCATTCCCTGAAATTACATTTAAACGAGTTGAATGTAACCTATGATGTGGATCCTAATCTGCTAGACTATGACACAAGTATGCAAGACTATGGCACAAAAGTATGCGTGAAAAAAATGTTATCAAAACAATCAAATATTATATGAAAATAAACAATGGGTGCATAAGAAATCTTCAGATAGCAAAATAATACTAGAGAAGAAGGCTCAAAAAGTGACCAGTTTCTTTTTGTGTCATTAACTGAAGTTCCTCTAAAGTAACATGAGCACATGCATCTTATCTAAAAACCAAAAGTATCATACTTAATGTCTATCTAACATGCATTCCTATTCCAAGGACACTAATGTTCCCTAACCCAAAATCCACTACAGGCAAAGGAACCTCTCATTTATGTTAAAGCAGGTGTCTAAATTTTATTATTTTACGTACGTACATAAATACATACATACTTGTTATATATATATATATATGGGACACAATGTACTAGTGCGAGTAACAGTTGAAAACGATTAATACCAGGGTACTGAATTAGTGCCTGAGTTTGACCATTCTTTTCAAATATAGCAATTTTCTGGACAGTACCAAATGCAGAGAAGACCTGTAAAGATTGCCCAATGATGTTTAGATTGTAGAGTATAAATTACTTTTAAATTTGGAAGTTTTACAGGAAAGCACAAAATCTTACAGTATGGAGAACATCAACAGTAACAGCATACTGCATATTTTCAATGGAAGCCAAAAGCACATTGCTTTCAGGTTCTTTCCTCTTCCCATCTGGGCCTATAGCCGTCTGAAGAATATATGTTTGTCAGAGCATACTAATAGTAAAAGCAGGATGTACCAAGGTATAACACAACAAAATACCTGTACTGTGCCTTCAATAGCAGTATAGTTAACGGGAAGCATAGGATTTGTGTAGTCCCTGAAATGTCACAGGGAAAATAATACTCATTATTGACAGAAGACTAGTAAAACAATAGAAAAGAGAAATTTATCTGTGCACGTTGAAAAAGCTATGCCTGAATCAAGGCTTTAGAAACCAATTGTGCACATTAAACAAACATAGGGATTTCACCACGGTCTGGAGGCATGGAACCAAAATGTCACTGGTAAAATTTTAAATGACGATAGTGGTAAACAAGCCTGTTAAATTTGTGATATTATCATGTTAATTAGACTAATAGAAGACACGTTGATTTCACAATACATGCTTATTAATTATTCATGTAACTATGCCTAGCTAACAATTTCTTGGAGTTTGAGTGTCACTATGTCAAATTGTTTTAACAGAAATGTTCACCTGAAATTGAGAATATTATGTAAAAAGTAAATTCAATCATAGTGGTCACAAGATTTGGGAATTACAAACTTTCATTCTTAAATTCTTCTTGATATCTAGATTGTGAAAAGAATTAGGAAACAATAATTCAAATTTAGTGCCCCAAGACAAACAAAAAACAATGATTTCAGCTAATATACAGATATTTTGGAAAGTAACACCTCATAGCCAGTTGATCTCAGAAAGAAGTAACCAAAAACCATTGTGTTTTCAACTGAAAAACTATAATGACATAAGTAGAAGCTGCTTCTACAACTGTAATTCAGTACACATACTGAGTACAATTATGACCCAGCAACACATTGCAAACATCAGAGTAGCCTCCAGAGCAAAGATGAAAACCAGATTAGATTGACAACAACTACAAAAATTAGTATTGAATTGTCAACATGATATAACAAAACCCACCAAAGAAAAAAAAAAACTTGCCAATACATTTCAATAACATAAGAACAATGGTTTCAATAATATTGACAGTAAATGCATCGAACAGTTGGAAAATGATCAAGAAAATTACTAAGTGGTCATGGCAAGTCAACTGTATCCTGACTACCAAGCTTCAGTAAGCCCTAAAGGATAAAAGCACACGTATCAATTAGCAAAATAGAGAACACCACAAAAATAATATGCATTAGCTTTCACAATTTGCTTAAGTTTCTGATGGAAGACAATGTTAAAACAACTAAAGAATGGTATATCATAATTGTCTTTACTTCAATCATTACCTGCTGCGATTTGATTGAAATTTGATATTCAAATCTTTATGTGCTGAGTAAGAAATACGTAAATTACAAGAACCAACATGGGCTGGAAGCAGGTATCTACAAACCAAAGCATAAGTGAATCAGCAAATTATTATTTATCAAACTATAACCAAATCAGAGATGGGTTTGAAGAATAAGAAGCAAAATCACAAATAATACTTACCTTGGTATGCTTCTTCCATCTAGTGCATCCCTAGCGGCAGAAGCAGTTTCAGCATCAGTGAACTGAATCAGAGCCTGGCATGGCATTAAACATTGTCAACACTAGAATTGAATAGGGAAGGGACATGTTGAAGTAGTGCAACTGATAATTTACTAACCTGGAAACCTGCAGTCTTTTCAAATGTTGCGATTTTGTGAACAAAGCCAAAAGCAGAAAACACCTGAATAAAGAATAAATAACTAGTTCATACACCATATTATTTCAACCTTAATCTTTATTTGGTTATTCCTTCAATGAAAATGTTAGAAGATTATAGTTCAGCAGACAATCCAGAAAACCATCACAGAATTTACAATCAAGAGCAATGTCAGGAAGGAAAAATAAGTTCCAAACAGATAAGAAATAAGTGCAGAATGACACCTGTACTTATATGCGTGACCTTAGAAAGGTGTATGACGTACATGACAAATATTCCAAACTGTCTCCAACAAAAGTATCTAAATATGAGAGATCACCATCTGTGGTTCAACCGATTTCAGTAAAAAATGACATGATTTAATCAGGATTCTGTCTAACTCTAAATAACAAGGGCAAAAGATAAAAAATTGTATTATTAAAAGAAAAAAAGGAACTGTACAGAAATAAAAGGTATTAAAACTCAGATTTCGGGTCACTACTTCACGGGAAAACTTTGGCCTTCCCAACAAGGAAAAGAAAAAGATGCAATTGTAAGAATGAAAGATTTGCATAAGAGTTCAATGCCTCCCACTGGGTGAAACAAAAAAAAAATATAAGCAGAAACCAATAAGAAACAAATATTTTTACATTTAAAACGATGATATGTAGTAAAAGGTCCTGCAATGATCCCACTGGACATACCTTTTTCCTAAAGGTAGTGTGAACGTGTCTCTGTTTTCAACAGGTTTTCAACTCCAAACCAGACCATCAAATTCAACTATAGATCTTTAAACTATAAGCTTTTACAAAGAAAATAAATTTGTGTCTATAGAAATTAAAGCACATTCAAAATACTCCTTCCACTTTTTTTATGTATCCCATCCCACACCACACTATTTAAACATTTCAAACTTCCCAAATTGGAGAAAAATAATTACATGATCCAGAAAGAGATACATTTCTATAAGCTAACCAAAAATAAAAAACAATCATATCCTTATGTTACCATCTGATTATTTTATTAGGAGTTGTCATGATGTTTACTTTAAGAATAACCCTGTTTTATTGGGATTGTGATTTTTTTTCACATCCTCTAATCAAACAAGAATCTAGAAAAATCACACAAACAAAAAAGTGAACTGGAGAAATGAAATAAAACTCAGTCGCACTTACCAAATGTATAACATCAATGCTCACATCCCCAGCTTCCACACCTTCAATAGTTACCAGTAAGACATTTCCAGGAATATCTCCTGGACTTTTGTTGTTGACAATTTCATGTCTATTAGAATACTGAATGTAAACAGTTTTGCCACGAACCATAGCAGGTTCTGAAGATGAAGCATAATAGGAAACCATTGAAATGGCTTGATTTAGATCTACCTGGCATTTATACTTGAAAGTTCAGTAACCAAGTAGGAATCATAAAAAAAAAAAAAAAGAAAAAAAAAAAAAAAAAAAAAAAAAAAAAAAAAAAAAAAAAAAAAAAAAAAAAAAAAAAAAAAAAAAAAAAAAAATAAAAAGTTCAATAAACAAAAAAAAAAAAAAAAAAAAAAAAAAAGGGACAAGGTATCACAAAGTAAGAAAACAAAATACATCATCGACCACTCAGGAATCTCTTAAAATACCAATTAAGATTCAAGAGAAACTAACAGATGAACAGTAGCGAAAAAAAGAAGTTTATAGTCCAGACAAATTTATTAAATGAAAAACTTAATATTTATTTACAATATAACAAAGCTCCAGTCTAAACATAGGAAGAAAACTTCTTTCAGAAGCTATCTCAAATAAAAGAGAATTGAACAGCCATAGTAGTACATGGAGTTAATTTTAAGTAACAAGACTTTTGGCTCCACCTAGATACATTATGGGTGTTCCAAGGCTATGAAGACAATACCTCTACAAGTAATCCTAACAAGCAGTACAATTTGGTCATCACTGGTATCCACAAAACCGACCTCTATGCTAAAAAAATATATGATGAACATATTTTTCCCGTCACAAAATTTCTCTCCAAAATTTCACTCCTCACAATAACTGTTAACATCTTAACTATTGGTTTAAGAATCAATGGTTTATTTTTTATTAGCCATCCAAACTTTTTGCCCAATCCATTATGATAGGGCAGATTGATTAAATTTATCCATGGACTACAGTGTATAAGTGGATGCAATTGTTGGTGCCATTCCTAGGCTATTCGTAGCCGTATTTTTTTAAAATGTACATTAATCAAGGCATATATTTCAGAAGTAAAACAAGTGAAAATGAGAACAAAATGGATATAAACGAAAGGATATCCTGATAAAAAATAAAGCACGATAGCAAACAAAAATTCGAGGATTCTAAAAGCAAGAGACGGGTACACGGAGCTGAAGTTCACACGAATCAACAAACGCATGGCTTAAAACCCTAAAATTAAGGAGCTATTGAAAACAGTAAGAGGAGAAAGAGGGGAGAGAGAGTTACGAATTCAACAAAAGCTTGGTTGCGATTGGCGCCGACATTGCACTTGGTGTTGACGATCTTACCGAAGGGCTTGCAGAGCTCTCTGAGCTCCTCCTCTGAGCATTCCCAGGGGAGGTTGCGAAGGTGCAGCACCTTCGAGGGGGTCTGAGTGTATCGGAACTGGTGCTGGCTCGAGGTTGACATCGCTTCCAGATTCCGATGGTGGAATCGCGATCGATGCAAGATGCAAGATGCGAGATGATTGGTTAGGGTGAAATCGGAGCCACTCCTTAGCTTCGTCTAGCTTTGTAGAAAGTGAGGATATTTTTCCTATCACAATATGTGAAGAATTATCTAGGTTGCGAGTGTGATTGTGATTGTGATTGTGATTGCGATGCCGTATTTAACCTCTTTACATCAGACTTATTTAACTGCCACCTTATACAAAATCAAAGAAACAACACTTTTTTTCAAAGAAAATTAAAGAAAAAAACTTAAAGACAATAATTGATGTATTATTAATTCATGAAAAATGTATAAAACATTACATTGATATGGTTGGTGTCATTTTCTTATCTTACATTATCTTTATAATATGTGACATGTAATACATTTGGTAAGATATAAAAATTAAAATCAACTTCTAAATCTGGTCACAAAATGTTAGAGATGTCAAATTTGAGTCGGGTTGAAAATAAGTGAATTTAATCCGGCTCATTTTATGGTGAGTCATAAATTTTACAATCCAGCTTAACCCACCAAATCATGGGTTGGTGGGTTGGTCCATCAATCCACATAAAAAAAAATATTTATTTATTTATTTTTAAGTATTCAAATATTTAAATAATTTTTTAAACAACTCATGAGATGACAATCAAAGTGAAATCAATAACTAATATCTTTATCATGCTCACCGCTAATATATGATGAATTTTTTACAAAAAAGTATTCACATAGTCGAAGAAAACATAGCCAATAGTATACATTTTCTGTCATGCTATTCAACAAAATATAAATAAAAAAATTACACATTTTTGTCATGGTAATTTAGAAAAATTTGCTTATAAAATGGTTGCTTGAGTAATTTACAATAAAGATTATAGTTAAAGATTAAAGTATGAACGTATATAACTTGATAATCGAATTAATTAAACATTCATACTATTCAAATATTATTTAGCAACATTGTGACATTTAAAAATATGAAATTGTGAACTTATATAATTATGAGTAATAAATAATTATTTAAAAAAATTATAAATTATAAAAAAATGTTAATGGGTTAAGTGGGTTAACCCACCTTCAACCCGGCTCAAACCCGTTTAACTTGTGGGTTAAATGAGTCGGGTTGAATTCAACCCACTTTTGAAAAAACTGAATTTTTTTCAACTTAACCCGACTCAAACTCGTGGTGAGTCAAGTTGGCTCACGGGTTGAAACCCATTTTGACATATCTACAAAATGTCCTCGATAAATATATATTAACCTCAAGCCGAGCTCGAGGACAGTTCAAGCAAATAATCTTGAGTTTGGCTTAGGGATGGGGAAGACCTGTTAAAGCAACTAACCTTTAGCTTAGCTCGAGACGGGAAATACTCGTTAAAGCGACTTACCTCGAGCTCGACTCGGGGACGAGGAGGACTCGTTAAATCAACTAACCTCCAGCTCGGCTCGAATATGGGAAAGACCCGTTAAAGCGGCTAACCTTAAACTTGGCTCGGGGGCGAGGAAAACTCGTTAAAGTGACTAATCTCGAGCTCGGTACAAGGGCGGGGAAGACCCATTAAAACGACTAATCGGCTTTTTTGTAAAAAGGGGTCACTTTGACCAAGAATTTGTAAAAATGGGTCAGTTGAATTTTTTTTTTGCAAAATAGGGTCAAGTCGTTGTGGTGGAGGACGACATTAAAGGTGAAGTCATCCTCCACCATGCCGGTTTCTTTTTTTTTTTCTAAAAAGTAAAATCGTGCTCTCAGAAGCCGGTTTCTATATATTTTGAAAGTGAAGTCGTCCTTGGGCCTGACTTCACTTTTTGGTTTTTTATTTTTTTATTTTTTTTACACATTCAGCTTTATATATATATATATATATATATATATATATATTTATTTTATATAATTTATATT